>OCTA010000178.1_pt1 | contig 59715 bp, 48 predicted proteins | sample 1538991 | NCBI WGS metagenome assembly OCTA01 (sample SAMEA3539302, study PRJEB22396) | soil metagenome | biome: tundra; feature: field; material: soil | place: USA | collected 2010-05 | depth 0.15 m
GCGTGGTCCCCATCGAGGAGCTGCCCCATCGGATGTCCGGCCTGCAGTATCTCGCCCTGCTGGTGGATCCCGGCGGGCCCGACCGTCTGCCCGCCGGTGAACGCTTCCTGGACGATCTGGCGGCGCGCATCCGACTCTACCCGCGCGCCGAGGTCAGCGACGTGCGGACGGGCTTCGCCTCCGAGCGGGCCTTCGTCGAAAAACATGCCGGCAGCCTGATCGCGCTCGAGGACTTGCGGGTGATCCGCCAGCGGATCGAAGATCGGCTGCACTGGGAGTACGCCAAGAAGACCGGCACGCTGCTGGACGACGACGAGCCGGCGCCCCCGCTGGATTTCACCGACATCGACCGGAAGTACGCGGGCCAGCTCGGCGGCGGCGACCTGGAAGGCAACCGCTTTTCGAACCGGCGGATGGGGCTGACGCTGATGCTGGTCGAGGTCGGCGGCTTTTCGACCAGCGCCGCGCAGGCGGCGACGCTCATCCGGCACGTCAAGGAGGACATGCGCGCGCTGGGCGGGCCGGAGCGCTACGCGCCCGGGATGCGGGTCGGATTCACCGGCGACGTCGCCATCGCGGCCGAAGAGATGGCGGCGCTGGTCCAGGACCTGACGCTGTCTTCGGTGCTGGTGGTAGCGGCGGTGTTGTTGGCGATCGTCTTCTTTTACGGCTGGCGGCGGGCGATCCCCGCGCTGTTTCTTCCGCTGGGCGTGGCTGTGCTCTACGCGTTCGGGCTGGCCAGTCTCCCGCCGTTCGGGATCACCGAGCTGAACTCCAACACCGCCTTTCTCGGTTCGATCATCGTGGGCAACGGGATCAACTTCGGCATCATCCAGCTCGCGCGGTATGTGGAGGCGCGCCGGCGCGGCCAGACGGTCGAAGAGGCGCTGGCGACGACACTCTGGGGAACCCGCAAAGGGACCCTGTCGGCGGCGCTGGCGGCGGGGGTCGCCTACGCGTCGCTGGTCGCGATGCAGTTTCGGGGCTTCCGCCAGTTCGGCGTCATCGGCGGCCTCGGCATGGCGTTCGCCTGGGCAACGACCTTCCTGCTCATGCCGCCGCTCCTGGCCTGGCTCGATCGCGGGCGTCACGCGCCCCGCGTGCGACCGGTGTCCGGACGCCTGATGGGCGCGGTCGCCCAGTTGGTCGGCGCGCGACCGCGGCTGCTGGTCGGTGGCGCGGTGGTGCTCACCCTGCTCGCCATCTGGCAGGTGCGCAGCTTCGGGCGCGACCAGCTGGAGTATGATTTTTCCCGGCTACGGCGGCGCGACACCTGGGCCTCGGGCGAGGGCTACTGGGGCAAGCGGATGGACATCCTGATGGGCCGGTACCTGACCCCGACGGTGATCCTCACCGACTCGGAGGCCGAGGCGCGCGCGGTGACCGCCCGGCTCCGGGCCGAAGCGACCCACCCGCCCCTGGCCGGCATGATCGCCTCGATCCGCAGCTACGACGACGTGGTGCCGCCCGACGAGGCCGACAAGAAAGCGGAGCTGGCGATCGTGCGCCGCAAGATGACCCCCAACGTGCGCAACAACGTCGCACGCGCCGATCGGGAAAAGCTCAATCGTCTGATCGGTCCCGAGGACGCGCCGGCCGCCGGTCCACCGATTCGCCCCGACGAGGTCCCGGACGTCCTCACCCGCGGCTTGCGCGAGCGGGACGGCCGCGTCGGGCGCACGGTCCTCATCTACCCGAACCCGGCCAACAGCTGGTGGCGCGGCGAGACCATCACCGCCTTCGTGGGCGCGCTCCGCGCGGTGGCCGATGCGCCCGTCGCGCTCGGCGGGCGGCCGGGTCGCGTGGCGGGCGGACCGGCGCTCTCGGCGGACATCATCGCGTCGATGACCCGCGACGGACCGCTGGCCTCGGGGCTGGCCTTCGTGGGCGTGGTGGCGACCGTGCTGATCATCTTTCGGCGGGGTCTGGCGACCCCCTTTGTGATCGGCTCGCTGGTGGTCGGCGTGCTCTGGCTGCTGGCGCTCACCATGAAGCTCGGCATCAAGATCAACTTCGTCAACTTCATCGCCTTCCCGATCACCTTCGGGATCGGCGTCGACTACGCCGTGAACGTCATGGCCCGCTACCTGCGCGACGGGGCCCGGGACGTCACCGCGGCGGTGCGCGGCACGGGCGGCGCGGTGGGCCTCTGCTCGCTCACCACCATCATCGGCTATTCGTCTTTGCTGGTGGCGAAGAACGTGGGCCTGTTCCTGTTCGGCTTGCTGGCGGTGTTCGGCGAGATCGCCTGCCTGACCACGGCCGTGGTGTTGCTGCCGGCGGTGCTCACCTTGGTGCGCCCGCCCGTCCGGCCCGATCTCCCCGCTTTCGAGTGGGACGGCCCCACCGGTACCTCGACCGAGCCCCCGCTGGCCGACACACCGCAGTCCGAGGTAGCGTCCTGAACCAAGGATAGAGGTGCCCATGTCACGTCCTCGGCCATCGGCCTGCGCGCTCCTCGTCGCCCCCCTCGCGTTTCTCGTGGTCGCGGACGGATCGATCGCGCAGGTCCACGCCGCCGAGGGTCTCAAGACGATCAACAACCCCGGCGGCGGCCAGATCGTTTACGGGCCGCTCGCCGGCGTTTCGTCGCTGAAGACCGCCATGGCGTTCGTGCTGCGCACCGTCCACAGCCATTTCGACGACCGCCCAAAAGTCGGAAAGTTCTTCCAGGCCAAGGACCGCCAATCGGTCGCCACATTCTTCACGGTCACGGCCAAATCACAGGGCGGCGGCGCCATCGCCGGTCTCGCCATCGTCTCGATGGCCGGCGGCAGCGGCAGCGCGGCCGGGGCCGTGCTCTACGACGACGCCGTACGCTTCGCCAAGAGCGAGCCCGCCATGATGAAGACGCTCAACCAGGCCTGGGCCGGGGCCTCCGCCAAGCCCCTCGCGCCGCCGCCGGCCGCCTCGGCACCGGGCGTGGCAGCGACGAGCTCCGGCGCCAACGTCGCGGTTGCGGCTGTGGGGACGGCGTCCTCGGGCGCAGAAGCGACCGCCGGTCCCGCCCCCGCCCACCTGGCCGGCCCGCAGCACCTGCGAATGGCCACCGGCGGCGATCGCAGCGCCAGCGTCGGCCTGCCCCCCGGATGGCGCCTCACCGCCGTTTCGGGCGGACAGCTCACGGCGGAGGGACCGAACGGCGAGATGGTCGGTCTCGGAATCATCTACCAGGGGATCCGGAACCCGGGGATGCGGATGCCCAACTTCGCAGGGATGCGGCAGGGTGCCCCGCTGGTCGCTCCATTCGGCGGCAACCTCTTCAGCAACTTCGCGAGCGTGACCAACCAGGTCCGTCACAACCAGCACCAATCCCCGGGAACCTTCAAGCTCACCCGCTCGGAAAATTTCCCAGGAAACCAGCAGGAACAACGGGTCGTCCAGGTCGCCTTCGAGCTGGACCTTCACGACGGCAAGGGAAACCGCAAGGGCACCGCCCGGATCGGCACCATGCACGTGCGGGGCCTCGACACCTGGGCCATGACCGTCAGCACCTCGAACATTCCGAGTGCGCTGGCCGAGGCGGAGGACCCGACCCTCAAGGCGATCCTTCGTAGCTACAGCCAGGACGGAAGGGTCATCGCTCGGGAGACCAACCAGGTCATCGCCGGGATTCACGCCAGCGCCCGGGCCGCTCAGAGCCGCGCCAACGCGCAGAGCGCCGCCAACGACGCCCACAACCGCGCCTTCGACCAGCACATGAAGGACCTCGATTCGAACAACAGCGCCTTCGAGGCCCACATGGATTCCCTCGATCGCTCGAGCAAGAGCTTCCAGAACTACCAGCTCGATCGCGAGGTCATCCAGGATAGCGACCGCAACGAGCGCGGCACCGTCGGAAACGGCTACGGCGACGCGCTCGTCAAGGCCAACCCGGATCGCTTCCAGTACGTGAAGCAACAGGACTTCATCAAGGGCGTCGACTACTAGATCCGCTCCCGGTGGTCGGCCGACTACAGCCAGCCCAGCGCGCGGCCCGCGAGGATGACGGCGGCGCCCCAGAGGCCGGCGGCGACGTCGTCGAGCATGACGCCGGGGCCGCCGCCCAGGCGCTCGGCGGCGCGGGCGGGCCAGGGCTTGAACTGGTCGAAGATCCGGAAGGCGACCACGCCCGCGACCAGGGCGCGCGTCGTCATGGGCGCGGCGATCCAGGTGACCAGCACGCCGGCGACCTCGTCGATGCAGACGATCTGCGGGTCCTTGATGCCGAGCCGGCGCTCGACCCGACCGGAGGCCCAGATTCCGACCAGCGTGACGATCACGGCGGCGGCCGCCACCGCGATCGGTCCGTGCGGGCGCAGCAGGAGATAGAGCGGGATCGCGCCCAGGGTTCCGGTCAGGCCGGGCGCGACCGGCATGTGGCCGCAGCCGAACCAGACCGCCAGAATGTGCGCCGAGACGTCGCGCCACCCGCGGAGCGGCGGCGGAGGTGTCGCCGGCGCCCTGCCCCGCCCCGCGCTCACGACCGCCAGAGCTTCTCGCGCTCGACGACGTCGAAGACCTCGCGCAGGATCTCGACGCCATTTCTGGCGGTCGCCTCGTCGATGGTCAGGGCCGGCTGGATGCGGAAGCTCGAGGCGTAGGCCATGGTCAAAAGGCCCCGGCGCACCGCCTCGGTGAAGATCCGTTCGGTCACCCGCCGTGGCAGCGGCGCCTTGGTCTTCTTGTCGGAGACCAGCTCCATGCGCAGCAAGAGGCCGGCGCCGTCGACGAAGCCGACGAAGGGGTAACGGTCCACGAAGGCTTCCAGCTCGCGTTTCAAGACCGCGCCGACGGCGTCGGCGTTTTCGACCAGCTTCTCTTCGTCGATGATGCGTAACGCGGTCGCGCCGGCGGCCGCCGCCAGCGGGTTGCCGCCATAGCTCGACGACGAGCCGGACGGGTTGCCCCAGGGCTTGGCCTGGGCGATCTCGTCGGTGGTGAGCAGGCCCGATAGCGGGAAGCCGCCGCCGAACGCCTTGCCGATCGTGACCACGTCCGGCCGAACGCCGGTGTGGTCGGTCCCCCAGCGGCGCCCGGTGCGCCCGAGGCCGGTGATCATCTCGTCGGCGATGAGGAGCGCGCCGAGCTCGTCGGCCAGCGCGCGTACCGCCGGAAGGAATTCTTTCGGGGGGATGACGTTGCCGGCCGTTCCCTGCATCGGCTCGACGATCACGGCCGCCACCGCGCCGGCACTGGCGGTCTTGACCTGCTTGCGGCCGACCTCGGCGCAGGCGATGCCACAGCTCGGGTACGAAAGACCGATCGGGCAGCGGTAGCAGTCCGCGTAGGGGATCTGGTGCGCGCCCGGCACCATCGGGCCGAGCTTGTCTTTGAAGGTCGAGCCCATCAGCGACAGCGCGCCCATGGTCTTGCCGTGAAAGCCGCCCCAGAAACCCACGAACTCGTACTTGCCGGTGTGGCACTTGGCCAGACGGAGCGCGCTCTCGACCGCCTCGGCGCCGCCCGAATAGAGCTGCAGGCGGTGAACGCCCGGCGCGGGTGGCGCCGCGGCCAGCCGCTCGCCCAGCTCGACCCGCGCCCGCGAGGTGAACGAGCCGACCGAGATCTTGGCCGCCTGGGCCTGCAGCGCGCCCACGAACGCCGGATGCGAATGTCCCAGGGCGTTGACGTTGATGCCCCCGATGAAATCCAGATAGGCGTTGCCGTCGACGTCGGTGACCGCGCTGCCCCGCCCCTCCTCGACCACGATCCCCGCCATGACGGCGTAGCCCTGCAGCCCGGGCGCGATGTGCTGATCCTCGCGGGCCCGCAGCGCGCGGCTCTCGGGACCGGGGATCGCGGTGACGATCTTGGCTTTTTGATTCTTGGGTTGCGAGCTGTTCATGCGGGCGACGGGGGGCGGCCGGAGAATACGAAATATTTGGACATTGGATAGTTCCATCCCCCGCTCACGACGAGCGAGGTGATCACGCGGGCCAATATGTACTGCAATCCGGCCAGGTCGTGCAGCAGGAACTCGCCGAGCGTATTGAGGGCCAGGCTGCTCCCCGACACCAGGAGGAAGCGCCAGAGTTGGCGTCCGGCGGCGACGCCGGTCGCGCCCCGGTAGGTGAAGTGGCGGCCGAAGGTGAAGCTGGTGATGGCGCCGACGCTGGCGGAGATCGCCGTGGCCGGCACCGGCCGGACGCCGACCAATGAGACCAGGGCGATCATCGTGACGTAGTCGGCCAGCGTGGACAGGATCGACGTGGCCACGTGACGGACAGCCTCCCAGCCGGAACGGCGCACGGGGGTTCCTCGAGCGGCGTACGTGCCCGACCTAGGCCGACCCGACGTGCGCGTCCGGCTTGGCCACGATCGCGTCGGGATCGAACGACTCCCCCGGCGGCTGGACCCTGGCCGGCTCGCGCGCGCGCAGCATCGCGATGATGCTCGAGAGGCGCTGCAGGACCGAGATGTTGGCCACCACGGCGATGATCGTCGTCGCCAAGATGATGGGGAGCTCCCGGAGCGCCAGCGAAGGGGAGCCCCCGAAGAGGGCCTGAGCCACCGGCGTGAATCCCATTCCGACTATCATGTAGGTGGCCCGCTCGCTACGGCGCATCGCGCCCCGGGGCGCCGGGACGCCCATGGCCTCTGCCTTGGCCGTCGTGTAACTGACCATGAAGCCGCCCACGAGAGCGGCCAGCACGATGAACAGCACCTGATCGTGTCCGCGGTAGTAGTAGATGAGCCCACCGAACAGAAAGAACTCGCCGTAGCGATCGGCGGCCGCATCGATCACCTCGCCCGCCTCCGAACCAATCCCCAGCTGGCGGGCCAAAAGGCCGTCGAGGATGTCGCAGAACGTGGAGAGCGTGGCCAGCGCCGCCGCCAGGCCGAACCATCCGAAGGCGATCGCGACGCCGGCGCCCAGGGCCGGGACCAGCGAGAACAGCGTCACCATGTTGGGCGTGATCCGGAGAGCGGCCAGGAAGCCGACGATCGGGTGGAGGAGCCAGTAGTACATCTCCATCGTCGCCTTGTTCAGAAACACGCTCCCGCCGTCGGCGTCGAGCCGCGCGTGCCGCGCCCGTCCGTGGAGCATCGCCCGCACGCCGTACGACAAGAAGACGGCGACCACGAAGCCGATCATGCCGAGGGCAAAATAGAGATCACGCATTTGACACGTCCTTCATGACAATCCGATCGTGCAGGTCGTCGCCGGAGAGCGCCCTCAACCCCGCCAGCGGTAGCTCGCGGCTCCCTTCGCGGGCCGAAGCATAGGCGGTCGCGATGAGCTGCACGCAGAGGAACGACTCCTCGGCCTCGCGTCCCACGAAATCGCCGCGCCCGATCGCCACCTTGAAGTCGTCGAAGAGCGAGTTGAACCAGGTGACGTGGCTGGAGTCCATCCAGTCCGACGAGATCGCCTGCCGCTCGAAAGCCCAGCTGGTGCCGCCGTCCGGCGCGCGCTCTTGCAGCGCCACCTCGATGTCGTCGTCCTCGACGCGAATGGCCCCGCGCTCGCCGTGCAGCGTGTAGAGCACCTTTCGAACCCCGGCGTTCCACGACAGATGCGCCGTCGCCACGCCCGTCGGGAAACGCAGGCTGCAGGAAAAGTCGTCCTCGGTGTCGAAGGCCCCCAGCGTCGCGGTACGCGCCGTGATCGCGCTCGGGTAGGCGCGCAGCCACTCGAAGGCCAGGTAGAAGGTATGGCTGCCGTGATCCATCGCGATGCCGCCACCCGAGTAGCGGCGCTCGCGGCGCCAGTCGGGTCGCCAGCCGGTCACCCCCTTGGCGTGGGTGTTGCGAAAGGTCTGCAGCGTGACCAGGTGGACCTTCCCGATTCGCCCCGCCTCCAGCACCGCCCGGACCGCCTTGATGACCGGCGCGTGCTTGTAGTTGTGACAGGGGAAAAGGACCCGCTCGGCGCGGACCGCGCTCTGCAGCATCCCGCGGGCATCGTCGATCGACGCGGCCAGCGGTTTTTCACACAGGACGTGCAACCCGCGCTCGAAGGCCGCGTTGGCGATCTCGGCGTGGTCGGAGGGGGGCGTCGCCACGTCGACGAAATCGAGCCGGCCGGCCTCGGCTGCCAGGAGCGACCGATGGTCGTCGTAAATTCGCGCCTGGGGCCACTGGGCCTGCGCGACTGCACGTCGCTCGGGGGAAATGTCGGCGATCGCCGACACCTCGACGTCTTGGAGATTTTCAGCGCGCCGTTTGTAACCGGCCGCATGTCCTTTCTCCATGATGAACCCGTAACCGACGATTCCGCCGCGCAGTTTCTTCATCTTATGCACCTGCATTAATCGCGTTTTCACGGGTCAGGTCAAGTTGGTCGGCGCTTGAGGTCCCGTAGCCAGGTGCCCTATCTTGCGGGTCACACTCCCCGAGCAAACTGCAAGCCGCGCGCCAGGACGCCTACAATGCATTGGGTCAAAACATGAGCACGAACCACTCCGAAGCGAGAGCCCTGGTCGTGGCGACCCACAACTTGATGCACGGGCTGCGCATCGAGGCGCTCGTTGCGCACTATCTTGCGCTGCGCGAGGCGGAAGGGCTGGACCTGCTCTGCTTGCAAGAGGATCGCTATTTGACCGGCCCCGGCGCTTCGGGCGACGAGCGCCCCAGCGCGCGGATCGTCGCGGCGCTCGGCGCCCCGTACGAGCTCGTTCGCGAAGACGCCTGTCCGGGTCTCTGCTTCATCTACGACTCGCGCACCCTCCGCTGCCGCTCCCGATCGGTCGTCGCGCTTCCGCGCCTGGGCTCGCTCTCCTGGTTCGAAAAGCTCTACATCGTCGGCGGCAAGACCAAGCAGAAGTACCTCTTGCTCGCCGAGATGGAAGCGCGAGACGGCGCCGCGACGTTCGCCGCGGTCTGCTTCCATCTGGACACGGCAGGTGGCAACACCCACCGCCTGACGCAGGTGTGCGCCATCGCGGAGGCCCTCGAGACGGCCGGCTTTCGGGCGCGCGCGATCGCCTGCGGCGATACCAACGCGTTTGCCCTGCGACGCCAGCCCCAGGCGCTCGAGACGTTGCTTGCGCCGCTCCGCAGCCTGGGTGCCGTCGACTGGGAGCCGGCGGCCCTGGCGTCGGTAGCAGCACCCAAGGCGCGCCCCACCCATTTCTTCGCGCGCCAGAACGAGCCCAAGCTCCCCCACCGCGTCGGCGTGCTGCTCGGCAAGCTGGGTCTGGATCTGCCCCGCCGCTACGACGTCGTGTGCACGAACCTGCCGGTCCGCCGGCGCGGTCAGGTCGCCACGCCCGGGTCCGACCACGACCTGGTTTGGGCCGCGCTGGAGGCGTAGCGTCGCCCACCTCGGAAAGCGCGAGATCCGTTGACGAAGGGGGGCTCGGAGATTAGGGTCCGCTGCCATGAGCGACGTGCTTTCAGCGAGCGATCCGGAGGTGTTCGCGCTCTGCCGCGCCGAGGAGCGGCGGCAGGCCGAGAAGATCCGTCTCATCCCGTCGGAGAACTACGTTTCGAGGGCGGTGCTGGAGGCCTCGGGCTCGGTCTTCACCAACAAGTACAGCGAAGGCTATCCGGGCAAGCGGTACTACGAGGGGCAGGAGTTCGTCGATCCGCTGGAGCAGCTGGCCATCGACCGGGCCAAGTCGCTGTTCGGCGCCGCGCACGCCAACGTCCAGCCGTATTCCGGATCGCCGGCGAACCTGGCCGTCTATCTGGCCTTCCTCAAGCCCGGCGACAAGGTGATGGGGCTGGCGCTGCCCATGGGCGGCCACCTCACGCACGGCTGGGGCGTCTCGATCACTGGCAAGTACTTCACGCCGGTGCAGTACGGCGTCCGCAAGGACACGGGGCGTCTCGACTACGACGAGATTCGCGACCTGGCGAAGAAGGAGCGCCCCGCCCTGCTCTGGGCCGGCGGGACCGCCTACTCGCGCCTCTGGGACTTCGAGACGATGGGCGCGATCGCGCGCGAGGTGGGCGCCCGGTTTTGCGCCGACATCGCGCACATCGCGGGCCTCATCGCGGGCGGCGTGCACCCGTCGCCGGTGGCGCATGCCGACGTGGTCACCACCACGACGCACAAGACGTTGCGCGGGCCACGGGGCGGCATGATCCTCTGCAAGACCGAGCACGCGCAGGCCATCGACCGCGCGGTGTTCCCCGGCCTGCAGGGGGGACCGCACGTTCACAACACGGCGGCGCTGGCCGTCGCGCTGAAAGAGGCGGCGCAGCCTTCTTTCAAGGACTACGCGAAGCTCGTCGTCTCCAACGCCCGGGTGCTGGCCGAGGCGCTCATGGCCAAAGGTTTCGATGTGGTCTCGGGCGGCACCGATAACCATCTGATTCTGATCGATCTGACGAGCAAGAACGTCTCCGGGAAGATCGCGGCCCGCGCTCTAGACAAGGCGGGGCTCGAGCTGAACTACAACTCGGTTCCCTACGACACCCGCAAGCCGTTCGATCCGTCCGGGATCCGGCTGGGCACGCCCTCCGTATCGAGCCGGGGGATGGGCGAAGCCGAGATGCGGCAGATCGCGGGCTGGATGGATCGCGTGGTCGGCAGCCCGACCGACGAGACCGCGGCGAAGGTCCTCGGCGAGGTGCACGAGCTGACCGGGAAATTCCCGGCGCCGGGCATCTCGATCTAGAGACGCCCGGTCGAATCGCCGGGACGACTATGACCAACCACAAACTCAGACTATCGACCGCCACGCGGGCGCTGACCGGGCTGGTGCTCGGCTCGGCGCTGCTGGCCGGCACGCTGCACGCCGAGACGATCGAGCTCCTCGACAAGACCAAGCTCAACGCGAAGATCATCCACTACTACGACGGGGTCTACACCGTCGAATCCAGCGGGCAGACCATCAAGCTGCCGAAGGAGAAGATCCGATCGATCTCCTTCCAGTTGCCGGCTCCGCGGGCCGAGTTCTCGACGCCCGAGAAGACCTTCGAGCGCTGGCGCAAGGCGCTGCTCGACGGCGCGGTCGAGCGAATGATCGACTGCTACGCCCTGGTCCAGCAGGGGATGCTGGCGACCCAGATGGGGCTCAGCCAGGCGCAGGACGGCTTCAAGAAGATGCAGAAAGAGGTCGAGGGAACCAAGTTCCAGATCAAGGATTCGAAGACCAAGGGCGACACCGCGACCTTGAAGGTCCTCCGCCAGAAGGGGGACGAGAGCGATACCGGCGAGGTGGCCTTCGTCCGTGAGAACGGCGAGTGGAAGATGCTTCTGCCGCAATGACCGGACCCGCCCCGAGATGAAGCGGCCGCTGCTCCTCGCGCTCGCCGCGTTCGGCGTCGCGTGGGTCTCGGGCGCGACCCCCGCGCGCGCCGCGATGTCGCTGGATCCGTTCCGCCGCGCGGGCGCCACGGCGGCCTCTGGCCTGAGCCCGTTTCGGGTGGCCGACGGGGATCCCGCGGCCGCCAACACGGGGACCGGGGCCACGACGTCTGCGCCGGCACCGACCAACGTTAACCTTCCCGTCGCGCCCCCAGCGGGCCCCGCCCCCAAGAGCTGTCAACGCGACGAGGACTGCGGCGGTGAAAACATCTGCCAGGCGAGCCTCTGCCAGCCGATCCAGATCCGCACCAACATCCTCTATCTCTACTATCGGGAGGGGGCCTTTCGCGAGGCGCTGCTCCTTTACTGGTCCCGCAAAGGGCCCAGCGGCTACACCGTCCTGGCGCCGTTTTATTGGCACGCCTGGAGTTCCGGCAGCGAGACGCGGATCGTGGCACCGTTCTTCTGGCGCTTCGAGGATCGCGTTCGCCAGAGCGTCGTCACGGTCATCGTGCCGATCCTCCCGGTCTCCTGGAGCCGGGAGCCGGGGGCGACCTCGTTCGCCGTCTGGCCGATCTTCTACGGGTCGAGCAAGTTCGGGTGGGCGGTGCCGTTTCTCGGGACGCTCGCCCTCGAGGACCCCGAGGAGCACAAATCCTTCGGCGTGGTGGGCTACCTTTACTGGTGGTGGCGGACGCCGAAACGCAACACCGATCTGGGCTTCCCGATCTTCTTCTCGACGCGCACCGAGAGCCACGCCTTCACCTATGCCGTCCCGCTCTCCTTCTACTGGCGGCACGACGACGACGCGAACACGCTGGCGCTGCCGCTGTTCTATCTGAATAGCCACAAGACCGGTTCCTGGTTCCTCACCTGGCTCGGCTACGAGCACCGCGAAGGGCCCGAATACGGCCGGTCGCTGGCCTGGCTCTACTATTGGGGCGGCGACGAGCACGCCCATTCGAGCTACCACGTGCTCTTTCCGCTGATCTGGGACTTCGAGGGCAAGGAAGACGGCGCGACGGTGGTCTTTCCGCTGCTCTGGAGCTTTCGCGGCCCGACGACCAACACGACGCTGGCATTCCCGGTGCTGCCGGTGCTGCACGTCCGAGACGGCAGCTGGTATTTCAACACCGTCTTCCCGCTGTGGTGGAGCAGCGGCGACGACAAGACCGGCCGGGCCCACCGCTTGCTCATTCCGCTCTTCTACTGGGATCGCTCCGACCGCGATCGCGCCACGACGCTGGTGACGCCGCTCGGCGGCTACGCCCGCGACGATCTGGCCGGCACCCGCACCTGGGCCATCCTGCCGCTGCTGTCGGGTGCGCACCGCGATCGCGGCGGCGAGCGGCGGATGATCACGCCGCTCTACCTGAGCCACGAAGACACGGCCGGGGACGCGATGACCCGACTCATCGGTCTGCTCTTTTACCGGCGGGTCGATGCGGCGGGCTCCACGACCGGGCTGTTTCCGCTGTTCTGGCACTTCAGCGACACCGCCACCGGTGCGACCGCGACCGCCTTCTTGCCGTTCTTCGAGCGCCGCTCGGGTCCGCGCGACACGACGACCATCGTGGGGCCGTTCTACTGGCGCCGGTTCACCCACGGCGGCTGGGGCGCCGGCATGTGGCCGGTCGCGTTCTTCGGCGACAACGCCGGTCGCAGCCACGCGGTGGTGTTTCCCCTCTTTTGGCACGTCGCGGGCGCCAGCACGTCCACCACGGCCCTGCTGCCGATCTTCTACTGGCACCGCGATTCGCACGGGACCGACTCGTTTTGGCCGCCGCTGCTCTTTCTCGGCAACCACGGCGGCGAGAGCTACGCGATCCAGTTCCCGCTGCTGTTTCACGTCGCCAGCGAACGCGACGGAACGAGCACCACGGTCACACCGCTCGGGTACGTTCACCGGGACCGCGACGGCTGGAGCCTCGCGGTGGGGCCGCTGGTGCCGCTTCTCTACGCGCGCAGCGGTCACAACCAGTCCCACTTCGTGTTTCTGCCGTTCATCTGGCACTTCGAGGATCGCACCGCCGACCGATCGACCACCGTGGTCGGCCCCTTCTGGCACCGGCGCTGGGGCGGGGAGACCACCGACGCGCTCTTCCCATTCCTTCACTATCGGCGCGGCGCGCGCCCCGGTGGGGACGACGAGACCAGCTTCACCATCTTCCCGCTGGTCCACTACCGACGGGACGCGGAGTCGCGGGTCCTGGTGACGCCGATCGGCGCCTCCGTCCGCAGCCGCGACCGGGACGCGGGCTTCCTGGGTCCCTACTTCTGGTACGACGACCAGAACCTCAACGTTCGCTTCATCCCATTTCTCCACGCCGACATCGCCCGCCGCGACAGCGGCCAGCGCCTGCGGCAGTGGGGACCCTGGTTCCAGATCGACGCGCCGGGCGCCAAGGTCCAGGGTCTCTTTCCGCTCTTCGGCCACTACGCGGACGCGCACGAGAGCGATACCTGGGTGGCGCCCACCTTCTTCCACTCCCGGAGCGACAACGGCGACCAGGTCGACGCGCTGTTCCCGCTCTTCTGGCATTCGTCGCTAGGCGGACGGACCACCACGGTGGTCGGCCCCTACTTCGACCGCAAGACGCCCGACAGCCACGCGAGTGGCCTGGTCCCGCTCTACTTCCACGCGGAGAACGCCCACCGGACCATGACGGCGGTGGTCCCGCTGCTCTACTACCACTGGCGCGCGGCCAACGAGAGCTCCGAGTGGCTCTCCTGCGGACCGTTCTTTCACAGCCGCACCGCCGATGGGTCCTCCACCGGCTTCTTCCCGCTCTTCTGGTCGACGACCACCAAGGATCGGCGCCACGACATCTTCTTCCCCCTCTTCTGGCACTTTGCGGACACGACCGCCGGCACCAGCTGGACCCTGCTGGGACCGTTCTACGGGTCGACCTCCGGTGCCCGGCGCACCCGCGGGATCCTACCCATCGCCTGGTACACCCGCGACGCGGGCAACGGCGACTCCGCCCAGGCCGTTCTCCCGCTCTTCTATGAAGCCAGCGGCCGCGATCACGTTTCGTTCTATACGCTGCTGGGCGGCTACCACCGGAATGGCCCGGCCCATTTCTGGTACGCCGGTCCGATCGTCCACACCGACAGCGTCCAGAGTAAGTTCTCGATGGTCTTCCCGCTCTGGTTCAGCCACACCGACAAGGCGACCGAGACCAACACCACCGTCATCCCGCCCCTGCTCCACGTCTCGCGTGGCAATCCGGAGTCGGGGCTCTCCAGCACCCTGGTGCTGTTCTGGCACTACCGCGATATCGCGACCTCGACCTGGTTGGGGCTGCCGCTCTACTTCGACGTGCACGAATACCATCTCTCGCGCACCACGCTGCTGCTGCCCCTGCTCTTCCGCCACGAGAACGAGGTCGAGCACGACACCACCTGGATCGCGCCGCTGTTCTATCGCCACTCGACGCCGACCGACATCAGCATGGTCGCCTTCCCGCTGGTCTGGGACTTCAAGCGCGACCAGGACCGGACGACGGTGGTGTTCCCGTTCTACGTGCACTGGCGCCGCGCCGACCACGACACCACCTACGTCTTCCCGAACTACCTCTATCGGCAGGGGCTGGCCTCGAACGGCACGCCCGACGGGACGTACCGGCGGTTCGTGCTGCCGTTCTATGATTCCGGCGTCAAGCGTCCGGGCGATTTCATGTGGGAGGTCTTCGGGGGGCTGGTCGGCCACGAACGGATCGGCACGCACAATTTTCTGCGGCTCTTCTACCTGACCATCGAGACCGCCCAGAGCTCGCGCGCGCAGACCGCCTGGTACAGCCAGCCGGTCAGCCAGCCGCGCAAGGCGGTTCGCCGCAGCCTCAGCGTCGCCGGCTGGTAGCGGGCGCAAGGGCCGCCGGCTCGGTCGAGACCGGCGACACCGGATCGGAGGTTGCCAGCGCATCCACCGGCTCGCCGAGCAGGCGTGCGCGCAGCGTCCCGACCAGAAACATCGAGCCACAGACGACGACCAGGCCACCGGGACCGGCCAGCAAGCGTCCGGTCGCCAGGCCCGAGGTGGCGTCGTCGTTGGTCACCACCTCGGCGAAATGGCGTCGCGCGTGGGCCGCCAGAGCGTCGGGCGACAGGGCGCGCTGGCTCTCCGAGCGGGTCGCCACCACCGCGTTCACCACCGGTGCCAGCGCCGACAGGATCGCCTCCGGATCCTTGTCGCGCGCGATCGAGACCAGCGCCACCACGCGGCGGCCGGCGGCGATCGCGGGGAGCGCCGCCGCCAGCGCGCGTGCCCCTTCGGCGTTGTGCGCGCAATCGAAGAGGAGATCGTTTCCGAGGCGTTCGAGACGTCCGGGCCAGGTGGTGCCGGCCAGCGCCGATCCGATGGTCGCCGGCTCGAGAGCGCGCCCGAGACGCGCCGCCGCAGCGCCCGCGAGCGCGACGGCAACGGCCGCGTTGTCGCGCTGGTGCGGGCCGTCGAGGCCGAGCGGTCCGACCGGCGCCTGGAAGTCACGGCCGAGCCGGGCCAGCGGCGCGCCGATCTGGGAGGCGATGGCCGCGATCTCCTGGTCGGCCTCGGCGGGCAGGTGGCCCAGGAAGCAGGGAATGTTGGGCTTGAGGATCCCGGCCTTCTCTCGCGCGATCGCGCGCACCGTGTCGCCCAGGTAGGCGGTGTGGTCGATGCCGATCGAGGTGATGGCGGTCGCGAGCGGCTCCGCGGCCGTGACCGCGTCGAGCCGGCCACCGAGCCCGGTCTCGAGCACGGCGATCTCGACCCCCGCTTCTGCCAGCGCGACAAAGGCCAGCACAGTCGCGATCTCGAAATAGGTCAACGGGACGCCCGTTGCGGCCAGGCCACGATCGAGGGCCGCCAGCCGATCGCCGTCGATCTCGCGGCCGTCGATCCGGATCCGCTCGGTGAAGCGGGCCAGGTGCGGCGAGGTGTAAAGCCCGGTGCGCAGCCCCGCGGCGCGCAAGATCGCCTCGGCCATCGCCGCCGTCGATCCCTTGCCGTTGGTCCCCGCGATCTGAACCGCCGCGAATCGCTTCTGCGGGTTCCCCAGCAGCGCCAGTGCCCGCCGGACCGGCTCGAGCCCCAGATCGACCCCCAGTGACTGCGCGGTGGTTAGCCGGGCCAAGAGATCGGCATAGCGCGGGGTCGACATCGGACTACCTTGCGGCCCCGCGCCTATGACTGGGCGCGTGGACCCAGCAGCTTGAGCAGGCTGGCCAGCGTCGCCCGGGTCTGGTTTCGATGCACGATCTTGTCGAGGAAACCGTGGTCGAGCAGAAACTCTGCGCGCTGGAACCCAGGCGGCAGGCGCTGACGGATGGTGTTCTGAATGACGCGCGCCCCGGCGAACGCGATCAGCGCCTTCGGCTCGGCCAGGATGACGTCGCCCAGCATGGCGAAGCTGGCCGCGACGCCACCGGTGGTCGGGTTGAGCAGCACCGAGATGTAGGGCAGGCCGACTTCTCGCAGCCGGCCCAGCGCGGCCGAGGTCTTGGCCATCTGCATGAGCGACAGCACCCCCTCTTGCATCCGGGCGCCGCCCGAGGCGGAGAAGACCAGGGCGGGCGCGCGGCGTTCCAGCGCCCGCTCGAAGATGCGCGTCACCTTCTCGCCCACCACCGAGCCCATCGATCCGCCCATGAACTCGAAGACGAAGACGCCGATCTCGACCGGGGTCCCCTCGATCCGGCCGGAACCGGCGCGAACCGCGTCGGCCCCGCCCGAGACCCGGCGCGCCGCCCGCAGGCGGTCGCCGTACTTCTTGGAATCGCGAAACCCCAGCGGATCGACGCTCTCGATGGTCGCGTCGGCCTCGACGAAGCTGCCGGGATCGAGGATCAGCTCGAGCCGCCGGGCCGACGCGAGCGGAAAGTGATGCTCGCATTGCGGGCAGACATTGTGGTTCTTGTTCAGATTGTCGGTGTCGAGCACCGCCCGACAGCCGGGGCACTTGGTGAAAACCCCGGCCGGGACGCTGCGTTTCTCTTCCGACAGATCGTCTTCCCGATCCTCGCGCTTGTACCAGGCCATCCGCCGATCGCGAGAATACACTGAGCGGCGCGCCAATTGGTTTGTTATGCTGCGCGCGTGCATTTCGGGGCGTGGCACGCGATCTCCGACGCGAGAGCGTCGGCGCCAGAGGTTGCCGGTGTTTTGCAGACCCGCGCGGAGGGGGCGATGGACTATCGCGCCGGCCGCAGCGCGATGGTCTTCTATGCCTGCACCGATCCGACCGAGACCCTGCGCCGGTTCGTGGTCGGGCGCGGCGCGCGTCAGATCGAGCGCGCCGTGAGCGCCGGGGCCCGCTGGATCCGCTTCGCCGAGGCGACTCATCCGCAGGACGAGCTCGATCGGCTGCTCAAGGGCTTCGTGGAGCGGTTCGGGTCGCTGCCGATCAGCAACGCCGGAACCGCCCGGCGCGCGACCACTCCGGCCGGCGGCGAGCCGGCGTGACGGGGCGGATGCCGCGGACCCAGGGACCCGGCCTCACCTACCGCGACGCTGGCGTCGACATCGACGCGGGCGACGCGCTGGTCGAGCGGATCAAGGGACACGTCCGGCGCACCCGGCGGCCCGAGGTCCTGACCGGTCTGGGCGGCTTTGCCGGTCTCTGCGCCCTGCCCTCGCGCTACAAGGAGCCGCTGCTGGTCTCCTGCACCGACGGGGTCGGGACCAAGCTCAAGCTGGCTTTCCTGGCGGGCCGGCACGACACGGTGGGGATCGATCTGGTGGCGATGAACGTCAACGACCTGGTCGTCTGCGGGGCCGAGCCGCTGTTCTTCCTGGACTACTTCGCCTCCGGGCGGCTGGAGGTGGGGGTTGCCGAGCGGGTGATCTCCGGGATCGCCGACGGCTGTCAGGCCGCCGGGTGCGCCCTCCTGGGGGGCGAGACCGCCGAGCTCCCGGGCTTCTACGCCGACGGCGAGTACGATCTGGCCGGGTTCTGCGTGGGGGTGGTGGAGAAGAGCCGCCACATCGACGGCCGGGAGATCCGGGCGGGAGATCGCCTGCTGGGGCTGGCGTCGTCCGGGTTTCATTCGAACGGCTACTCGCTGGTGCGGAAGGTGTTCCTGGAGAAGATGGGACTCGGCCTCGACGCCACGCCGGCCGAGCTGGGCGAGCCGCTCGGGCAGGCCCTGCTGCGCCCGACCAAGATCTACGTCCGGGCCATGCGCGCGCTCGCCGACGCCGATCTGCTCCGCGGGGCGGCGCACATCACGGGAGGTGGCCTGGTCGACAATCCGACCCGGATGCTGCCGGAGGACGCGCGGCTCAAGCTGCAGATCCGCCTCGGGAGCTGGGAGGTGCCGCCGGTCTTCGGCCTCCTGGCGCGCGGGGGCGGCGTGGCCGCGGAAGAGATGCGCCGCACCTTCAACATGGGCATCGGCATGCTGATCTGCGTGCCGGCCGATCGGGTGGCCGACGCCACCACGCTGCTCGAACGCGCGGGCGAGCAGGTGTTCGCCGTCGGCGAAGTCGCGCCCTCCGACGCGCCCGGCGCGCCGGTGGAGTTCCTGGCGCCGTGAACGTCGGGGTGCTGGTTTCGGGCAGCGGGACCAACCTGCAGGCTCTCATCGATCGGAGCAAACGCGGCGAGCTCGGCCCGGCGCGGCTGGCGGCCGTAGGGTGTAACGTGCCGGACTGCCCGGCGCTGTCGCGCGCGCGCGCCGCGGGCTTGCCCACCTTCGTGGTCGACCACCGCGATTTCTCCGCCCGGGCCGGGTTCGACCGCACGCTGGCGACGTCGTTGCGGGCGCATCAGGTCGATCTGGTGGTGCTGGCGGGCTTCATGCGTGTCTTGAGCGGCGAGTTCCTGGACGCCTTCCCGGGCCGGGTCATCAACATCCACCCCGCTCTTCTGCCGGCGTTTGCCGGGACACGGGCGCAGCGGCAGGCGCACGACGCGGGGGTCAAGATCGCCGGCTGCACTATCCACTTCGTCGACGGCGGCGTCGACACCGGCCCCATCATCGCCCAGGCCGCCGTCCTGGTGCAGGACGACGACGACGAAGAGGCCCTGCGGGCCCGCATCCTGGCAGAAGAGCACCGGCTCTTGCCCGCGGTCGTGCGCGCGATCGCCGAGCGGCGGGTGGTGCTGGAGGATCGCAAGGTCCGTATCCTGGGAGCGTCTCCCGCCGGGGACGCCCTCCGCAGCCTGTAGCGCCTTGGTCGATACCAATTTTTACGACGTCGTCGTCTGCGGCGGTGAGCTCGGCGGGCTCATCGCCGCCGCGCTGCTGGCCCGGCGCGGATTTCGGGTGCTGCTCCTCGGCTACGACACGGAGCAGGCCGCCTTCGACGCCGGCGGGATCTCGCTCTCGCGCGCGCCGGCGTTGCTGCCGCCGCTCGACGATCCGCAGTCGGCGCGTCTCTTCAAGGAGCTCGACTGCGCCTCGCTGGTCAAGCGCCGCGCCACCCTCTCGCCGCTGGTCCGGATCGTGCTCGGCAAGCACCGGATCGATCTGACGGCCGACGCGGGCGCGCTCAAGCGCGATCTCGCCGGGGCGCTCGGCGGATCCGAAACCCAGATGGCCGTCGCCCTGGAGCGCATCGGTTCGCTGGGGCGCATCGCCGAGCCGCTGCTGGCCACCGCCATGACGTTGCCCCCGCACGGGTTCTGGGAGCGTCGCGAGGTCGGACGGCTCCAATCGCTGTTGCCGCGAGCGGGGGATGACCCGCTGGCGCCGCTGGCCGCCGACCATCCGCTGCGGGCGCTGGCCGCCGCGCCCGCCGCCCTCGGCACCGGCCTCATCCCCAGCGACATCGGCGGACTGGCGGAGGCCCGCGCGTTTGCGCTGGCCCGCCGCGAGGCGCACGTTTTCGACGGCGGCCTGGCCGCTTTCCAGGAGCTGCTGCAGCAGCGCCTGGAGACCTTCGGTGGCGATCGGCGCCCACGGGTCGAGCCGGTGGGCGTCGTCGTTCGCCGCGGCCGTGCGGTCGGGGTTCGCGTGCGCCCGCGCGACGAGACCATCGGCTGCCACTGGTTGATCTGGGCGAGCGCCTCGGCGTCGCTGCGCGCTGCGCTGGGCGGTTCGGCTCCCCAGGTGGTGTCTCGCAAACGCCCGTCCGCGCTGCGCATCGCCGGGTACCGCTACGGGCTCTCGCTGCTGGTCGGTCCGGGCGCGTTGCCGGCCGGCTCGCCGTCCCGGATGCTGGCGATCGGCGATCCGGCGCGCCCGCTGCTGGAGGACAACGCGATCGCGGTGACCGTCGGTCAGCCCGCCCCGCGCGATCCGGGCCGGATCCCGATCTGGGTCGAGTGCGGCGTCTCCGCCCATCTGGTCGACGCCGGGCCGAGTTACCTGCGGGCCTTGCGCGGTCGCGTGGTGCACACGCTGGCGCAGATCTATCCCGAGCTCGAGCGGCATCTCATCGTGCGCGCCTCTCCGTACGACGGTCTGCCGCCCGAGCGCGGCGTCGAAGGCGGCGCAGCGCCGGCCCCGAAATCGCCGCCGGCGTTCGTCCCGGCGGCCCCCCCCACGCCGCCGCCGCTCTACGCGCGCGCCGCCTCGGGGCCCTTCGACGTGGTCGGGACACCGCACGCCACGGGGATCAAGAACCTGCTCCTGGTCGGGCGAGAGAACCTCCCCGGCCTCGGTCTGGAGGGCGAGCTGGTCGCGAGCTGGGGCGCCGCCCGACTGGTCGGCGGCGGTCCCGTGCGGCGCCTGCGCCGGCGGACTCTCCTGAGCTAGCGGCCGCGGCGGCGGCAGTAGCCGGCGATGAGCTGCGCGTGCTCGGGCGGCAAGGCGATGAAGCGAACGCCGGTTCGCCGAAATGCGCCCACGCTGGTGTCGCTCACGACCAGCCCGCGGGCCGAGATCTCTTCGCCCGAGCCGGGCAGCGCGAATGAGAGCGCCACCTCGGTGCGCGGCATGACCGAGCTGCCCCGTGGCCGCTTGATGGTCATGCCGGCCGGGGCAATGTCCTCGGCCTGACAGAGCTGAATGGGGCTGCCGGCGACGGCCAGCGCCTTTTTGACCGCGAAGACCGCGGCCACGCGGGAGGTCTGACGGCGGTCCTGGGGGGCGCGGCGCCTATCGTTGCTCATGCTCTAGATAGTAAAGCGCTCACAAGAGAGCGCAAAAAAAGCATGTTTGGCCTGGCCCCCCGGGCGCCGCGCGCCAACGGGCCGCGCCCTACCCCAGCGGCTGGGCTTCTTCGAGGATGAAGTTGGGGATGTCGTCGACGACCAGATAGGCCAGCTTGCAGGAACCGCACTCGAACGCCGACTCGTCGCCGCGCAGCTTGAGCGCACCCTTGCACTTCGGGCAGGCCAGGATCTCTATCAATTCGGGGTTGAGCGCCATTGGCCGTATATAACCCATTCGGAGTACGATGACCGGGCCCCCATGAGACGCGCCCTCTTCGCGGTTCTCCTCGCCGCCGCCCTCGGGATGTTCGCCTGGACCCTCCGACGCTTTACCCGGATGATCCTGGCCGGTCGACCCGACGGACGGCTAGACCATCCCGAAGCGCGCCTCGACTCCGTGCTGCGCTACTTCTTCGGCCAGAAGAAGGTCATCGAGAAGACCACCATCCCCGCCAAGCGCTGGCCGCGCTTCGTGAGCGCGATGGGGAGCAAGTACCACTTCCTGATCTTCTGGGGCTTCATCTTCATCACCGTCGGTACGGTGGAGACGATCGTGGGGGGGCTCTTCCCGGCGTTCACCTGGCAGCGGCTGCTCGGGCACACCGTCGGCCAGGCGCTGACGGGGATCATCGACGCGTTCTCGCTGGCCGTCCTGCTGCTGGTTGGATTCGCGTTCTTCCGCAGGATCGTGCTGCAGCCGCGCCTCATTCCGATGAGCCGCGACGCCGCCGCGATCCTGAGCGCGATCGGCCTGCTCATGCTGACGTACTTCGGGATGCGGCGCCTCGATGGCCCGTCGGCCCAGGCCTGCTGGTGGGCGCACGTGGTCATCCTGCTGGCCTTCCTGAACTACCTGCTCTACTCGAAGCACAGCCACATCCTGGCGGCGCTGCCCAATATCTACTTTCGCAAGCTCGGCCAGCGGGGCGTCCTGCCCAAGCTGAACATGGAGGCCGACGACATCGCGGCCACCGGCGTCGTGCAGGGGTGGAAGGATTTCACCTGGAAGTCGCTCCTCGACGGCTTTGCCTGCACCGAGTGCGCGCGCTGCACCAACAACTGTCCCGCCTACAACACCGGCAAGCCGCTGTCGCCCATGCAGGTCATTCACGACGTGCGCGACGATCTGCGCACGCGGATGCCGGACCGCGGCCCGCTCGACACGCTGCTCGACAGGTTTCAGCACGGCGCGGGCGCCGCGGCGGACACCGAGCAGCCGCTCATCGGCGGGCGGACCAGCGAAGACGTGCTGTGGGCCTGCACCACCTGCGGCGCTTGCCAGGAGGTCTGCCCGGTCTTCATCGACCACCCCGAGAAGATCATCCAGATGCGGCAAAATCTGGTGATGGTCCAGGAGAAGGTGCCGCCCGATCTGGCGCGCGCCTTCACCAACCTGGAACGCAACGGCAACCCCTGGGGGATCGGCGCCGACAAGCGGATGGACTGGGCCGACGGCCTCGGCGTGCCGACGCTGGACGACAAGCCCGACGCCGAATATCTGCTGTGGGTCGGCTGCGCCGGCGCCTACGACGACCGGATCAAGAAGCAGACCCGCGCTCTCGTGGAGGTGATGCGGGAAGGGGGCGTCGACTTCGCGGTGCTGGGGCTCGAAGAAGGCTGCACCGGCGATCCGGCGCGGCGGTCCGGCAACGAGATGCTCTACCAGATGCAGGCGCAGCAGAACGTCGAGACCATGAACACCAAGAAGGTCAAGAAGGTGATCACCGCCTGCCCGCACTGCCTGCATACGATCAAGAACGAATACCCGCAGCTGGGCGGAAACTTCGAAGTCCGGCACCACACGCAGCTCATGCGCGAGCTCGTGGCCGAGGGGAAGATCGAGATCGATCGCGACGCCGATGGCGCCAAGAAAACCGGCGCACCGGGCAAGCTGACCTTCCACGATCCCTGCTACCTCGGCCGCTGGAACGGCGAGTACGATGCCCCCCGCGCGGTGCTGGACGCCCTGCCCGGCGGCCCGGGGGATCGACAGGAGCTGCCCCGCAACAAGGAACAGGGATTCTGCTGCGGCGCCGGCGGCGGCCGGATGTGGATGGAAGAGAAGATCGGCACCCGGGTCAACCACAACCGGACCGACGAGATCCTGGCCTCCGGCGCCGAGACCGTTGCCACCGCCTGCCCGTTCTGCACCATCATGCTGCGCGACGGCGTCCAGGACCGGAACGCGGGCGAGCGCGTCCAGGTCCTGAACGTGTCCGAGCTGCTGGCTAAGTCGATGAAGCGGAAGAAGCAGATCGACGCGGCGCAAGCAGCACCGCAGCCGCCGCCAACGTGACGGCGCCGGTGGCGACGAAGACCGTCGGGTAGCCGAGCAGGCCCGCGACGGACCCGAGCGGGGCCAACCCCACGATCCCGATGTTCATGGCGCCGTTGGCCCACCCGAGCAGACGGGGACGCTCGCTGCCGGGCACGCCGGCCAGCACCAGGGTCATGAGCGCTGGGAAGACGATGCCGTGCGCGACGCCGAAGGCGGCGCCGACGGCGACCAGGTGCGCCGGGCCGAGCAGGCCCATCGCGATCACGGCGAGGCCGTAGCCGACGCCGCCGGTCAGGGCCACCGGGCGGTGGCCGGTGCGATCCGCGAAGCGGGCCAGCGCGAAGCGCGAGGTCAGAGCGGCCACGGTGTAGGCCGCGAAAAAGCCGCCCACCGCGCTCACCCCGCGGGCGAGCGCGAACGGCGCGACGAAGGTGAACATCGAACCGGCGGCTAGCGCGCCGACCCCGAGCACCACGAACACGGGCATCCGCGCGCGAACCGCGGACCAGCTGTCGGCGTGCGGATCTGGGGCATCTGGCGCGCGCGGGCGTTCGTCGACTGCGTCGGCCGGCAATCTGCGGCAAAGCCGCGCGCCGATGAGCGCCGCCGCGGCCGCCAGGGCGAAGACGGGACGAGCCCCGAAGCGCGCCGCGATCGGCTCGGCGACGACGGGCGCCACGGCGTTCATCCCCAGACTGGCGGCGCCGAAGATCCCCAGCGCTTGGCCGAGACGTCCCGGTGGCGCTACCTCCGCGCAGAGGGCCATCCCCGCGCCGAAGCAGAGCGCCCAGGCGATCCCTTGCAACCCGCGCAGCAACGCTGCGAACGGACCGGCGCTGTGCATGAACATGAATCCGATCGCCGACACCGCCAGCACGAGATCGCCCGCCGTCATCGTTCGGCGCAGGCCGAGGCGCCTCGCGATCGGGCCAATCGCCGGGCTCACCGCCAGGCTCAGCACGCCGAAGGTGGCCATGACCGCGCCGATCTCCCGCGCGCTGGCGCCGTAGCCGACCGCCAGCAGCTTGGGGAGCAGCACGAAGGTCGAGTAGGCGAACCCGAAGAAGAGCTGCGCGACGATCACGTCGATGAAGGCGCGGCTGGCGAGCGGCGGGTCGGCCGCACGGGCCACGCCAGTGGGGGAATCGATCGTCGTCGACGCAGAACGACTGTCGGGGTCGGCGTCTTCTTCGCTACCTGATCTGGGCCGGTACATGTTCGCTCCGAGGTTCCCGGCCTGGGAGCGAGTGAGACCGCCTCACCCTCTCCGCCGCCGGCGAGAGAGGGTGGGTCGACTTGGCTGCTGCTCAGCGGTCGCGCACGCTCTCTCGGCCGCGCTTACGTGCGACGACGAGCGTCGCAAGCGCGGGGACGCCGTGCTGCCACGGGCGGATCGAGAGAGCGGAGAGCAGATTCATTGGGTGAGCTTCGATATTGGCGCAAACACCCGATGGCCGTCAAGGGTGCGGGTTGAACCGACGGCTAGGCTAGTTAAGATCGGTACCAAGGCGCATCATCGATGAGCTCATGTGGGCGTTGGCGAGGCGGTGGCTCTTTCCGATCCTTCCGTTCTTGGCGTTGCCTTGCGCGACGGTGCCTGCCTGCGATGGCTCGAGCTTGGAGACGTACACACCGTACGACACCTGCCTGCCACCCTGTATCGAGGGACCGCTGCTGGCTTGCATCGGAGCGGCGACCTCCTGCCAGAAAGAGACCGACCAGACCTGCTGGAATAGCGGCGCCTATCAGCAGACGTTCCCGATCTTGACGATCATCGACAACATGAACAGCCAACTTCCGACCACGGAGAGCAGCTTCTACGCGCGAGACGGGTCGATCTGTCTCCGCATCGAAAGCGGCGTGGACGCCGATGGCTCCGCGCAATCTTCCTACTACGACGCCAGCGGGACCCTGCTCGGCAGCAGCGTCCAGATGGCTTCGACGGGCAACGTCTGGAGCTGCGGCGGCCAGCGATACCTTGGAAACGCGACGGACAGCCCCGCCTGCACCAACGACCCCAGGACCCTGCTGGCGCTGGGCGAAGGCTGCTCCTCGTTCGCCGCGCCGAGCTGCCCATGACCGTTGTCTTGGGGGCTAACTGTCTCCGGAAAACATCCGGCGAACAGGAACATCACGGCACCTTGGCTCCGTCCCTGTTCATGTTGCGAATGAATCGCGTGATTCGGCGATCGGGATCGTAGCCGGCGGCTTTCCAGAAGCCCGTCGCCCAGGGGTGGTCCTTCTCGACGAGAGCCGTGATTCGCCGGACGCCCCAACGGGCGAAGGCCCGCTCCGCTTCGGCCACCAGGGCGCGCGCGACGCCGCGGCGCCGGTGCTCGGGATGGACCGCCAATCGGTAGATGTTTCCGCGCCAGCCGTCGAAGGTCGCGATGACCGATCCGACGACACGGCGATCGATCTCAGCGACCAGGCAACGGGCGCGGTCGCTGGCGGCGACGCGCCGGAGATCGGCGAGCGTGTCGGTCACGCTGGGCGTGGCGTCGGATTCGGCCCACGGCCGCAGAAGCGCCCGGCCCTCCCCCGTTCTGAACCGACGGACTTTCATGTCACCCGGAGCCTACCTGGACGACGCGGATCGTGCGGCGCGCGTCTCGCGCCTACTCCTCGTCCTCCCGAACCGCCGCCAATCTCGTCAGCACGCCCATGTCCTCGAGCGTCGTCACGTCGCCGCGCACGGCGCCGCTGGTGGCGATCTCCCTGAGCAGCCGTCGCATGATCTTTCCGGAGCGCGTCTTCGGGAGCGCGTCGGTGAAGCGGATCTCGTCGGGGCGCGCCAGGGCGCCGATCTCCTTGACGACGTGGGCCGCGAGCGCCTTTTTCAATTCGGGCCCCGCCTCTACGCCGGCCTTGGGCGTCACAAACGCGAAGATCGCCTGCCCCTTGAGCTCGTGGGGTGGCCCGACCACCGCGGCTTCCGCGACGCTCGGGTGTGAGACCAGCGCGCTTTCGATCTCCGCCGTTCCGAGGCGGTGCCCGGCGACGTTGAGCACGTCGTCGACGCGGCCCATGACCCAGAAGTAGCCGTCTTCGTCCTGCCTCGATCCGTCGCCGGTGAAGTAGACGCCCGGCACTTCGGTCCAGTATTGCTTCGTGTACCGCTCGGGATCGCCGTGAATGCCGCGCAACATCGACGGCCACGGCTTCTTGATCACCAGGAAGCCGCCCTCGTTGGGCGCGCACGGCGTGCCGTCGCGCTTGACGACGGCGGCGTCGACGCCGAAGAACGGGCGCGTGCAGCTGCCGGGCTTGGTGGACGTGATCCCCGGCAGCGGCGTCATCATGATGGCGCCCGTCTCCGTCTGCCACCAGGTGTCGACGATCGGGCAGCGTCCGCCGCCGATGACCGCGTGGTACCACATCCAGGCTTCGGGATTGATCGGCTCGCCGACGCTGCCGAGCAGCCGCAGCGACGACAGGTCGTGCTTCTTCGGCTGGTCGTCGCCCCAGCGGACGAACGCCCGGATCGCGGTCGGCGCCGTGTAGAAGATCGAAACCTTGTGCCGTTCGATGATCGACCAGAAGCGGTCTTTCTCCGGGTGATCGGGCGCGCCTTCGTACATGACGGTCGTTGCGCCGTTCGAGAGCGGCCCGTAGACCACGTAGCTGTGCCCGGTGACCCAGCCGACGTCGGCGGTGCACCAGTAGATGTCGTCCTCGCGCAGATCGAAGACCACCTTGGTCGTCAGGTGGGCGCCCAGCAGGTAGCCGCCCGTGGTGTGGACGACCCCCTTCGGTTTCCCCGTCGTCCCCGAGGTGTAGAGGATGAAGAGCGGGTGCTCCGACGGCAGGCTGGCCGGCGGGCAGTCGGCCGACGCCGTCTTCATCAGATCGTCCCACCACAGATCACGGCCGCCCTGCATCGTCACGGCGTCGCCGGTTCGCTTGACGACCAGGCAGCTCTTCACCGTCGGCGTCTCCGCCAGCGCGCCGTCGACGTTGCTCTTGAGCGGCACCGACTTGCCGCGCCGCCAGCCCCCGTCGGCGGTGATGCAGAGCTTGGCGCCGCAGTCGTTGATCCGGTCGCGCAGCGCCTCGGACGAAAAGCCGCCAAAGACCACGGTGTGGGTGGCGCCGATGCGCGTGCAGGCCAGCATGGCGATGGCGGCCTCCGGAATCATCGGCAGATAGATCGCGACCACGTCGCCCGCGACGATCCCCAGCCCCTTCATGACATTGGACAGCTTGCAGACCTCGGCGTGCAGCTGCCGGTAGGTGAGCTTGCGGCTGTCCCCCGGCTCGCCTTCCCAGTCGAGCGCGATCTTGTCGCCGCGGGTCTCGAGGTGTCGGTCGAGGCAGTTCGCCGAGATGTTCAGCTCGCCACCGTCGAACCAGCGGGCCCAGGGAAGATTCCAGCTCATCACCTTGGTGAAGGGACGGCTCCAGAGAAGCTCGGCCTGCGCGGTCTCCCCCCAGAACCCTTCCGGGTCATCGATCGATCGCCGGTAGAGCTTCTCGTACGCGGCCGCGTCGTTGATCTGCGCGCGGGCCGTGAACTCGGGTGGTGGGGGAAAACGTCTACCCTCGCGCGAGACCGACTGGATGGTGCCTTTGGCATCCGCGGCGTCCGACGCGGCCTGCTGCTTCGATCTGTCCTTGGCCATGACCCACCTCCGCGACGTTTAGCGTACCGTGAAACCGTCCAGATGTTCGAGCTCGGCCGCAGACGGAGCGTCGTCCACGTCGACGCCGGTCACGCGCGCGCCGCGCGGACCGCGGCCGAGCCAAACCACCAACGCATCGACCGCCGCCGGATCGCCGCACGCCAGCACCTCGACGTCGCCATCCATCCGGTTCCGGACCCAGCCGCGCAGGGCGAGGCGCCGCGCCTCGTACACCGTCGACGCGCGAAAGCCGACCCCTTGCACGCGACCCCGGACGACCACGCGGACACGCTTCAGGGCTGGACCCGCAGCTCGGGCGCGGGGCGCGCCGCCGGAGGCATCTCGCCGGGCCCCGCCTGGATGACGTCGACCGACTGCGCCGAGCCGGCCGCGACCGGGCGGCCGTCGATCGCCGCCGTCAAAACGCGGACCGCGCCGTCGGTAGCCACGGCCGGCGCGAACAGCCAGCGGCCGTCGGGCGAGACGTCGGGACGGCCGAGGCGGGCCGGGCTTCCGACGACGACCGCGGCCGCGTCCTCGGCGCCGAGGCGGAACACCGCCGTGCCGCCCGGCGGTCGGTTGGCGGCGGCGAAGTAGACCGCGTTGCGTTCGGGGGGCAGACGGATGGCGCCGCCGCTCGCCAGTGGCAGCGCGCGCCCGACGCCGAGGCGCGCCGGCAGGCCAGCCCCGTCGACGCCCACCACGCGCGCCGCTTCGAGGTGGGCCAGGAGCTGCGGATCGTTGCCGATCCGCACCGCCCGGAGCTCCGTCGGCTGGGGACCGATCGGCAGGCTGCGCGGCGTGTCGCCCGACAGGATCCAGAGCGTGTCGCCGGCCGGCGAGAAGGCCACGTCGCACAGGATGCTCTCGCGGATCTCGGGCGCGACGGCGAAGGCACCGACGATCGGCGCATGCCCGGCCGGACCGAGGTCCAGCAGCACCAGTTGGTTGCCCTGCTCGGTCGCGATCGCCAGCAGCTTGCCGTCGGGCGAAATGTCGGCGGACGCGATGTGGCCGTCGCGGATCTCCTGGGGGAGCGCGCGCGGCTCGCTGCGGGCGGGGTGGAGCGGCGAGGTGGTGTCGACCAGCACCACGTCGTTCTTGCGGACGACGGCCAGCACCGGCGCGCGCGCCGCGACCGCCAGCGCCAGGACCTGACCCGCGCCGACGTTCAGTCGATAGATCAGCTTGGGGGCGCCGGGCGCGGGCATCTCGATCACGTCGATGAGGCCACCCTGCGCTTCGGCCACGTAGGCCGCGCGGCCGTCGCTGGAGAGCGCCAGCCAGCGTCCCCCGGCGACCGGGGTGGCACCGGCGGCGGTGGCGCCCGTGGGACCGACTTCCGACCAGCCGACCTGGCCGCTGCCGGGCGCGAGCGTCGCCGCGTACCGCCGGATGGTGATGGGAAGCTCCCCCTTCCCCATCTCGTTGAGCACGGCGACCGGCTGCGATCCCACCGGCGTGCCGGCCGGAACGCGCGCGACGATGCCCCCATCGTGGGTGCGGCCGAGAACCAGCGCCGCGCGACCGCCCACCAGCACCGTGGGCTGCCGCCCGAACCCGCGTCCGTGGATCCAGAGCGTTTCGCCGATCACCGCGACGCCGTCGGACGGCTCCATGCCGACCTCGCCCGACAGGGGCACGTCGCCGCCGCCGATGTCGACGACGCCCGTCACTTCGGGCGCGGCGGACGCCTCCGCGATGAAGAACGAATCCTCGACGATCTCGCGGTTCGAGGCGCAGCCGTGGAGCAGCAGAACGAGGGAGACGAAAGAGACGAAAGCGAACGGCCGGCCGGCAGCGATCGAGGCGCCCCGGCGATCTGTGGAACCCCCGCGGGGTTCCCGCGCGGTCACAATGGCCCCTCGGTGGTCTGGAAGCCGATCAGGTTGTTGGGGACCAGCGGCAGCTCGGCGTATTTGGCGATGACGTTCTTGGCGTTGTCGAGCACCTGGACCTTCGACAGCACCAGCATCTGCACGGGCCCGCTGGCCGGCATGCAGGAGGCGATGGTGCCGATCACCTTGGCGCCCGAATCGAAGTCGAAGGTCACGCGGTGGCTGACCATGTCGCGCAGCTTCTTGTAGTCCATGATGTCGCGCAAACTACCACACCCTCCCTAGGTCAGGGATGGCCGGGGGGCAGACCGCCGCCGCCCATCATCGGGCCGCCGGCGCCGGGTCCACCGGCGCCCGGGCCGCCGCCCGCCAGCGACTCGGCTTCCTTCTGGATCTGGTCGAGCGCCAGCTTGACGTCGCGGGAGCCGACGTGGACCTTGGGGAGGGTGCCGAAGACGTCGCCTTTCTGGTGGGTCATCGGATCGCCGTCCTGATCGATCCGCGCGGTAAGGGTCAGATCCCCGTCGAAGGGCCCGTTCTGGAACGGCATGTCGGCCGCACTCAGCGAGAACGGCAGCGGGAACGAGGTCGCCGGCATCTTCTTGACCGCGATGAGGGTCCCGCGCGCGGTCGGGTTGTCGGAGAGCCTGCGCGCGACCAGATAGAGCGTCCCGGACGGCTTGGTCTTGGCGATGGCCGCCGGCAGGACCAGCTCACCGGTGATGGTGGCGTTGGGGTCGGCGGGCGCCGCCGCGGGTGGCGGGGCGGCGGGCGCCAGCGGGGCTGTCGCCGGACTGGGTGCCGGCATCTGCGCGGCGGCTCCCGGATCGAGAGGCGGCACCGAGGCCGGTTTCCCGGCCTCGTCCGCGTTCTTGTTGCAAGCGCCCGCCACGCAGGCGAGCAGGAGCAGTGTGGCGAGGGCGCGATTCGACATGGGCCGAAGCTAACATGAGTCGGTTGGCCATCGGCCGGTCGCCGTCGGTCGGTTATTATCCGGCCCCGCCCATGCCCGCCCCCTTCACCGCCGAGCTCGTCGCCCGCGAGACGATCGCCCCCGGGATCGCCGAGCTGTCGTTCGCGATGCGCGAGCCGGCCCGGCTCGATTTCAAGGCCGGACAGTTCGTATCGATGGCGGTCGACGCGCCCGCCGCTGGCGCCGATCCGGTCCCCCGCCGCAGCTATTCGATCGCCTCGCAGAGCGACGCGGGCGACGTGCTGCGCTTCATCGTGCGGGTCATCCCCGACGGAAAAGCCTCGGAGTATCTGATGTCGATTTCGCTCGGGAGCCTGGTGCGCATGACCGGACCACACGGCTTCTTCCTGCTCGACCCGAGCCACCCGGGCGACGTGGTGTTCGGGGCGACCGGAACCGGTATCGCCGCCGTCATGCCGATGCTGGGCGAGCTCGGACGCCGGCGCGAATCGGGCCAGGAGACGCGCCGCTGCCTGTTGCTGTGGGGCATGCGGCAGGAGGCCGATCTGTTTTCCCGCCAGGAGATCGATCGGCTGGTGGCGCGGGCCGGTGCCGAGCTCCACATCTTTCTCACCGCGCCCGGTCCCCACTGGACCGACGGGCGTGGGCGGATCACCCCCGCGCTCCTGGAGCGGCTCGCCGAGATGGTGGCCCCGACGTTCTACCTGGTGGGCAACGGCGCCATGATCACCGAGCTCAAACGAGAGCTGATTTCACGCGGAATCAACCGTAAAACACAGATCAGAACCGAAGCGTTTTTTGACTGAGCCCAAGGGTAGAATGCGCGCGATGGGCCTGGGACTGTCGGCGCGCACGGCTACCGCCGCAGCCCTGCTGGCGGCGACGGGTTGTGGGGGCGGCGGCGATTCGCCGGAGGTGATCGACCAGCTGACGCCCATGGCGGCCAACAACGACGTGCCGCTCTCGGCGATCATCCACGGCAGGTCGTTTCGCCCGCGCTACGAGTTCGACGCCGTCTCGGGCAACAGCCGCGTCGACGTGACCAGCTTCTCTGCATTTCTGGCGCCCAGCTCCGGCCAACCAGCGGCGACCGCGGGTCCGGGAACGGGCGCCACGCTTTCCCTGCAGAATGTCGCCTGGGAGGCCGCGGACATGCTGGCGGGGGTGTTGCCAGCCGGCATCCCCGCTGGATTCTATGACCTCTTCGTTCGCGACCCGCAGGGCCACTCGTTGCGCCTGCCGCAGGCCTTTCAGTCGCTGGGGCCGGACCGGATTCCCCCGGTGGTCACCATCTCAAGCCCACCCAACGACGGCGTGGTGGGCGCCACCGCGTCGGTCGCCGTCGTCGTCCGCGCCGATGACGGATTGGGGCGGGTGGTCAGCCTCCAGGTGAACGTCCGAACCGATTTGGCCCAGATTCTCCCCTACGATTGCAGCGCCGCCGCCGCCGCCCAGACCGACTGTTCGTTCTCGTTCATCGCGCCCGCGGCTTCGAGCTATCCGGCCGTGGTCTATATCGACGCCACCGCCATCGACGGCGGCGGGAACGTGGGGACGGCGGAGACGGTGCTCGAGCTGGTGCCCGCTCCCCTTGCCACCTCCCTGTCGCCCACGAGCGGCTCTTCCCTGGGCGGGACCTCCGTGACCGTGCAGGGCGCGAGCTTCCTCGCCGGCGCGACGGATGTCATGTTCGACGGCGTCTTGGCCACCGTCACCGAGCTGTCTCCCGCCTCCCTCACGGTCCTGGCACCGCCGCACGTGGCCGGGGCGGCCAACGTCAAGGTGGGGGTGGGCGGCGCCTGGGTGAACGTTCCGGGCGATTTTCTCTACGTCGATCCGCCCATCGTGCGGGAGATCAGCCCCAGCTTCGGACCGGTGACCGGTGGGACCGCGGTCGAGATCGTGGGCGACAACTTCACGCAGAGCACGCAAATCCTGATCGGCCAGACGGCGCTCCTCTGCGCGACGGTGCAGAACCCCAACCTGATCCTGGGCGTCACCCCGGCCGGTTCGGGGCAGGCGCTGATCGGCGCCCTCGACGTCGCCCTCGGCGCCAGCACCTTCGGGCCGGCCATCTTCGACTACGGTGCGGACGGGGGGGCCGGTTCCGACGGCGGCGTGGGGCCGTTGCCGTATCTCGCCGACGGCGGCTGTCCGGGGAGCGGTCCGTGAAGCTTCTCTCGAAGCTGACGCTGCTGGCACTGGGGGTCTCGGCGCTGCCGCTCGCGATCGCAGGCTACTCGTCGCTGCACATCGGGCAGGTCGCCCTGCGCGGGGCGCTGGAAGAAAACGAGCTGACGGTCGCCAAGCAGGTTGCCGGCTACGCCCGGAGCCACGTCGACAACCTGCTCTCGATCCTGCGTGTCGACGCCCGCATCTTCGACCTGACCCGTTCGGCTCAGAACGAAGCGCCGTCGCCGCAGGCGCTGCTCAAGTTTCTCCAGCTGGTCTATCACCAGAGTGACGACTTCTGCGCGGTCGCCATGTTCGACGAGCACGGTGCCGTGATCGGCGAGCCGGCCTACCTCGAGAACCCCGGGCACTACGATTCGTTCAAGAGCCACGAACCGATGCGGCCCACCGACGTCGAGGGGGTCGGCCTGATGGCGCCGCTCGGCGCCGCCCTGTCGGCGGGCGAAGGGATGGGGCCGATCTTCCTGGGCGGGCCCCTGCACCTGCCCCACGTGGTGCTGGCGGTGGCGTTCGACCCCAAGCTGGGCGGCGGGCGGCGGATCCTGGCGGCCGAGGTCTCGCTCAAGCGCCTGGCCAACTACGTGGCCTCCCTGTCGACCGCCGACACGGACATCAAGATCACCGACGGGCGGGCCCGACTCATCGCGGCCGGATCGCGGGGCGGCGTCGGCAACCTCGCCCCCACCGGCGTGCCGGGGGCGCGCGAGGGCGAGCTGCCCTCGGAGGCCCTGGTGGCCGAGTACACGAGCGGCGGCCGGCGCCTGATCGGCGCCTACGCGCCGGTCGTCCCCTGGGGGCTTGGCGCGGTCGTGGATCGGACCGTCGACGCCGCGCTCTTGCCGGTGGAGCGGATCACCTCGGCCACCCTGCTCTGGATCGCCATCTCGGCCTTGATCGGCTCGTTCGCGGCGCGGATCTTTGCGCGCCGGTTGGCCGGCCGGGCGGCCGCGCTCGCAACCGAGTCGCACCAGATCGCGGCGGGGAACCTCGAAGTCCGGATCCCCGAGGATTCCGGCGACGAGCTGGGCGCCCTGGCGGCGGCGTTCAACCAGATGGCGGTGGGCCTCGACGGCGCGCGCCAGAAGATCACCCAGCAGACCAACGAGATCGTGGGCTGGAATCAGAAGCTCGAGAAGCGGGTGGAAGAGAAGACCGACGAGCTTCGGCAGGCGCAGGAGCTGCTCTTTCGGTCGCGCTCGCTGTCGGCTCTGGGCGAGCTCGGGGCTGGCGTGGCCCACGAGATCAACAATCCGCTCACCGGCGCGCTGGGCATCGTCCAGCTGCTGATCGCCGATCTGCCGGCCGGACATCCGGCGCGGCCGCTGCTGGAGGATCTGGAAGGCGAAGCGCTGCGGATCCGAAAGATCGTGCAAAACATGCTGCGCCTCGCGCAGCGGCAGAGCGGACACGACACCACGCCGGTCGATCTGGCGCGCACGCTCGACGACGCGGTCGAGCTTTGCAGCCCCAGCGAGCTGTCGGCCGCCGGCATCGTCGTGGTGCGCAAGTACGAGCCCACCTCCCCCGTTCGCGGGAGCGCGACCCAGCTTCAAGAATCGTTCATCCAGATCATTCAAAATGCCCGCAACGCCATGAAACCTGGGGGGACGCTGACGCTCGAGACCCGAATGGTCGAGGACGCGCTGGTGCGGGTGCGCATCGCGGATACCGGCGCCGGCATCAGCCCGGAGCACCTGCCGCGCATCTTCGATCCGTTCTTCACGACCAAGGGGGATCGTTCGGGACCGGGGCTGGGGCTGTCGTTCGTCCACCGGACCGTGGAGGATCACGGGGGGACCATCAAGGTCGAGAGCAGCGTGGGTGGCGGCACGACCTTCGTGCTGTCGTTCCCGGCCGACGCGGGGCGGGCCCACCGGCCATGAGCGCGCCCCGCCCCACTCGGCGGTTCGGATTGGCGCTCCCGATCCTGCTGGCGGTCGCCGCGCTGGCGGGCGGCAGGATCGTCTCGAAGCGCCTCCTGGATTCGCGATTGCCTTGGCGGGAACGCCAGCCCGCTCTGGCGCCCAAGGTCGAGGCCGTGGCGGCCGCGGCGGACGACGCGACGACCTTTCAGGTCACGGCCGCGACCGGCCTGGTCGAGGCGCAGCGCGACGGGCGCTGGACGGCGATCAAGAACGGCGACACGCTGACCCGGGCCGACGTCGTGCGCACCGCCGCCGGCGCGCGGGCGGTCCTGCGGCTGTCCGCGGGGACCGAGATCGAGCTTCGCGAGCGGGTCGAGATCGGCCTCGATCGGTTGCCCAGCGGCCCCACCCTCGATCTCCGACGCGGCAAGGTCCTGGCCCGCGTCAGCGGCGCCGACGCGCTGGCGATCACCTCGCACCAGACCCGCACGGCCAACGAGGGGCCGGCGCACTTCGTCGTTCTCTCCGACCCCGCGGGGCGGGTGTCGGTCGCGACGCTGGCCGGAACCGCCCGCTTCGCGGCGGGCGGCAAGGCGGTGTCACTCACGGCGGGGACCCAGTCGTCGAGCGAGGCCGGCGGCGCACCAGCCGATCCGGAGCGGATCCCGGAAGAGGTCTTCCTGGAGGTGGTCTGGCCAGCCGGCGAGCAGCGGCACGCCACCGAGCACACCGAGGTTCACGGTCGAGCCGCGCCGTCGTCGGTGGTGACCGTCAACGGATCGCCGGCCACGGTGGGCGCCGACGGCCATTTCACGACGGTGGTGCCTCTGCACGAAGGGAAGAACGCGGTGGCGGTCGAGGTGGAAGATCTGAGCGGGCGGACCCGTCAGGCTTCGTCGACGATGGTGCGCCATGGCCCGCAGCCGGCCCTGACGCCGGAGCCGACCGAGCTGTGGAAAAAATGAGCCCGACTGGAGTGTGCCGCGATGCCGACCTCGCCTGAAGATCCCGCGGCCACCTCCCCCCCGGCCGATCCGGAGATCCGCCGGCTGCGGGAGATGCTGGCCTCGGCGGGGCGCCTGGCGGAGTTCGGTCGCTTCGCGGCGCAGCAGATCCACGAGCTGCGCCAGCCCCTCTTCGCGATCAAGGGGCTCGGCCAGCTGCTGCTCGAGAAAGAACGGGTCGAGCTGGACGAGGTGCTGGATTTCGCGCGCCACATCGTCGAGCAGTCGGAGCGGCTCACCGCCCTGGTCTCGAACCTGCGCCAGCTCTCCGTTCCCGCGCCGAGCGCCGCCGCCGCCCGCACCGAGGTCGCCACGTTGCTCCTGCGCGTGACCTCCCTGCTCGATCTGCGGCTGCGCAAGGGCGGCGTCACGCTGCGCACCCAGATTGCGCCCGACCTGCCGCCCCTGGCGGCGGCGCCGCACGCGGTGGAGCAGATTCTGATCAACCTGCTTGGCAACGCGCTCGACGCGGTGGCGAGCAGCGGACAGCCGGTCGTCCAGGTGCGCGCGCGCGTGATGGCGGAGAGCCCGCGCTTCGCGGCGATCGAGGTGGCCGACAACGGCTCGGGCATCGCGAAGGCGGTGCGCGATCGCCTGTTCGAATCGTTCTTCACCACCAAGGGGGACGAGCAGGGAACGGGGCTGGGCCTGGCGGTCAGCCGCGAGATCGCCCGCGGCGCCGGCGGCGAGCTGGTCCTGCTCGACGAGCCGGGCGTGTGGAACGAGCCGGCCTCGACCGTCTTCCGCCTGACGCTCCCCGTCTCACAGGGGTTGTGAGATGCGGATCGGCCGGGCCGACGTCGCGCTGGTCCTGCTGCTGGTCTACCCATCCATTGCCCGCGGCGACGGACCGACGGCCGGCGGGGGCCCCGACGCGGTTCCGCTGCCGGTCGTGGTGACGGTCACGCCGGCGCGGACGACGCTCCTGTTGGGTGTCGACAAGGAGCTGGAGATCGCGATCGACGTCTCGGGGCCCGGCGCCGAGAGCCTCACGCCGTTGCGGGCGCTGGCCACGGTGGGGACCCTGGAGATGCCCCATCCCGGCGCGCCGGGACACTTCACCGCGCGCTACCTACCGCCGCCCGATCGGTTCCCCGAGGTCGCGCTCCTGGTGGTCGAGATGTCGAGCGGCAGCACGCGCGCCCACGGCACGGCGCGGGTCGCGCTGCAGGGATCGACGGTGGTCCCGTTCCACACCAGCAGCGGCGCCGCGGTGACGATGCGGGTGGGGGAGCGCCTGTTTGGGCCGATCGTCGCCGACCATCAGGGACACGTCGAGATCCCGATCGAGGTCCCACCCGGCGTGCGGAAAGGCCAGGCGCGGGCGGTGGATCGCAGCGGCGCGGCGCGCGAAACCGAGGTCGACCTGCGGCTGCCGACCTTTCCGCGGGTGGTGCTGCTCGCGCCCCCGGCCTTCGAGGTGGGCGCCTTCGCCGAGGTCATCGCGGTCGCGGTCGACGAGGACGGCACGGCCGCGTCGGCGGCCGCGCTGACGCTGGGTGCCTCGGCGGGACTCACACATGCGCTCGGTGCGGGGGCCCCCGGCGAGGCGCGGTTTCTCTTCGAGGCCCCGCGCGCCGTCGGAAGCGGCGCGGTGGCGCTCACCGGCTCCACCTCCGGGCCGGCCGCCGCCCGGGTGGACCTGGCGGTTCCGCTGCACGCCAGCACCCCGGCACGTCTCGAGATCATCCCCGAGGCCAAGCGTCTGGTGGTCGGTGAAACCGCCTCGGTCCGGGTGGTGATCTGGGCGCACGATCAGTTTGGCAACCCGGCGCCCGTCTCCGGGGTCCGCGCGCTCGTCGACGGCCGGCCCACCCCAGTCGAGATCGCGACGAATGGGAGCGCGACGCTGGAGATCGTCCCACCCGCCCTCTACGAGGGGCGCGACACGGTCACCGTCGACGCGACGCTGGGCGCCCTGGACGACTCGGAAGATCTCCACATCACCGGGGGTGTGCCGACGCGGCTGACGCTCGAGGTGGGGACGGCGCGGGTGATCGCGGACGGCAAGCAAGGGACCGCGTTGCGGGTGCAGGCGGTGGACAAGAACGGGACCCCCACCATGGTGCCCGGACTCAGCTGGGAAACGCCCGAGGGACGGGTGCGGGCCGTGCGTGTTCCACGCGACGGCGAGTACCTGGCCGAGTACATCCCCGACCGGACGCGCGATCCGCATCGTGAGGTGGTGGCGGTGATGGCCTCGCAGACGCTGCGTGCGAGCGGCGGCGTCGAGGTGCTCCCCGCGCCGGTTCGCCTGGTGGCCACCGCGCGCGCGGGTCTCTTCACCAACCTGGGCCGCAGCGCCGGACCGACCGCCTTCGTCGAGGCGCTGGCCCCGGTACACGTGCCGCACCTCCGGGTCCTGGCTGGCTTCGCCGTCGGCTACCTGCACGGTGACATCACCGCCCCGGGTGTCGAGAAGTCCGGAATCGCCCGGCTCGAGACCAACACCTTCCCGCTGCTGGCCGTGGTGCGGGCGGGGATCTCGTTGCCCCACCTCTTCGAGCTCGACGGCGACGTCGATGCGGGATGGGCCTGGGCCTGGACCCAAATCACCGACAGCACCGTGGCCAACATGCCGGCGGTGGTGGCGGCCACGGCAGACACCGTCGCGCTGGGGGCCGGCGCGGAGATCGGCTACCCGCTCAAGCCCGGTCGGCTCGCGGTCGGGATCCGATATCTGTGGGTCGCGCTGGGACGGACCTCGCAGGGGGATCAGATCGCGGGGAACAGCGCCGGGTTCATCGGAGATCTCGGCTACAAACTGACGTTTTGATCATGTTAGAAGGAGCGACTTGATGTTGGGAATCGTGGAGGGGGCGTTCACGGCGCGGACGCCCGGGGAACCGTCGACGCCGCTGGTGGTGAGCGTCCCGCACGCGGGGCTCAGCACGGCGGGCTACGAGGAGACCTTGACGCCGGAGCTGGAGGTTCGCAGCGACGCCGATCTGTTCGTCGACCGGCTGTACGGCATCGGCGAGGCCGAGGGGCCCGAGGTCTACGTGGCGGCCCAGCTCTCGCGTTTCGTCTGCGACCTGAACCGCGATCCCGACGACGTCTGTCCCGGCGCTGTTCCCGAGCACCCCACGGCGCGCAACGTCGACGGGCGCGGATTCATCTGGGCGGTCACCACCACCGGCGTCCCGGCGCTCGCGCGTCCGCTCGCGATCAGCGAGTGGCGGGGCCGGACCGCCATCCATGCCGCGTACCACGACACCATCCGCCGCGCGCTCGCGCGGGCCCGCGCGCGGTTCGGCTATGCGATCCTGGTCGACGGGCACTCGATGCCCTCGCGCGGCCGCTCCGGGCACCAGGATCCGGGCCACGCGCGCGCCGCGGTGGTTCCCGGTGATCGCCAGGGGACGAGCTGCGCGCCGGCGCTGACCGCGCTGGTGACGCGGCACTTTGCCGCCCAGGGGTTCGACGTGCGGGCCAACGATCCGTACAAGGGCGGCTACGTCACCGCCCACCACGGCCGGCCGGCCGACGGAATCCACGCCATCCAGATCGAGCTGCGCCGGGACCTCTACCTCGACGAGGAGCGGTTCGTCACCGTCGAGCCCGGCCTCAGCCGGTTGCGCGGCGTGATCGCGGCGCTGCTGGCCGAGCTGAAAACCTTTCGGCTCTGATCGCGCATCGCGGGGCCGTCAATCCGCCCGGGCCGGCGGCCGTCAGTCCGCTCGGGCCGGCGGCCGTCAGTCCGCTCGGGCCGGCGGCCGTCAATCGTGCTCGGGCCGGCGGCCCTCGCCGGGCTGTTTGTACAGCCCCTCGAGCACGGACCGGTACTTGTCGATCACGACCTTGCGTTTGACGCTGAGCTTCGGGGTGAGATCGCCGCTCGCCTCGGTGAGATCCTGCGGCAGGATCGCAAACCGCTTGATGCTCTCGAAAGAGGCGAGCTTGGCGTTGACCGTGTCGATGTCCTTCTGGAGCGCCGCCCGCACCTCCGCCGACTCGGCCAGCGCCGGCCCGGTCTGGCCGCCGAAGCGCTTGCCGGCTTCTTCGGTCAAGGTCACCAGCGCCACGCAATAGGGTCGCTTGTCGCCGTAGACCAGAACCTGGCTCACCAGGGGCGAGGCGGCCTTGATGGCGTTCTCCATCGGCTGGGGCGCGATCTTCTTGCCGCCCGCGGTGACGATCAGGTCCTTCTTGCGATCGGTGATGCGCAGAAAGCCGTCCTCGATGACCCCGATGTCTCCGGAGTGAAACCAGCCGTCGGGTTCGACCGACTCGGCGGTGGCGGCCGCGTTGTTGTAGTACTGGCGGAAGACCGAGGGGCCCCGCATCAGGATCTCGCCGTCGTCGGCGAACTTGGTCTCCACCACGTCCAGGGTCGGACCGACGGTCCCGAAGCGGAACTTGTCGAGGCGGTTCAAGAACGCCGCCGAGGTCGTCTCGGTGAGGCCGTAGCCTTCGAGGACCAGCAGCCCCGCGGCGTGGAAGAACTCGGCGATCTCGGCGGCCAGGGGCGCGCCGCCGGAGATCAGAAAGCGGCAGCGCTCGAGCCCCAGCCGCGCGCGGAGCTTGGAGAGCACCAGCTTGTCCGCCAGCCAATACTTGAACCCGCCGGCGCCGGCGCGTCCGGCGCGGGTCGCCGCCGCGCGTGCCCGGCCGGTGGCGATCGCCCAGGCCGCCAGCCGTCGTTTGAGCGCAGATCCTTGCGCCAGCGCGCTCTGCACGCCCGAGAAGAACTTCTCGAAGATCCGCGGCACGCCCGCCATGAACGTCGGGTGGGTCGCGACCAGATCGTCCTTGATGCTGGCGGTTCCGCGCGAGAACACCGTGACGTAGCCGGATTCGATCCCGGCCCATTCGAGCTCCCGCCCCAGGATGTGGGCCAGCGGCAAGAAGAGATACTGCTCGTCGCCGTCGTCGACGTGCATGGCGCGGATCGCGCTGCAGATCGCCGAGGTGAGATTCTCGTGGGTCAGCACCACCCCCTTGGGGACCCCCGTGGTCCCCGAGGTGTAGACGATGGTGAACATCGCCTCGGGCCCGACCGTCTCGGCGTGCGCGTCGAGATCGTGGCCGGGGGTGGCCAACCAGTCCCGGCCGGAGGCGCGCAGCCGCGACAGCGGCCGGACGAAGTCGCCCGCCCCGGCCCCACCGTCCACCAGCTGCACGGCGTTCGTGACCGTGAACAGGCGATCGCGCATGGGCAGCAGCTTGTCCCGCTGGGCGTCGTCCTCGACGAGGAGGATCTTGGCGCCCGCGTCGCGGATGATGAACTCGCACTGCTCGGCGGTGTTCGAGGCGTAGATCGGGACCGTCACCCCGCCCGCCAGCAAGATCCCCAGATCGCAGAGCACCCACTCGAGCCGCGTCTGCGCCAGCAGGCAGACCCGATCTCCGGGGCGCAGGCCGAGGCCGATGAAGCCCGCCGCGATCTCCCGGGCCACGGTGTCGGCCTCGCCGAAGGTCACCGATTTCCAGGCGCCCGCCGCGAAGTGGCGAAACGCCACGCGTGCCGGGGTCCTGGCGACCCGCCGCTTCCACATCGCGACCGCGGTCCGCGGCTCATCCTTGCGCAGATCGCCGAGCTGGGCCGGGGGGGCGCTCATCGTCTCACCACACATAGTATAGAATTTCAGGCATGGCGGCGAAGCCCTTGCCACGCTGGCGTCTGGCGGCCCGCGCCGTCGGCATCGGCGCGCGCGTCGCCAAGCACTGGACGCGCCTGTGGTTCGGGCTGATCTTTCTGTGGCTGCGCTGGGCCGGGAAGGCGCGGCGGCGGGCCTGGCTGGGCCAGGTGGTGGTCGATCTCTTCCGTGAGCTCGGGGCCACCTTCATCAAGGTGGGGCAGATCATGAGCACCCGCCCCGATCTGATCCCCGAGTACATCTCGCACGCGCTGGCCGAGCTGCAGGACCACGTGGGCCCGTTCTCGTTCGACGACGTCATCCGCACCATCGAGGGGGATCTCCGGCGGCCCATGGCCAGCGTCTACGTCGAGTTCGCGCCGGTGCCGCTGGCGTCGGCGTCCGTCTCGCAGGTGCACAAGGCGCGCCTCCGCGACGGGCGCATCGTGGCGGTCAAGGTCCAGCGTCCGAACGTGGTCGAGCTCTGCACCTTCGATCTGGCGGTCATGCGCATCGGCGCCCGACTGCTCAACATCATTCCATCGTTCTCGACGCTGTCGCCGATCGACACCGTCGAGGAGTTCGGGCGCGCCGTGTTCGCGCAGCTCGACTTCCGGATCGAGGCCCGCAACAACCGGCGTTTCCGCGAAAACTTCCGCAACGAGCCCCAGGTGGTCTTCCCCGAGGTGATCGAGGCGCTCTCGACCGAACGGGTCCTCACCATGAGCTTCATCGAGGGGACCAAGATCCTCTCGACGCCCAACACGCGCTCGGACCCCAAGCGGGTGGCCCGCCTCGGCCTGGCCACGCTCATGAAGATGATCTTCGAGGACGGCTTCGTTCACGCCGATCTGCACCCGGGGAACATCTTCATCACGCCCGACGACAAGCTGGCGCTGCTCGACCTCGGCCTGGTGGGCGAGCTCGACGAGCCCCACCGCAAGGGCTTCGCGCGCTTCTTCGCCGCCTGGGCGCAACGGGACGGCGACGCCATGGCCCACATCATGTACGGGATGTCCGAAAGCGCCGGCGCGCCGCGCGATCCCGAGGCCTTCGAGCGCTACCGCGCCGCGATCATCGAATTCGTCGGGCGCTACTGGGGGAACCGCCTCGGGGAGGTGCAAGTCGGAAAGGTGCTGATCGACATGCTGGGGATCCTGCGCCGCCACCGGGTGCGGGTGAACCCCAGCTTCACGATCGTCAACATCGCGATCGCGGTCACCGAAGGGATCGGCAAGCAGCTCGATCCCGACCTCGACCTCATGAGCGCCGCTCTCCCCTATTTCCTCTCCCACCCCGTGGAAGGCGCCGGCCAGGCCTGACACGGGTTGCGCCAGGCACCGCTTGAAGCGACCCCCTAAGACCGCGTAATATGCGGTCGTTAGCGTGCCACTATGACACGTTCGTCAGGGTGAGCGGATGGAGCAGGCCCCCCGCATTCCGGAACGGTACACGCTCATCGAAGAGGTGGGCCAGGGTGGTATGGCGGTCGTGTATCGCGCGCAAGATGAGACCCTCAAACGCGAGGTGGCGATCAAGGTGCTCCACCAGCACCTGGCCGGCGAGCCCGAATCGCGCGCGCGCCTCGAGCGCGAGGCGCAGGCGGTGGCCAAGCTCCGCCACGACAACATCCTGGAGATCTTCGACTACTCGGGGCTCGACTCGGCGAGCTCATACATCGTCACCGAGTTCATCGACGGGCAGACCCTCAAGCAGTTCTTGAATAGTCGCCAGCTCGCCTTCCCCGAGCTGGCCGCCCTGATCGTCGGGGAGGTCTGCGGCGCGCTGGCGCACGCGCACGCGGCCGGCGTGATCCACCGCGACGTCAAGCCCGAGAACGTGATGATCCGCAAGGATGGCCTCATCAAGCTGATGGACTTCGGGATCGCCCAGATCCTCGACTTTCAGCGGATGACGGTGACCGGCCAGCTCCTGGGATCGCCGGCCTACATGGCGCCCGAGATCATCGAGGGCAAGCAGCTCGATTTTCGCACCGACGTCTTCTCGGTCGGGATCATGCTGTACCTGCTGGCCACCGGCGCCCTGCCCTTCGCCGGAAAGAACCCGCACGAGGTGTTGCGCCGAATCACCGAGGGAAAATTCCCCGATCCGCGCACGATCCGTCACGGCGTCGACCAGGTGCTGGCGCGCATCATCACCCGCGCGCTGGCCCGCCGTCCCGACGATCGCTACCCCGACGTGGCGCTGCTGGGCGACGATCTGGCCGCCTATCTCGCCGAGGCCGGGCTCACCGATGCGCGGGGCGAGCTGCGGACATACTTCGGGGATCCGCCGGCCTACGAGGCGGCGCTGCCCAAGCGGTTGGCGGCGGCGCTCACCGATTCGGCCGCCACGCACCTGGCCGCCGCGCGCCGCGTGAAGGCGCTCGAGCTGTGGAACCGGGTATTGGCCTTCGATCCGGAAAACCCGGTGGTGACCTCGGCATTGCGCCGGCTCGAGGGGCGCCGGCGCCTGCGCACCGCCGCCGCCGCGCTGGGGACCGCCGCCCTGTTCGCCGGCATCGGTGCGGCCGTGGTCCACCGGGTACATTCGCATCCGCCGCGGCCCGCGCCGATCCTGGTGGTTCGTTCAGCCCCGCTGCTTTCGGCTTCCGACTCGCCGATCGCGGTGGGTCCGCCCGATCCGGACGCCCAGACCCGAGGCCATGGGACGGCTCCGTCGACGCCCATCTCGCCCGCCACCCATCCGACCCGGCCCCGCGCCGACGCCCGTTTGGCGCTCGATCGCGAGCAACCCACCTCGCGCGGCGGCGCGGCCACCCGTACGTTCACGCTCGGCCCGACGCCCCAGAACGTGGACGTCTACCTGGATGGCCACCGCCAGTTCGGATACGACCTGGACCACACGACGCTCGCGGTCCCCTGGAAGGCCGATCACGTGATCGAATTCCGCAGCCCCACCGGCTGCTGTTTCGTGGAGCGGGTGGAGGTCGGCCCCGACCACCCGCTCCCGTCGGACGCGATCATTGCTCGGCGTCTCAAATGGCGGCCGGCGCTCCTGCTGATCACGACCGAGCCGGCCAGCGAATCGGCGCGCGTGCTGGTGCGCGATCTGAACCGGCAGGTGACGCCCACGGCCGGGCACCCGGGCGAGGAGATCGACGTCCCGTTCTTCCCAGACGACGACGCGAGCAAGGAGATCGAGATCGCGGTCGACACGGGTGAGGCCTTCACAACCGAGAAGATCCGTGTTCGCGCCGGCGAGCGGAGCCGGCACGTCGTCAAGCTGCGCGCGGGAGCCAATTGAGCGGGCGTCAACTGATGGTCACGGACGAATGACAGTGGGGCTCCTGGCGGCGCTGGCGGGCGCGCTCTTCGCCGCGGCGCCGTCCCGGCCGGCCGCGCACGTCACGCCGCGCGAGGCTTTCGACCGTGGGCGGACCGCCTTCGGGCGCGCGGAGTACAAGCGGGCGATCGAGATCCTGCATCCCCTCATCTATCCCGAGGTGCTGCTCGACAGCGAAGGGGAAGTGGTTCAGGCCCACCGCATGCTGGGGGTGGCCTACCTGTTCCAGAGCCAACCCGACCAGGCCCGCCAGGAGTTCCACAAGCTGCTCGAGCTGCGTCCCGACTATCGTTTCGATCCGCTGATGGATCCGCAGCAGGTGGTGGACGCCTTCAACAGCGTCGTGAAGGACGAGGAGACCGAGATCGCGTCGTTCGAGGTGCGGCGCCGGCAGCGTGACCAGGAGCTGGCCGAGCACCGCCTGCGGGACGAACGCCTGCACATGCCCGTCACCACCATCGTCCGCTACGAACGGCATCCCTATCTGTTCAATTTCGTCCCCTTCGGCACCGGGCAGTTTCAGAACGGCCAGCGACGAAAAGGGTGGCTCTTCTTCGGCGGCGAGACGGCGCTGGCGGCGATCTCCGTGGGCGCCTTCGCGACGAACCTGGCGCTCTACGGCCTCAACCCACACCGCAAGTGCAACGTCGCCCAGCCGGCCGACGCCAACGGCCTGCCGCAGGCCTGTCCGCCCGACGCCATCGATCATTCGCAGGAAAACACCTCCTCGGCGCTCACCCGCGTCCAGGTCGTGAGCGGGGCGCTGTTCTTCGCCGCGGCGATCTGGGGGGCCATCGACGCCGTCCGCCACTACCAGCGCGAGGTTCTTCTGCCGGATTCGGCGTCGGACACGGCTCCGGGCGCGCCTGCGGTCCGGATCGGACTTGCGCCCTTCGGCCTGGCGGGGTCTTTCAGCTTCTGATCGTTTTCGAGGGTGGAAAGGAAACCAGAGCAATGGCGACGCTAAAAATTCAGCTTCCGGGCAAGGGGACGCGGGTCTACCGGATCCACAAGAAGATCACCTCGCTCGGGCGCAGCGCCGACGCGGACGTCTCGCTGGCCGAGCCTTCGGTCGCCGAGAGCCACGCCCACATCCATTTCGACGGCCGCGAATTCAATCTGGCCGCCACCGATCGCGAGGGTGAGCTCTACGTCAACGGGCGCAAACGCAGCAAGCAGCGGCTGGTCCACGAGGACCGGATCCGGATCGGCAACGTCGAGCTGGAGTTCTCGCTCTACGACCAGCCGGGCGCCGACGATCCCGCCGACACCGGCACCGCCACCGAGCTGGCCTCGTACAAGAAGCTTTACGAGTTCAGCGGCAAGCTGATGGCGAGCTACGAGCTGCCGGCGCTGCTGGACCAGCTCCTCGACGTCATGATCCAGGTGTCCAACGCCGACAAGGGGTTCCTGGTGCTCATGGAATCGGGCGAGCCGGTGGTCAAGGTGGCGCGCAACCTGCGCCGCGAGACCATCTTCGACGCCGTCCGGCAGCTCTCCGATTCGATCCTAGCCCACGTCATCAAGACCCGCCGCCCGCTCATCATCTCGGACGCGCTCCGCGACGAGGAGTTCAAGAATTCCTTGTCGGTGGTGAACCTCAAGCTCACCTCCGTCATGTGCGTGCCGCTCATCGAACAGGGGAACATGCTGGGGGTCATCTACGTCGGCAACGACAGCGTGGCCGAGCTGTTCGCCGAGTCGCACCTGGAGGTGATGTCGGTCTTCGCGGCGCAGGCGTCCTTGCTGGTGCGCAACGCCCTGCTGGTCAACGACCTCCGCCTCGACAACCGGTCCTTGCAGAGCCGGATCGAGCAGATCCGATTCGGCGAAATCCTGGGCTCGTCGCCGCGCATGCAGGAGGTCTTCCGCAAGGTTCAGAAGGTGGCGGCCACCGATATCTCGGTGCTCATCACCGGCGAGACCGGTACCGGCAAGGAGCTGATCGCGCGTGAGCTGCACAGCCGGTCACCACGCGCCAAGCACCCCTTCATCACCATCAACTGCGGCGCCATCCCGGAGAACCTGCTCGAGTCGGAGCTGTTCGGTCACGTGCGGGGCGCCTTCACGGGCGCGGTCGGCAACAAGGTCGGCCGGTTTCAGTCGGCCGATCACGGCACGCTGTTCCTAGACGAGATCGGCGAGATGCCGCTGGCCCTGCAGGTCAAGATCCTCCGGGCGCTGCAGGAAAAGGTGGTGGTGCGGGTGGGCGACACCCACTCCGAGACCATCGACATCCGGATCCTGGCCGCCACCAACCGGGACCTGGACGTCGAGATCAAGGCCGGCCGCTTCCGCGAGGATCTCTACTACCGGCTCAACGTCGTGCCCCTGCGCGTGCCGCCGCTGCGCGACCGCGGCGACGACATCGCGGTGCTGGCCCGCTACATGGTGGGCCGCTACGCGCCCGAGTACGGCAGCGCGGTGCGCGGGCTCACCCCCAACGCGATCGCGGCCATCAAGCGCCACCGCTGGCCGGGCAACATCCGCGAGCTGGAAAACCGGATCAAGAAGGCGGTGGTCCTGTCCGACAAGGCGCTGCTGGGACCGGAAGACCTGGATCTGTCGCCCGACGATCTGCCGGCCATCCTGCCGCTGGCCGAGGCCAAGGAGAAGTTCCAGCGGGAGTACATCAACGAGGTCCTGGCGCTCAACGCCGGCAACCGCACCAAGACCGCCCGCGATCTGGGCGTCGACCCGCGAACCATCTTCCGCCACCTCGAGAAGGGCGAAGGCGACGGGTCCCTGGATGAGCATCCGCCCGAGGTTGGCAGCGGCGCGGGAGAGGTTTGACGGGGACCGGGACCGGACGACCAGACTCACCAACCAGGACCAGGCGTGGCTTTTCCCCTATCGGCTTTCCGGGCGGTTTCCGCACCGGCTGACAGCAATGTCGGATCCGAGGCGAAGCCCTACCTGGGAAACCCGCACCGCGTGCGGCCTTCGCGGCTGGCACACTTGCTGCTGTTGTCTCTCTCCGTTCTACCCATGGTGTCGATGTCCGCTTGCATTATTCCGCTCGGTCCCGACTTTCAGGATCCCTCCGGCGCCCAGAACTACCCGCCGTACATCATCAGCGCAACGCCCGACTTCGATTCGATCGTTTCGACGCTCATGTTTTCGGTGACCATCACCGATCCCAACGTCGGCGACAATCTTCACGTCCGCTGGGTCGCCGACTATCCGAGCACGACCCAGGACTACCGCACGCTGATCCCGGACAGCGTCCACGAGCATTCCGCCAACGGGGAGCTCCTGCACGCCACCGACCAGTTCAACCTCGACTGTGTTGCCGACAACCTCGCCATGACCTCCACGGGCCAGCATCGGATCGAGGCCATCGTCGCCGATCGCCCCTACCTGACGGATCCGGTCGACGGCAAGCTCGACGACGTCGAGTCGGGCGGTTACGTGACCCGCGCGACCTGGATCGTTCAAGTCGCCTGCACCTCGTCCCCGCAACCATGAAGTCGCCGCATCGCTTCGACGTCCTCCTCCTGGCGCTGGTCATTGCGGCCGGGGCGCCCTCCGGCTGTGCGGGGTCGAAGAGCGGCGCCGCCAACCTCACCGGATCCGGCGGTAGCAGCGGCATCGGCTGTCAGACCAGCGCCTGCGTCCCCGCGATCGCTACCCACGTGACCTGGGCCATCGAGATCGACCCCCCGGGCAGCGCTGCGGCCGCCCTCACCGAGCTGCCTGCGCAGGACGTGGGACCGGCGCCCCTCGTCCTATATTCCGTTTCGCAGGTCGCGGTCGACGCCACCTTCACCGGCGGCGCGAGTAGCCCCGTTCCAGCAACTGCGAACGTCGTCCTGACGGTGCCCCCGCTTATCGGGGGGCGGCCGGACCTGAGCTTCGAAGTGGCGGCGGAGTCCGACAAGGCCAGCGGGACGACCAGCGGGTCCCTGGAGCTACCCGCCGGCAGGATCGGCGGAATGGGGACGCTCCAGCTCGTCCCGCTTTCCCCCGCCGATCAACAGAGCCCACCGGCCGCCTTTGCGGTGCAGGTTGCTGCCGCCATAGCGGAGCCGCTTCCGATGAGCTACGCGGCGATCGGGGGGACGCTGGTGTCGTCGCTTGGCACGGCGCCAACCGCTACCTTCGTCGCCCGGGCCTTCCAGGGCGGGACGCAGATCAGCAACGCGCCGCTCTCCGGGTCGGACGGAACGTTCCAGCTCTTGCTCGCCCCGATCCAGGCCGGCACGTCCGTCATCGTCGAGCTCACGCCCCAGAACCAGGGCGGTCCCGACCCCTGGTACACCTCGACCGCCGTTCTGCCGGGTGCGAACCTCGGCACGATCATGCTCCCGGCCTACAGCAACCCGAACGTCTTCACCCTGCCGGTGGTTGGCGCCGACGACCCAACCGCGGCGGTGAGCGGCGCCTTCGTCCGCGCGCAGGCGATCCTCTTCTCGAGCGCCGCCGGTGCGACCGACTTCCTCCGCGCCGGAACCACCAGCGCGAATGGAACGGTTCCGCTGTCGCTGATTCCGGGGACGGCGACGACCCTCTTGGACTACGACCTGACGGTGATCCCCCCGGCGAGCTCCCCGTACGCGACCCGCTGTATCATGGCGGTCGGGGTGAGCGTGGGAGGGACCGCGACGGCCCCCGTGACTCTGCCCGCGGTGGCGCTGCCCAGGCGTCCGGTCTTGACCGGCACGGTGACGAACTCGCTCGGGATCCCGGTCCCCTACGTCGCCGTCGCCGCGACCGCCGGACCGGCACCGACCGGGGGCTGCTCGAGCACCCCGGCTGTCTCCTCGAACATCATCGCCGATGAGAACGGACATTTCAGCCTGCCGCTCGACCCCGGCAACGATGTCGACCACCCTGCGGTCTATCAGCTCGACTACGATCCGCCGGCCGGCTCGTCGGCGCCCCGGCTCACCGAAGTGGCGGTCATGGTCCCGCCCGGCGTGGCAGAGTTCGAGCGCGATGTGACGCTTCCGACAGGCGCGCTGGTGCAGGGAACGGTCTACGCTCCCGGCTCGGGGGGCTTACCGCTGCCGTCTGCGACGGTGCGCATCTTCGAGGTGCGATGCAGCGGTCAAGACGACTGCTTCGGTCCGGCGCGAACGCCGCCTTGGTTGCGCGGCCAGACGGCCACGGACGCCAACGGGAGCTTCCGCGTGGTGGTCCCGGCTCCCGCCGCGGGCAACTAGGTTCGGGGGCGATTTGGCGTTTGTCGCCGGATGGACCAACATACGGCGCGAGAGAAGAACGGCATGACGCGGATGAGATTTTCGGTGGCGCTCGGCGCCACGCTGACGTTGCTGGCGGTCGCCTGCGGTCGCAGCGATCTCGATCAGCCGTTCGACGCCGGCCCCGGCGGCTCGACCGGTAGCGGGGCGGGAGCCGGCGGAGCCAGTGGCACCGGCGGATCGGGCGCTGGCCTGGGGGGCGGCAAGGGCGGCTCCGGTGGCCAGGCCGGCGGTATCGGCGGCCATGCCGGTAGCGGCAGCGGCGGCAGCGGCGGGATTGGCGCCGTGGGGGGTGGAATGGCCGGTACGGGCGTCGGCGGTGTTGGCGGCCTCGGCGGTTTGGGCGTGGCGGGCAAGAAGGGGACGGCGGGTGTCGGCGGCACGACCGGCGTTGCCGGCACGAGCGGCGCGGCCGGCACGGCGGGGTCGGCCGGCACGACTGGCGTCGCTGGCACGACTGGCATCGCCGGCACGACCGGGGCGGCGGGCACGACCGGGGCGGCGGGCACGACCGGGGCGGCGGGAAGCAGCCAGGCAGGATCGACAGGATCGGCCGGCGCGGCCGGAAATGGCGACGGCGGACTGGCCGGCGCCGGTGGGCTCGGTGGCGCGGGCGGAATGGGTGGCGCGGGCGGAGCGCCGATTCCCATCACCTGCGGCCAGCAGACCTGCGCGCCCGGTGCCCAGACCTGCTGCATTCAGTTCGTCGGCGGCATCTCCACCGAGACCTGCGTCCAGACCGGCACCTCCTGCCCGGGCGGCGCCAGCATCGGCTGTCTCGACGGATCGGCCTGCACGGGAGGGAATATCTGCTGCTTGAGCGTCTTCAGCGCCTCGACCGCCTGCGAATCGGCGCAAACCTGCGGGGGGAGCGCCGGCTTGGTGCTCTGTGCGGGAGACGCCGATTGCCCGACCTCGACGCCCCGTTGTTGCCGCGCGGGCCGCACGGGATTCTGCAGTCCCAGCCTTTGCTTCTAGCGGCCCGAAGCGTCCGGGGGCGCGTCGGCGGCTCCAGGCGATCTGCCTTTATTTCAGGGTTGGATTTGACACGCCCACGCGCGCCCCGTAGGTTCCGTGCACGCCCCGGCGCTCCGGGGACGAAGCACAGGCGGCGCTCCGCTGGTGCAGCACCCGTTTCATGTCCTCTGAATCGCTAGCCTCCCCAGGTGAATATCGCCGCTACCGGCGCTTCTTGTCCTGGCTGGTGCTCTGTTTCGTCTCCCTGGGGAGCACCTATTTGCTGGTTTCGGTGGGCGTGACCATCTACCGCCGCCGCCACGCCGAGCCGCTGGGCGCGCCGGTCGGCGCCTCGACCGACGATCTCGAGAGCTGCGCCGAGGAGCTGACCGACGTCGAGCAGGGGCTCGAGCGCCACCTCGACAACTTCAATCATTTGGTCGCCCACTACGATGCGGCCGAAGCGCAGCGCTGGGCCGAGGACCGCGACTTCTGGCTCGGCCAGTGGCGCGCCGCCGGCACCCGCTGCCAATACACCGATCCGCGCCGCGGACCGCTCGCCAAGGAATGGGAGCAGCTCGCGGTGATTCACACCGATCTCCGCGAGACGGAGCAGAGCTACACGAAGGAGTTGATTCGATTCGGCAAGAACGAGGCGCCCCGACTGGACTTGCTCCGGGATCGCCTCGAATCCGTCGGTCGCCGCATTGGCGCGAGCACGATGGGCACTACAACCTCACGAGATTCTGGAGACCCGACACCATGAACGACGATCCCGCTTTCCAAACCCCACCCAGTCCCGATCTTTCTAGCGTTCCCACCCCGGCGCTGCCAGCCGACGTCCCGCTCCCCGCCGATCCCGGCGAGCCCCCGGCGCCCTCGATCTCGTTCGCGGATCTCGGGGTCCACCCCGACGTTCTCCGCGCCCTCACCGAGATGGGGTTCTCCAAGCCGATGACCGTCCAGGCCACGACCTACCCGCTCATCACGGCCGGTCGCGACCTGATGGTCCAGTCGCGCACCGGCTCCGGCAAGACCGCCGCTTTCGGCATCCCGTTCGCCAACGGTCTCGTCAATCCCGACAACAAGTTCGTGCAGGCGATCGTGCTGCTCCCGACCCGCGAGCTGGCGCTGCAGGTCGCCTCGGAGCTGGCCAAGATCTGCGCCTATCGCCAGCTCACCGTGGTGCCGGTCTACGGCGGCGCGCCGATGGGCCGACAGGTGGAGCAGCTCCACGCCGGTGGGCAGATCGTCTGCGGGACCCCGGGCCGCGTGCTCGACCATATCCGGCGCGGGACGCTCCGACTCGATCGGGTGCGCGCGGCGGTGCTCGACGAATGCGACGAGATGCTGTCGATGGGATTTCAGGAGGACATCGAAAAGATCCTGGAAGAGACGCCGGCCGAGCGGCAGACGTTGCTGTTCTCGGCGACGGTGCCGGAGGGGATCCAGCGCCTCTCCCGGCGGTTTCTGCGCAACCCCGAGTTCCTCAAGCTCTCCGCCGACTTCATCGGCGTGCACGAGATCAAGCACCTCTACTATTCGATCCCCGCCATCCACCGGGAGAACGAGCTCCTGCAGATCCTGGCCTTCGAGGAGCCGACCTCCGCCATCATCTTCTGCAACACCCGCGAGGAGACCGGCCGGGTCGCCGAGTTTCTGCGCCAGCACGGTCACGACGCCGAGGCGATCTCGTCGGATCTGGCGCAGAGCGACCGCGAGCGGGTGCTGGGGCGGATGCGCGCGGGCGGCATCAAGTTCCTGGTGGCGACCGACGTCGCGGCGCGTGGCATCGACATCGAGAAGCTGTCGCACGTCTTCAACTACACCTTTCCCGAGGCGCCCGAGATCTACATTCACCGCACCGGCCGCACCGGGCGGGCGGGACGTCAGGGGACCGCGGTCTCGCTGATCGGCCCCACCGAGGTCGGGTCGTTCTACTATCTTAAGCTCCTCTACAAGATCAAACCCGACGAGCGAGCGTTGCCGTCGGAGGCGGAGATTCGCTCGCACCGTGAGGGCGAGCGCGTCCTGGTGCTGCGGCGGGCCTGGAAGGGATGCCGGTCGTGCCGGTCGCCAAGCCAGCCCCGGCGCCGGTCGTGCCGTCGGCCCCGCGCGCGAGCAGCTCGTCGGACGCCCCACGCGGCGCCCCCTTCGAGTTGCGGGATCGCCCCCGCGATCGGCCGCGCTTCGGCGATCGCGATCGGGGGCGCCCCGAGCGCTCGGGACGACCCGAGCGGGGTCGCCGCGACGAGCGGCCCGCGCCGCGCTACGAAGGCTCGGCTCCCCGTTCCGAGGGCTCGACTCCGCGTTCCGAGGGCTCGACTCCGCGTTCCGAGGGCTCGGCTCCGCGTTCCGAGGGCTCCGTTCCGCGTTCCGAGGGCTCCGTTCCGCGCTCCGATCTGCGATCCCCGCGTCCCGAGCGGCGCGATCCGCCGCCGTTGCGGAACGACGCGCCGCCGGTCGAGCGCGAGTTCTGGGAGGTCTGGAGCGAAGAGCGCGCGCAGGCGGGTGATGTCGCGCCGGCGGCCACACCGGCCACGTCGGTGTCATCGATGGGCACGTCCCCCCCGTTGCCGGCGACCCCGGCGTCCGAGCGTCCGCCCGCCCCCTCTCGGGAATACGAGCCACCGCGCGGCGATGTCGCCCGGCTCTATCTCAATCTCGGACGCAAGGACGGCGCCTCCGATCGCGAGGTTCGCGATCTCCTGACGACGCACGCTGGGGCCGTCGAGGTGTCCGAGATCGACGTCATGAACACGCACACCTATCTGAACGTGGCGCCGGCCGACGCGGAGCGGATCGTGGCCGCGCTTACCGGCAAGGAGATCGGCGGGCGTCAGCTGGTCTGCGAGTCGGCCAAGCCGCGCCGTCGTTAGTCCTAATGGGAACCCTGGGAGGGTTCCCAAACCCTCCCGCGATGGGTCCCGTCGGGCAAAGCCCGCCGGGACCCCACGCGATCAGGCGCAATCTCTTCGCCGCGGCGGCGGGCGGCCAACGTCCCGCAGGCCGCGGCGATCTCGGCCCCGCCCGAGTAACGCCGGACCACGGGCACGCCGAGCGCGACCAGCGCGTCTCGAAACGCGCCCAGCTCCTCGGGCGTGGCGGGCCGATAGCGGCCGGTCTCGTCGGTGACGTCGATGAGATTCAGCTTCACCCGCATCCCGTCCAGCAGCAGCCCCAGCTCCTGCGCGTGCCTGGGCGTGGCGTTGACGCCGCCGATCACGACGTAGGCCAGCGTGACCCGGGTGCCGCGCGCCTCGGCGTGATCGCGCATGGCCGCCACCACCTCGGGCAGCGACCAGCGATCTTCGATCGGCATCAGGCGCCGGCGTTCCTGGGAGGTCGGCGCGCCCAGCGACAGGATGAGCCGGTAATGGTGCCCCTCGGCCGTGAAGCGCCGGATCGCGGGGAGCACCCCGGCGGTGGAGATCGAGATCGCCTTGGCGCCGATGGCCGGCCCGGCCGGATCGCTCAGGACCCGCGACGCGCGGATGACGTTGTCGTAGTTGAGCAGCGGCTCACCCATTCCCATGAAGACGGCGCCGCGTACCGGATGATCGGCCTCGGCGGCGATGGCGCGGTGTTGCGCCAGGATCTCCCAGGTCTTGAGGCTGCGAATGCCGCCCAGGCGGCCGGTCGCGCAAAAATCGCAGGCCAGCGCGCAGCCGACCTGCGAGCTCAGACAGACGGTGTATTTCGCAGTCGGCAGCGCCTCCAGCGACCCCGCCTGCCCGGCCTGGCGGCGGACCTTGAGCGCGCGGGCGGCCGCCGGATCGGGCAGCGGAATGCGCACCGCCTCGATCTCGTACCCGTCGCCGGTGCGAAACAGGTATTTGACGAACCCGTCGGCCGCGCGGCGGCGTTCGACGACAGCCAGCTCCGGCCATTCGCAGGCGGCGTCCAGCGCCCCGGATGCCGCGTGCGACAGACCGCGAACCGCGCCAGGCGGGAAGCCGGCGGCGCCTTCGCGATGGACACGGGCGAAGATCCGACGGCCGAGCTCGGGGCTCACGCCGTGGGGGGCGACCGCCGCTTCCAGCTCGGCGCAATCGAGGTTGCGTAGGTTGAGCACGTCAAGGCAACGGTAGCACAGGCCGCCGCCGCCCCCCGGCCGCGGGAGACGACCATCCCGCCCAGAAATTTCGGCAAAAAATCGCCGCCGATCGAGCGAGCCGGTGATTGGACAGTCAATCGCCCGGCATGCTATTCGTCGGACGGCGTGGGGCAAGAAGTGCGGCTGATTCCGAGGGTGGCGGCGGTGTTGGTGCTGGGGACGACCCTGGCGGCCTGCCATGGAGATCGTTCCAGCTGCGTCGGCTCCGGTTGCGCCTGGAGCAGCGCCGACTGGGCGCGTGTCCAGAGTCTGTCCTGGGCGCCCATCGAAGCGGACGCGGGTTTGCCGGTTGCCCCGCCGGCCGATCCGTCCAATCGCTTCTTCGACACGCCGGACGCGGCAGCGCTGGGGAAGCTGTTCTATTTCGACCCCCGCTTCTCCGGGAGCTCGACCCTGGTCGATTCGATCGGCCGCCCGGTCTCGTCCGCTCGAACCCCCAAAGGGTCGCCGACGAATGTGTCCTGCGCCTCCTGCCACGATCCCACCCACGCGGGCTCGGATATCAGCTCGATACCCAACACGGTGTCGATCGGCGCCGGCATCTACGACGTCAACGGCCAGCAGACGCTCAACGCCGCCTTCTTCCCCCTGCTCTACTGGAACGGCCGCAGCGACTCGCTCTGGTCACAGGCGATCGCGGTCAACGAGTCCGGGTTCTCGATGAACGGCACCCGTCTGCAGACCTTTTGGACGATCGTCGACTATTACCTCGATCGCTACACGGCGGTCTTCGGAGATCCGTTGCCCCCGAGGATCACCCGATCGGAATTCCCGTCGAGTGGCAAACCCGGGGCCATGCCCGACTGCGTGAACGAGCGGTCCAAGTTCCCGTTTGATTGCATGACCGACGGCGACCAGGCCATCGTCAATCGGGTCTTCGTCAACTTCGGCAAGGCGATCGCGGCCTACGAGTACACGCTGGTCAGCCGCGATTCGGCTTTCGACAAGTTCGTTCGCGATGGGCCCGGATCGGACTGGATCCCGGACGCCGCCAAACGGGGCGCCATGCTCTTCGTCGGAAAGGCCTCCTGCATCGACTGCCACAACGGTCCGCTGATGTCGGACACCAAGTTTCACAATATCGGTGTCCCACAGTCGGGCGATCATGTTCCGACCGTGGCGGATTGCCCGACCGGCGGGGCCTGCGATTGCACACCCGGAGCCGAGACATCCACCTGCGCCCCCTCCGGCGCCTGGGCCGGAGCTCTCAAGTTCGGCGCGGCCACCGAAATGAAGAACGTCAAAACCGACTTCCGACGGGATTCGGTGCCTTGGAGCGACGACCCCGGTGGACCCGAGCCCTGCGCCACGACGGAGATCGGAGCCCAGCCCGCCTGCCCCGCCCCCGGCGATCCGCTCGATCCGTCGCTCAAAGGGGCGTGGCGCACGCCGAGCCTGCGCGACGTGGCGCTGACCGCGCCCTACATGCACGACGGCTACTACCAGACGCTGACCGACGTGGTCCAGCACTACAACATGGGCGGCGTGTCGAGCGCCGCGACGGCGTTTGACCGCCCGGTTTGCGGAACGGTGGACGCAGCTCCCCCGGCCTGCATGGCCGCCGACGCCGGCGCCCACCTGGCCGCCGAGATCAAGCCGCTCGATCTCTCCGCCGACGAAGTCTCCGATCTGGTGGCCTTCTTGGGCACGCTCACGGGAGCGCCGCTGTCCAGAGACGCCAGCGCGGGCCCCGATCTTCCGTCCGCGAGCGCGTTCGTGGACGGTGGTGACGCCGGCGGTTTCGTGTCGAACGAGGGCGGCGTGCCCGACGCCGGTGCCTCTCCATGATCACCGCGCCGAGACCAGTTCGGCGGGCTTTCTCCGTCGCGCTTTCGTTGGTGGCATTCTGGGGGCTCACCCCCGCGGCGTCCCGAGCGGCCGAGCCGGAGGGCGGCGTCCCCTCACAAACCGCGGAGTCCGAGGCGCGACAGCCGGACGCCCCCGATGCGGACGAACCCGAGCCCGCGGCGATCGACACCCAGGCGCAGATCGACGATCTCCGCCAGCAGATGAAGGATCTCGAGGCGCGCCTCGACCAGACCCGTCAGATCGCCACCCTGAGGCGGCCCATCGTGAGCGTGGGCGGCTACGTCGACTTCGGTTTCTTCGTGCCCGAAGGGACCGGCGTGGGCATCATCCAGGACGAGGGACCGACCCGCTATTTCCCGCAGTACGCCAACCAGTATGCCTGGGTGTTCCTGGGCGATCTGCTGGCGCCGACGGTGAACTCGCGCGGCGAGGCGGCCAGCCTGGGGAACTTCCCGGGCGTCGGTCGTTTCGACAGCGTGGACTCGACCGGTTCACCGAGCTTCATCGTCAACGAGGTCAACATGACGTTGACGGCGGCGCTGGCCCGAAACGCGCTCGCGACCGCCAGCGTCAACTTCATTCCCCGCTCGGGCCAGGACTTCTCCATCGGCGACTTCATGGAGGTCGACCTCGCCCAGCTCGAATGGATGCCGACGCAGTCCGGCAGGACGTCGATCTTCGTCGGCAAGTTCGATTCGGTGATCGGCATCGAGTACCGAGACCGGAAGTCCAACCAACGCTTCGGCGTCACCCCTTCGCTCATCGCGCGCTATACGACCGGCACGCCGCTCGGGATTAAGGTCCGCAGCAAGCTGGGCGACGAGGAGCGGGTCGTCGTCGCGGCCTCGCTCACCAACGGATCGTCGACCACCGAGCAGTTCCACTTCTACGACGAGATCGACACCAACGCGGGTAAGACGGCGAGCGGACGCCTCTCGCTCCGGCCGCTGCCGATCGATCTCGAGGTCGGCGCCTCGGGATCCTGGGGTCCCCAGGACCACGACCCGACCGCCGGGTGGTTCACGAACCCCAGGGCGATGTGGTTCGTGGGCCTCGACCTGCTGGGGCACTTCGGGCCGCTCGACGTCAAGGGGCAGTGGCTCAAGGGGGGAGCGCCCGGCGAAGCCGCGGGGACGGTCTACGATCCGAACCACAGCCCCTACGGTCTACACCTCCGCTATGGGGGCTACCTCGAAGCAGACTGGATGGCGACACCCTTCCTCGGTCTGCTGGTCCGGGGTGACATCCGAGACGCGGACGTCTGGCTGGGCGATCCGACCGCTCTCGCCGGCGCCGCGCGTCTGTATCTGACGCGGGAGTGGCGCGCGACCGCCGGACTACGGGTCGTCGTCAACGAACACGTCGTGGTCAAGGCGGAGTACCTGCATAATGGCGAGTACGGCGGGATTCCACAGATCGCGAACGATGTCTTCACCAGCTCCCTTCTTCTCACCTACTGATGATTTCGCCGAGGTCGACATGAAGCGCGTATCCCAGTATCGAAAGCCGGCACTCCGGATGGTTGCGTCCCTCGTGGTGCTGGCGAGCGCGCCGGCCTTGGCCCTCGCGGCCGACGCCAAGGCAGAGGCGGGCCCCAGCATGGCGCAGTTCAACCGGCTGGAGCGCGAAGTGACCGAGCAACGGCAGCTCATCATCCAGATGCTGCAGATGGAGCAGGACCGCTACAACATGCTCCTCAAGCTGATCCAGAGCGGGGGGTCGCTGCCGCCCGGGAGCGCCCTGCCCCCGTCGCTGCCGTCGCTCGAACATCCCGGCGCGCCGGCGCCCGAGGCGGAGACCCCGGCGGTCAACAACAAGGAGGGCACGGCGCTGTCTGTCGTGACCGGGCACGTTGCCGCGCGCTCGGGCAGGCTGAGGGACACCTATGTCTACCTGGATCAGGTGCGCGGCGGCGCGGCCCACGGTCGGACGCTGGAGATCAAACAGAAGGACAAGCAGTTTTCGCCCCAGGTCGCGGTGGTGCTGCGTGGAACCAACGTCGTGTTTCCCAACTTCGACTCCATCTACCACAACGTCTTTTCGACGTCGGGCCGCAACAGCTTCGACCTCGGCGCCTATCGAGCGGGCGAGACGCCGCGGGCGGTGGTCCTTAGCACGCCCGGGGTGGTGGACATCTACTGCAACATCCACGCGCGGATGACCGCGGCCGTCCTGGTGGTTCCGAGCCCCGTCTACACCAAGGTCGGCGCCGATGGCAGCTTCCGGCTCGAGAACGTTCCGGTGGGCTCGCGGAAGATCGTCGCCTGGAGCCCCAACGCCAAACCAGCGCAGCAGCGGATCGAGGTGACGCCGGAGGGCGTCCAGGCGACCTTCACGCTCGACACCGTGCCGCCGACGAACCACTCCAACAAGCTCGGTCAGCCCTACGGATCCTACAAGGACTAGACGATCATGAGCGGGCGCGGCAGAGCGACGGTCTGGCTGGCGATCTGCGCGATCTGCGCCGCCGGGGCCGCTCTGCGCGCCGCGGCCGTCTGGCGCGCGGGCAGCGCCGACACCGGCGAGGCGGCCAAGCTCGACGCCCGCGCCGGCGAGACGCGCGAACGCGTCAAGGCCATCCTGACGGCCGAAGAACGACCGCTGCAGGCGGAGGTCGCGCGCGCGGCCCGCCTGCCCGGCTTGCGTGCGGCGGTCGCCGACCGGGTCGACGCCGCGACGATCTTGGATCTCTTCGACACCGAAGAGTGGTGGGAGCCGTTCAAGACCCGGGACGCGGCGATCGTCGCC
>OCTA010000179.1_pt1 | contig 59584 bp, 49 predicted proteins | sample 1538991 | NCBI WGS metagenome assembly OCTA01 (sample SAMEA3539302, study PRJEB22396) | soil metagenome | biome: tundra; feature: field; material: soil | place: USA | collected 2010-05 | depth 0.15 m
GATGTCGATCAGCCCAGGAACCTGGCCAAGAGCGTGACCGTGGAATAGACCGCGCTAGCCACAGGCAATCGCATACAGACGCTGGCGCACCAGATCAGCAATCGCGTGGCGGATTTTGCCCGACTGGCGTCGATCATCGATACCGCCGATCGCACGCTTGTAGCAGGATCGCCCCACCAATGGTTGGTTGCTTTTCGTACGCACAGGCAACATGCGGCCGGCCGGTATTGATGCTGCGCCACTCGTCATTTAGACCTTGGAGAAAGCCGTTGCTGTCGCTCGGTAGCATGTCTGCTATCGCTGGATTGTTGATCAGCCGCGACTAGGTCGTAGAAGTGTTTCCGAGTCTTTGGATTCCTCCAGGTGTTCAGCGTATCGCCAAAAACTCCGTGCACAAATACAAGCGCCGTGCTGCGCCGTGATGAATTGCGCCTTCCACTTTCCAAGGCTCTCTTCCTGTCGCTGACTGGTCTAACGAGGAGGCCTCACGTCTCCGGCAAGCGAACCCTGAAATGATAGGCTCGCCCGCGCGCTGATGTCAGTGGCTCAATCGACGTTGCATTGCCAATCGCAGTTGGCGAGGCGTGATGCACCGGCGGTCGCCGTCAACGCGAGTTCGCAGCCCGGTATCCGCGCTATGACTATCGGCGCATTATTTCGCGAGCACTCGCAGTGCGTTGCGATATTTCTTTCGCGTTCGGGCAACGCCACCATGGCTGACTCGAAATGAGGATCGAAAGGCGTTAATAGAACGCCGTCAGCATCATCAGGGATGATGTGCAGGACATCGCCTTCGGATATCCCCATCTGTCGACGACTTCCTTGGGCAATATGACGCCAAGGGAATTGCCGATCTTTCGAAGTTTGACGTTTACGGTCATAGGGCTGCTTGCTGCCAGGGCGATGAGGGGTCGTGCGGTTGGGCGTATTAGTTTCCAGGCAAATGAACGGAAGCTGGCCTGGACGAACAGTTGGTCTACGCCCAGCCATCCGTCTATTGTTCGTGAGGCAAGCATAGGAACTATTACCATTTTAATCAATAGGTTGCGTTATAAGAAAGCATAATAAGCTATTAATAGAGCGTCACAATAGGCTAGTTTATACACAGCGTAATAAGCTAGTAAACATACAGCACAATAAGCTAATATAAGTGCAACAACCTTTCGGACCACCCAAATGGCAACCCCGCAGGAAAAACTGGCTGACTCGCTCGAGGTCCTTGAAGCGCTGCAAAAGCGCGGGCTGGTCGCCGTACGCTCGTCCGATCTAAGCCGCACACATCGTGAGCGACTGCTCAAGGGCGGCTTTCTGCAGGAAGTGATGAAAGGGTGGTACATACCCTCCGGCCCCGACGAAGCACGGGGCGAAAGTACTGCCTGGTGTGCCTCATTCTGGGAATTCTGTGCCGCTTATCTCACCGTACGCTTCAAAGAGAACTGGTCACTCTCCCCAGAGCAATCGCTCTTTATTCACACCGGCAATCGCGCCGTCCCTCGGCAACTGCTCGTGCGCTCAGCGCGGGCGCGTAACAAAGTGACCGCCTTGGCTCACGATACCTCGCTGTTGGAAATCCGAGCCCCACTGCCTCCGCAGGGGCAGGAACAGACCGTAGACGGTCTGCGCCTGTTTTCGCTGCCGGCCGCGCTCGTGACCACGGGGCCGGCTCTGTTCACCCAAAATGTCGTTGAAGCCCGTACCGCACTCGCCATGGTGCGCGATGCGTCCGATGTGCTCTCGGTATTGCTGTCCGGTGGACATAGCGTTGTGGCCGGCCGCCTCGCCGGTGCCTTCCGCAACATTGGTCGCGACAAGATCGCCGCTGAGATCCTCCAGACAATGCGAGCCGCCGGCTACGATGTCCGCGAGAGCGATCCCTTCGAATCGCCCGCACCCTTCACGCACGCTCCGCGCACCCTGTCGCCCTACGTGGTCCGCATGGGCTTCTCCTGGGCACAGATGCGCGACGCAGTGGTCGACAGTTTCCCGAAAGCGCCAGGGCTTCCCAAAGACAAAGCGGGGTATCTGAAGACCGTCGATGAAATCTACGTGGAAGACGCCTATCACTCATTGTCGATTGAAGGGTACCGCGTGAGCCGGGAGTTGATTGAACGCGTCCGCACCCGCGCCTGGAATCCCGACGGAGATGCCGCCGATCGCCAGCAGAAGGATGCCATGGCCGCTAGGGGCTATTACGAAGCGTTCCAGGTGGTCAAGGCCAGCGTCGGAAGCGTGCTCGATGGCGAGAACGCTGGACACGTGTTCGATCGGGATCACAGCGCGTGGTACCGGGCGCTATTTGCGCCGAGCGTCAACGCCGGCATCCTCGCACCGGCCGACCTTGCGGGTTACCGGGGCGGCCAGGTCTATATCCGTCGCTCAAAGCACGTACCGCCCAACTTCGATGCCGTGCGCGACCTGATGCCGGCACTATCCGAGTCGCTGACTGAAGAGAATGACCCCGGCGTACGCGCTGTGCTGGGGCATTTCATGTTCGTCTATATCCATCCTTACATGGACGGAAACGGTCGGATGGGCCGCTTCCTGCTGAATGTGATGCTCGCCTCAGGCGGCTATCCGTGGACCGTCATGCCTGTCGGACAGCGTGACGAGTACATGAACGCTCTCGAAGCCGCGAGCGTCGGGCAGAACATCCGCCCGTTTGCTCAATTCGTCGGCGGCTTGGTAAGAGCCCGAATGACGGGAGTCCCGACGAAGGCAGAAGCGGTCTTACCACGCGCCGCGCAATAGAGGCGCAGTAGGAGTCCCCATGGAGAACAACCGCGAATCTAGGCCGGTATTCGACTGCTGTGCTGCAGGCTAGCCGGACCCGGTTGGCCTTAATCGGCAAAGGACTGTCGATGCTCTCGGGCGGTGCTATCCCCTTTCAACCAGCTTCTTCACCACGCTACTGGTGAACCCGACTGGAACTTCAAAGCCGCGAAACTGACCGAATAAATCGGCGGTTGCGCGCTCGACGAAAGGCGCCAAGGCGCCGTCGGCAGTACTGAGCGGAACCTCGACCATTCCCTCGGCGTCATCGTCCACAGATTTGTATGGATGACCCGATCGCTCAACTTGGTCCAGCGGAAATGGAAAGCAACGCGAATCTTCGCGGGGTCACTTTGGGTCGAGCCGATAGAATTCGGCCAGATCCCATGGGAGCCATACCGGCCAGTCGAGCCGCAAGCGCGGGTTGGCTGATAGCAACAGATCAAGGAAGCGTCCCGTCGACAGCTACGGCAATTTCCTGCACCCCAGCGGCGAAGGCCGCGCGCTCTTGCTCGCTCAAGCCTGTCTGCCTTTCAAGCGCCTCGCGGAATGATCGCTCCCCGTTGTCGAGTACCTGCCGCGCTGATTCACTGGGAACGTTTCTCTTGTATTCGCCGAGAATATCCCTGCTTGGAGCTGCCGATGAACCGCGATGAACAGGATTGCCAATTCTGCTCGATTCGACTGTACGTAAATAGTCGTTGACTTGTCGGTTGCGTGCCGGTACCTTCGAAATTAGTCGAAATGTCGGAGGACACCATGACCGGCGATAAGACCATCGCAGCGCTCGCCGCTCTGGCGCACGAGCATCGGCTCGCCGCCTATCGGTTATTGGTGGAGGCCGGCCCCAATGGATTGGCCGCCGGCCTGGTCGCCGAACGCTTGGGTATTGCGCCGTCATCGCTGACCTTCCATCTGCAGCAGCTGTTGCGTGCGGAGCTGGTTACCCAACATCGTCTGAGTCGACAGCTCATCTATGCCGCCAATTTCGCGGCGATGAATGCACTGGTGGGATACCTCACGGAAAACTGCTGCGGCCAGGGCGCGAGCCGTGCTTGTTCGACCCCGGTCTGCCAACCCGGCGCGAAGCCTGTAAAAGGGCGCGCTCTCACCCGGCGGAAATCCGCATGAGTCGCTCGAGGCCGTCCGCGTGCAGCATCCTGGCTGAGGTGCTGCTCAACCGTCTCGGGCAAGGTCGCTTTCGAGCAGATAGAGCGCGCATGCTTCTCCAGCCAGGGTTTGCGCAGCAAGAACTGGGATGAGCTTGCCCATCACCAAGCTGGATGCCATGGCCCTGAAGCACGAGCTACACGGCATCGGCCATCTGCCCGAGTCGGCTCACTCATTCAGCATCCAAGCTTCCACACCTGAACAATCACACCACACGCTCGGTGTTTGAAGCAACAGCATGAGCGCACAAACCACCGTGGCCGTGACCGCCAGAACCGCTGCGCCCATGAGCGTCTTCGAGCGCTATCTGACTGCCTGGGTGTTTATTTGTATCGTCGTGGGGATTTCACTCGGGCAGGTCGCGCCCGCGCTGTTCCAGGTTGTGGGCCGCATTCAGATCGCCCAGGTCAACCTGCCGGTCGGTCTGCTGATCTGGGTGATGATCATTCCGATGCTGGTGAAGGTCGATTTCGGCGCTTTGCACGAAGTGCGTCAGCACGTGCGCGGCATCGGCGTGACACTTTTCGTAAACTGGCTGGTCAAGCCGTTCTCGATGGCGTTTCTGGGGTGGCTATTCATACGCCATCTATTCGCGCCCATGCTGCCCGCCGGCGAAATCGACAGCTACATCGCGGGATTGATTCTGCTGGCCGCTGCCCCGTGCACGGCGATGGTGTTCGTCTGGAGCCGACTGTCCCACGGTGATCCGCTGTTCACGCTCTCCCAAGTGGCACTGAACGATACCATCATGGTCTTTGCCTTCGCCCCCATTGTCGCGCTGCTGCTCGGTCTCTCGAGCATCAGCGTGCCCTGGGCCACGCTGTTGACCTCAGTCGTTCTGTATATCGTTATTCCGGTGATACTGGCGCAGGTGTGGCGCAAGGGATTGCTCAGCAAGGGTAAGCTGCATTTTGCAGCGGTCATGGCTCGGATCGGTCCGTGGTCCATTTCAGCGCTGCTGCTGACCCTCGTGTTGTTGTTCGCCTTTCAAGGCAAAGCCATCATCGACCAGCCGTTGGTGATTGCACTGCTGGCTGTCCCGATCCTAATACAAGTGTTCTTTAATTCAGCGTTGGCATACTGGCTCAATCGTGCGCTGGGTGAGAAACACAACATTGCTTGCCCGTCTGCTCTGATTGGCGCCTCGAATTTCTTCGAACTGGCCGTTGCTGCGGCGATCAGCCTGTTCGGGTTCCAGTCCGGCGCAGCACTAGCGACGGTTGTGGGGGTACTCATCGAGGTGCCTGTGATGCTGCTGGTGGTGAAAGTAGTCAACAGCAGCAAGCACTGGTATGAAGTGAAGGCAACAGGCTAATACGCGCTTGAATGCCGGCGCTGCAGATAATCGACCACGAGTTCCGTGGCCTCCTCGAGCGTCAGCGCCGACATATCCAGATGAATCTCGGGATGCTCCGGGACCTCGTACGGCGAGTCGATGCCGGTAAAGTTCTGCAACTGCCCGCTGCGCGCGCGGCGGTAGAGACCCTTCACATCTCGACGCTCGGCATCGGCCAGCGGCGTATCGACGAATACTTCGATGAACTCGTGTTGCTGGAATAGCGCTCGCGCCGCAGACCGCTCGGCGCGAAACGGCGAGATGAACGACACCAGCACGATCAACCCGGCGTCCACCATGAGCTTCGACACCTCGGCGATGCGGCGGATATTCTCCACTCGATCCTGGTCGGTAAAACCGAGGTCCTTGTTGAGTCCATGGCGGACATTGTCGCCGTCGAGCAGATAGGTCCGTCGACCCTGGGCATGCAATTGCCTTTCCACCAGGTTGGCAATCGTGCTCTTGCCGGCACCGGAATAACCGGTCAACCAGATCACACACGGCCGCTGTCGGTTCTGAGCCGCACGCGCCTGCTGGTTGACGTCGAGGGCCTGCCAATAGGCGTTTTGCGAGCGGCGCAACGCGAAGTGCAGTGTGCCGGCCGCCAACGTGTCGTGCGTGATGCGATCGATCAGGATGAAGCCGCCCAGATCGCGGCTGCGCTCATACGGCTCGAATGCAATGGGCCGGTCGAGTTCCAGCTCACAGACCCCGACTTCATTGAGCTCCAGGCGCTCCGCGGGCAGGTGCTGCCAGGTGTTGACGTCGATCTTGTACTTGAGCGGCGCGACGGTCGCCGAGACCGTGGCGGTGCCGATCTTCATCTTGTACGAACGGCCCGGCAGGATGGCATTGGCGTGCAGGGCGATCAGCGTGGCCTCGAACTGATCGGCGGTCGGCGGCGGTGCGTCGGCCGCGGCCAGCACATCGCCGCGGCTCAGGTCAATGTCTTCTGTAAGCGTCAAGGTCACGCATTGCCCGGTTGCGGCGCTGGCCAGTTCGCCCTCCTGGGTCACGATGCTGGCAATGCGGCACTCGCGTCCGGACGGCAGCGCACGCGTGCGATCGCCGGGGCGCACTACGCCGCTCGTGATCCGGCCGGCATAACCGCGAAAATCCTGGTTCGGGCGATTGACCCACTGCACCGGCATGCGAAATGGCAGGCTCACCGTCGGCGTTTCGAGCTCCACAGTCTCCAGAAAATTAAGCAACGCCGGGCCCCGATACCAGGGCATATTGCGGCTGCGTTCAAGCACGTTGTCGCCATCGGCGGCCGATATTGGGATGGCCGTAATGCCGGTGAGCCGGGTGTGCCCGGCGAACTGCCGATAGTCACGCTCGATGGACTCAAATCGATCCTGCGAGTACTCCACCAGATCCATCTTGTTGATGGCCAGGACGATGCGGCGAATTCCGAGCAGCGATACCAGGTAGCTGTGACGGCGAGTCTGGGTCAGCACGCCCTTGCGGGCATCGACCAGGATCACCGCGAGATCTGCAGTCGAGGCGCCGGTAACCATATTGCGCGTGTACTGTTCGTGACCGGGGGTATCGGCGACGATGAACTTGCGTTTGTCGGTCGAGAAGTAGCGATAAGCGACGTCGATCGTGATGCCCTGCTCGCGCTCGGCCGACAAGCCATCGAGCAGCAACGCAAAGTCGAGCTGATCGCCGCGTGTGCCGGTTTTTTTTGAAGCCGCCGCCAGCGCCGCGAGTTGATCCTCGAGCAGCAGTTTTGAGTCGTAGAGCAGCCGGCCGATCAGCGTGGATTTGCCGTCATCGACCGAGCCGCAGGTGATAAAGCGCAGCAGGCTCGGGGCCGCCTGAGCACTCATCAGAAATACCCTTCCTGCTTTTTCTTCTCCATCGATGCGGTGTCGTCGTGATCGATCGCGCGACCGTGGCGTTCCGATTTGGAGCTCAGCAGTAGTTCCGGAATGATCTCGTCCAACGTGGTGGCATGACTTTCGATGGCGCTGGTCAGCGGATAGCAACCCAGGGTGCGGAAACGCACGCTGAGCAGCTGCACCTCTTCACCCGGCTGCAAGGGCATGCGCTCGTCATCGACCATGAGCAACGCGCCATCGCGGCGCACGACCGGCCGCTCGGCGGCGAAATACAGCGGCACGATCGCGATCTTCTCGAGCTGAATGTATTGCCATACGTCGAGCTCGGTCCAATTGGAGAGCGGGAAGACCCGGATGCTTTCACCATCGCGCTTGTCGGTGTTATACAGGTTCCATAGCTCGGGCCGCTGGTTTCTGGGGTCCCAGCGGTGGTGCGCGGACCGAAATGAAAACACCCGCTCCTTGGCGCGGCTCTTCTCCTCGTCGCGGCGCGCCCCGCCAAAGGCCGCGTCGAAGCCGTATTGGTCGAGCGCCTGCTTGAGCGCTTGCGTCTTCATGAGGTCGGTGTGAACCTGTGAACCGTGAGTAAACGGATTGATGCCCTGCCGGATTCCTTCTGGATTGACATGCACCAGCAGCTCCATGCCGCTGTCCTTGGCGATGCGATCGCGGTACTCATACATGGCGCGGAACTTCCAGGTGGTATCGACATGCAGCAACGGAAACGGCGGGGCGGCGGGATAAAACGCCTTTCTGGCCAGATGCAGCATGACCGCGCTGTCCTTGCCAAGGGAATGCAGCATGACCGGCTTACGGCACTCGGCCACGACCTCGCGCAAGATATAAATGCTTTCGGCTTCGAGCCGCTGCAGGTGCGTCAGTTCAGTAGTCACAGGCCGCAAACTAGCACGAGCCCTGGGCAGCCAGAGTGCTGCGGTGCCGCATCACCGATGTGCATCGGCGACGGCCAAGGCATCGCTGCGATTTTCGAAAGAGCGGTATGAGCGACGCCATGGCTGTCCATGAGCAGATGGAATACGATTTTTGTGTCGTCGGCGCGGGACCCGCGGGGCTGTGCTGCGCGTTGCGCCTCAAGCAGCTGCAGCCGGATAAAACCGTCTGCGTTCTGGAAAAGGCTTCCGCACTCGGTGCGCAGTCGATCTCCGGTGCCGTGCTGGAGCCCGGACCCCTCGAACAGCTGCTGCCGCAGTGGCGCAGTGACTACACCGGCATGAAGGTCCCCGCAGCCGAGGACGATGTGCGTTTGATGACGCGCACCGGCTCCATCAAGCTGCCGGACTGGATCGTGCGGATGTCGCCGCTGAACAATCACGGCAACTTCATCGTATCGCTCGGACAGCTGACGCCGTGGCTCGGGCAGCAGGCCGAAGCACTGGGGGTGGACGTGTTCCCGGGTTTCGCCGTCTCCGAGGCGCTGTTCGATGAGCACGGCGGTGTCAAAGGCGTGCGCATCGGCGACATGGGAGTCAACAAGGACGGCAGTGAGGGCCCGAACTACACTGCCGGCGCGGACATCATTGCTGCCACCACGCTGCTGGCGGAAGGCGCGCGCGGTTCGCTTTCAAAACAACTGATGGCCCGTTTCGAGCTGAGCCGGGACCAGGACCCACCCACTTTCGGACTCGGCTTCAAGGAGCTCTGGCAGCTGCCGCCCGGCCGCGTCACTCCCGGGCGCATCGAGCATTCGTTTGGCTGGCCCGTGGACGCCAAGACCTACGGCGGCAGCTTTCTGTACCACCTCGACAACGACCGGGTGTACGTCGGCTACGTGATCGGCCTCAACTACCAGGATCCGCGCCTGAAGCCCTTTGAGGCATTTCAGCAGTTCAAACACCATCCGCGCATCCAGCCATTGCTGCAGCAGGGCGAGATCCTGGGCGCCGGGGCGCGCACCATCGCCGCCGGCGGCTACCAGTCGCTACCGAAGCTGGAAATGCCCGGCGCCATGTTGATCGGTGATGCCGGCGGAACGCTCAACGTTTTCAAGATCAAGGGAATTCATCAGGCCATACGATCCGGAGTTCTCGCAGCCGAACATCTGTGCGAGCACGGCAGTAGCCTGGGGTTCGACGCACGCTGGCGCGCCTCCGAAGGTCACCGCGAATTGCGCGCCGTGCGCAACTTCAAGCCTGCGTTCAAGCGCGGCTTGTACCTGGCGATGGCGAATGCCGGCCTGGAAATACTCGCCAGGGGAAGGACGCCCTGGACATTGAAGAATACGGCCGACTGGTCGGCACTGGAGAAGCTGGACGACTATGTGTCTCCCGACCGCGGCTGGGCCCCGCGCACCCTGCCGCCGCGCGACCGGGTCTCCTCGGTATTCTTTGCCGGTAACGCGCACGATGCAAACCAACCCGTGCATCTGCACGTCGCCGATACCTCGATCTGCGTCGATCGCTGCGTCAAGGAATTCGGTAATCCGTGCCAGAACTTCTGTCCGGCCGCTGTCTACGAAATCGTCGACGACGGCGCCGGCGGCCGGCGCCTGCAGATCAACGCCGCCAACTGCGTGCATTGCAAAGCCTGCGATGTCAAAGATCCTTACGGCATCATCACCTGGACGCCGCCCGAAGGTGGATCGGGTCCGAACTATCAGAACCTGTGAGCGCTCACCACAGTTTACGCTACGAATCCTGGCCCGCCACGCATTTGGCTTGCAGATCGTAGGTGCCTGCCGCGGTGATCTGGACGTCGGCGAACTCCCCGACCTTGAGCTGGCCGCCCCCGCGCACGCGCACGACGCCATCGATCTCGGGGGCTTCGCCGGCGCTGCGCGCGATCGCCACGCCGTGCTGGACAGCGTCGACCAGCACGCGAACGCGCCGTCCGACGCGCGCACTTAAGCGCGCGGCGCTGATGGCGCCGGCTTTTTCCATGAAACGCTGGTAGCGCTCTGCTTTGACTGGCTCCGGCACCGGCTCGGCGATGGCATTGGCCGCGGCCCCGTCAACCGCCGAGTATTTGAAGCAGCCGACGCGATCGAGCTGGGCCGCATCGAGCCAATCCAGCAATTGCTCGAATTCAGGCTCGGTTTCACCCGGGAAACCGACGATGAAGGTACTGCGCAGGGTCAGCTCGGGGCGCTGCGCGCGCCAGCCTTCGATTCGCCGCAGCGTATTTTCCGCGTGCGCCGGGCGGCGCATGCGCTTGAGCACGGTGGGACTGCCGTGCTGGAACGGGATATCGAGGTAAGGCAGCACGCCGCGCTCGCTCATGAGCGCGATCAACTCATCGACATGCGGATAGGGGTAGACATAATGCAGCCGCGCCCAGACGCCGAGCTGCGAAAGCGCCCGCGCGAGCGCCACCACGTGCGTTTCGTACCGCTGTTGGCGCCACAGCACCTCGCGGTAGCGAATATCGCTGCCGTAAGCGCTGGTGTCCTGCGAGATAACGAGCAACTCGCGCACGCCGCTGGCGGCCAGCGCTTCGGCCTCCCGCATGACGTGATCGAGCGGTCGACTGACCAGACCGCCGCGTAGCGCGGGAATGATGCAAAAGCTGCAGCGGTTGTTGCAGCCCTCCGATATCTTGAGGTACGCGTAATGGCGCGGAGTCAGCCGGATGCCCTGTGGCGGCAGCAGATCGATGAACCGTGCGTGCGGCGCCGGCAAATGCTCATTCACGGCGGCGATCACACGCTCATAGGCATGCGGCCCGGTCACGCCCAGCACCTTGGGGTGCCGCTCGAGAATTCGCTGCGGATTGGCGCCCAGACAGCCGGTCACGAGTACGCGGCCGTGCTGCTCGAGGGCCTCGCCGATGGCCTGTAATGACTCATCAATGGCGGCTTCGATGAAGCCGCAGGTGTTGACCACGACCAGATCCGCCTGAGTGTAGCTCGGGGCGATCTCGTAGCCGCGTGCGCGCAGTTCGGTGATCAGGCGCTCGGAATCGACCAATGCCTTGGGACAGCCCAGGCTGACAAAGCCGACGGCCGGCGCATGGCCGCGAATGGGCATGGGTATCCTGCCGTGCGGCCAGTACAATGGGGGTGAGGAGTGTACATGAGCGAGCGCGCCGGATCGACGCATGGCCTTTGACCGCGACTATTACCAGCGCTTCTACTTCAACCCCCGCACCGCCGTGACCTCGCGCGCGGAGATGCGCGCGCGCGCGCGCCTGATCGCCGGCTGCGTGCAATATGTCGGCTTGCCGGTCGCCAGGATTCTCGATGCCGGCTGCGGCGTCGGGCTGCTGCGCGCGCCGCTCAAGCGAGCGCTTCGGTCTGTGGACTACGTCGGGCTCGAGTTCAGCGACTACCTGTGTCGGCGCTACGGCTGGCGCCAGGGTTCGGTTGCAACGCTTCGTACCCGCGAACGCTTCGATCTGGTGATCTGCTATGACGTGCTGCAGTACCTGTCGGCGGCGCAGGCGCGGCGCGCGATCGCCAACCTGTCGCGAGTATGCCGTGGGGCGCTGTACTTCGGCGCCCTCACGCTCGAGGATTGGCGCGACAACTGCGATCAAAGCCGCACCGACCGCATCCCGGGTCTGCGTCCCGGCGCCTGGTATCGCCGTGAGCTGTCGCGCGCCTTCAGGCCGATCGGCTGTGGGATGTGGCTCAAACGCGAGCTGAATTTGACACTGTGGAATCTGGACGCGGCGGCTTGAGTGCCGCATCGCCACAGCGCCGGCTGATCGCTTTCGACGGTACGGTCGAGTGTCGGCTCGAGGCCGGCGCGATCAATCTGACGCTGCGCGGCTTTGAGCGTCACGGCGGACCTGCCGGATTTCGCAGCGCCGCCGAGGCGCTATTTGCCAGCGCGGCGACGCTGGCGCCGGAAGGCATGGGCGCGCTGCCGCCCCGGCTGCGCGAGGTGCGCATTTTCGAGCTCGCCGAGGCCCTCGGTGCGCGCCGCTTTCTGATCCGCGCCCAGGGGCTGCAGCTGGAGTTGGCGTGCCGGAGCCTGCAATTGCACCGCGACGCCGGCGGCGCTTTTTTCCGCGCGCTGCCGCCGCCGCGCGTGCCTCTGAACCGGCGCCTGGGTTGGACGCTGCTGTTGCTGCTATTGCGGCTTCCAGGCGCCGAACGTCTGCTCGCTCAGCTGCGAGGTATTCGATGACCACACGGATTCCAGTGACGGTGCTCACCGGCTTTCTCGGCGCGGGCAAGACCACGCTGGTCAACCGTATTCTCTCGGAGCAGCACGGTAAGCGCATCGCAGTCATCGAAAACGAATTCGGCGAGGTCGGCGTCGACCACGAGCTCGTCATCGGCGCCGATGAGGAAATCTTCGAGACCAGCAACGGCTGCATCTGCTGCACCGTACGCGGTGACCTGATTCGAATTCTGACGCAGCTGCGCAAGCGCCGCGAGCGCTTCGATGCAATTTTGATCGAGACCACGGGGCTGGCAGATCCCGGACCCGTGGCGCAGACTTTTTTTATCGATGAGGAGCTCAAGGAATATTTTTCGCTCGATGCCATCGTGACGCTGGTGGACGCGCTACACATCGAGCAGGAGCTCGACCAAAACCCTATCGCGCTTGAGCAGATCGCGTTTGCGGACATCGTGCTGCTCAACAAGATCGATCTGGTGGATGGCAGCGCGCTCGCTCGCATCGAACAACGCATGCAGGGCATCAATGGCACGGCGACGGTGCTGCGCACCCGCAATGCCGATGTGCCGCTCGAGCGCCTGCTCGATATCGGTGCCTTCGATCTCGAGCGCGCACTCTCGCGCGACCAGGAGTTCCTGCAGCCCGTGCGGCCGTTCGAGTGGGCCGGCCTGTATGCGCTCGGCAGCGAGCAGTACGCCCTGCGTACCGGCGCGCACGCTCATGATGCGCACGCGCTGCAATGCGTCGACGTGTTGCTATTGCCGGTCCAATTAAAGCCGGGCTCCGCGATCGACTCACAACTGGATGTGGCGATGGCGCTATTCAAGGCCGAGCCGGTGGTGCTCCAGGCACTCGCGATGCTGCCATTGCGCCAGCTCGTGCGGCTCACTCTTCAAGGCGGCGCGCACTACCAACTGCAGCTCGAGCAGGCCGGCCGCTGCGTTTTGTTCTGCGAGCACGCGCCCGAGGAGTTCGGACTGCACCTGAAAGGCGCCGAACTGCTCGAGGAACGCCGCTACGGCTCGCATCACCACGATGCGGAGATCGGCTCCATTGGCCTCGAGGACCCGCGGCCGCTGGATCCGAACAAGCTCAACGACTGGCTATCGTATCTGCTGCAGAGCCGAGGCCAGGACATCCTGCGCATGAAGGGAGTGCTGAACCTCAAAGGCGAGGCCCGGCGCTACGTTTTTCACGGCGTCCACATGGTGTACGACGGACAACTCGAACGCCCGTGGCCGGCGACCACGCCTCGACGCAGCCGCCTCGTGTTCATCGGCCGCCATCTGGATCGCGGCGAGCTGGAGGCCGGTTTCGAATCCTGCATCGCATGAGCGCCGCGGCCGGACAGCTGCGGCTGCGTAGCCGCATCGAGCTTGGTGACTATCCGGTCGATGCGGCCTGGTCGCCCGACGGCAAGGCGGTGGTCGTGGCCTGCGGTGCCGGCGCGATATCCCTGGCGCAGATCGAAGCCGATGCGAGCGCACGCCCTATCGGAGCGCACGCCGGCGGCGCGCTCGCGGTGGCGTGGCAGAAGGCGGGGAATTTATTTGCCTCATCGGGTCAGGATGGCGTTGTGCGTTTGTGGGATGCGCGCGCGCTCGAGTCGCGAGCGATCCACGAAGGTGCGGAATGGAGCGAGCATCTGGCATTTGCCGATAACGGACGCCTGCTGGCCGTGGCCACGGGCCGCACGCTGCGGCTGTTCGACGCCAGCGGCGCGTTGCGAACGAGCTTCGAGCCGCATCCGGGAGTGATCGCGGCGCTGGCCTGGCGGCCGAAATCAACTGAAATCGCGGCGGCCGGCAACGGCGGGGGACGTATTCATCGGGGCGAGCCGCAGCTCGAGTCGCGCGACTATCCGTGGCGCGGGGCCTGCCTGACCGCGTGCTGGAATGCGGACGGCCGTGTGCTCGCCGCCGGCATGCAGGATGGCAGCGTGCATCTGTGGTACGTGGCGAGCGGCACGCAGTCGCAAATGCAGGGCTACGGCAGCAAAGTCAGCGCCACCGGCTGGAGCGCCAACGGGCGCTACCTCGCGAGCGCAGCGGGCAATTCGTTGATCGTTTGGGATTTCAACGGCAAGGGGCCCGAAGGCTCGCGGCCGCTCGAGCTGCGCTCACACTCCGAGCGCATCAGCGCATTGGCCTGCCGGCCCAGCGGGACGTGGCTGGTCTCCGCCGCGCGCGACCGCCGGCTGCTGCTGTGGCGTATGGGTGCCAGCGATACGCCGCAGGATGCGCATCTTTTGGCTGATGAATGCACGCTGCTGCGCTACTCGCGCAGTGGCGAGCGGCTCGCGGTCGGAGATGCCCGCGGTGGGCTGTCGATATTCGACTGCTAGGAGCCGAATTCCACGTCCGACCTGACGATGGGCAGCGCGCGCGTGCCGGCGAATACGCCGGCGTAATTCGCGAGCTGCATGCTAAGTGAATGCGACCAGGTAAAGCCCTGCAACGCCCGCTGGCGGGCGGCGGCGCCGAGTGCTTCCAGGTTGCGTTGGTAGAGACGGCTAATGGCCGCGGCCATGCTCGCTGCGTTGTCCGGCTCGGCAAGTTCGCCGACGCGCTCGTCCACCAGCTCCGGTACTGCCCCGGCGCGCACGCCAACGACCGGTCGGCCACAGGCCATGGCCTCGATGATCACGAGCCCGAAGGTCTCGCTGCTGCCGGCGTGCACGAGCGCGTCGGCCGAGGCCAGCCACTGCGCGAGTTCGAGGCTGTCGCGGCGGTAAGGCAATACCGTGATGTTTTGGCTCGGACGCGCGCTGCGGCCGCCGCCGACCAGCAGCAGATGATAGGGCTTGCCCAGCAGCGCCATCGCCGTGTGCAGCACCCCGAGGTTCTTCTCCTCCGAGAATCGTCCGGCATACACCAGCAGTCGCGCATCGTCGGGCAATTCGAGCGCGCGGCGCAGGTCGAGCGTGCGACGCGCCGGCGAGAATATCTGCGTGTCGACACCCAGGGGCTGGAGCGCCGTGCGCGGCACACCGAGTTGCGCCAGGTAGCTGCACATCAATCGGCTCGGCGCGAGTACCAGATCGAATTGGGCGTACACCGAGCGCAGGTAGCGCGTGACCGCGCGCTCGATGCCAAGACCGAAGCGGCGACCCAATAGCTGCGCCAGATTCGAGTGGAAGAATGCGATCAGCGGAATATTACGTCTGCGCGCCACAGTCGAAGCACACCACGCAGGATGGAAGGCATCGCCGACCTCGATCAGATCGGGCTCGAGCGCATCCAGCATCGAGCGCCAGATGCGCGATGAGAGCGGCAGGCGGTAATTGAACGTGCCCGGCAGCCGCATGCCGGCGACGGTGCTGATTCCTTCGGGGACCAACTGGCGCTGCTCGCCTGGCACCAGGATCGAATGGCGATGCCCGGTATGCGTCTTGAGCCAGTGATGCTTGGCCGTCAGATAGCGTTTCACGCCGCCGCTCGTGGGCGAGAAGAACAGGGTCGTGTCAACCAGATGCATACAGTGCCCCCCAAGAGCGAGGCAGCATTGCAGCGTCATGTCATTTTGCTGTCAAGCACGAACGCCGATCCGCGGCTCCTCGGTGGCGAGGGCAGGCAGATGCATGCGGAAGCGCGTGAACTGACCAGTCTTGGTGGCAGCCTGGATGCGGCCACCGAGCCGATTGACGTGATCGCGCACGATTTGCATGCCCTGACCGCGGCGCGCGGCGTCTTTGGCGGTCGACATGCCCGGCTGGAAGATCAGGCTGGCGAGCTTCGAGGGATCGATGCCCTCGGCCGCATCGGCTGAAAGTAGGCCCTTTCTGACCGCGATTTCAGCAATCCCCCCGGCATCGAGGCCGGCGCCATCATCCTGCATATTGAGCTCGAAGCCCTCGGCCGCGCGATCGACAAATTCCACCAGCAACGTGCCTTGCGCGGGTTTGGCTTGCAGAGCGCGCTGCTCCGGCGCCTCGATGCCGTGCTCGATCGCGTTGCGCAGCAGCTGGCCGAGCATATCGAACAGCGCGCTGACCCACAGCTCGGGAATCTCTTCCAGTCCCAGCGTGACGAGCGTGATGTGTTTGCCGTGCTTGAGCGCGAGCTTATCGGTCAGCTGCTGCAGCGCTGCGGCGAGTTTGGGTTGTGCGCGGCGCTGGCTGGCCTCGAGTTCGGAGGCGGCCTGGTCGTCCTCGATCAGCGGCACGTGCACCGAGGCGCAGTCGGCGGCGATCGTAATGTGGCTGCACAGATCTCCGAGCACGACCATCGCCGGCAGCAGATCGTTGCCCGTGATCTCCGGACGTATCTCGATCTCGCGCAGTGCGCGCTGCGCGCTCTCCAGACGGCTGCTGATCGTCGGCAGGTGCAATGCCAGCAGCGCCTCGGCCAGGTCGTCGAGCTCGGCCAGCAGCTGCTCGATCTTGCCGCGAAAGGCCGTGCCATCGCGCGTCGGGGCGCGCAGCAGCGCTCGAAGCTGCTCGACGCTTCCGAGCGCATGGGTCATTCCGGCGCCGAGCGCCGCCGGCTCGGACAGCAGCAGCGTGCGATACAGATCGCGCTGATCGCGCAGCGTCTCGATTTCAAGCTGGTGCCCGGGGCACATGGCATATATCGAGGTATCGTTCATTGCAGGGTTACCGCGGCATTAGGTTGGCCGGTCGAAGGTGTCATGAGGGCGATGGCGCCGCTGAGCGCGGCGTGCAGCGCGGCCGCATCGGCGAAGCGCTCCCCGCGATCGCGCGCCATCATGCGCTCGAGCAATGGCTCGAGGCTGGCGCAGGACGCCGGCAGCGCCGGCCGCCGCCCATTCACGTGCTGCTGCATGACCTCGACCGCGGTGTAGCCCAGGTAGGGTTTATTGCCGGTCAGCATCTCGAACAGAATCACGCCGGCGCTGTACAGATCGCTGCGCGCATCGAGCGGCAAGCCCTGCGCCTGTTCGGGACTCATGTAGTAGGGTGAGCCGCGCAGTACACCGGCCATCGTGTTGAGGTGAGCCGAGTCGAGCTGCTTGGCAAGTCCGAAATCGATCAATACGACCGAGCCGTCCTCGCGCAACATGACGTTCGGCGGCTTCAGATCGCGATGCACGAGGCCGGCGCCATGCACGACTTCCAGTGCGGCGCAGATGCGCTGCGCGTACTCGAGGCTTTCGATCACCGTAATGGGCTGCTGCAGACGCGACTTCAAATCTCCGCACGGAAAATATTCCATGGCGATGAATTCGCGGCCGTCGTGAAAACCATAATCGTAGATGTCGACCACGGCGGGGTTCTGCAGCGCGCTGATCGCCGCGTATTCGCGCGCGAATTCCTGGCAATCATCGCCCGACTCGAGCGTCGGCTTGCTGATCTTGAGGGCGACGTTGCGCCCCAGGGTGGCGCTGTAGGCCAGATACACGGCCGCGCGCGAGGAGTCGCCGAGCTTGTGCAATAGGGAGTACTGCGGCAGATCCAGGTGCGAGGGATCGAAATTGCGCCGCGGCGCCTTGGTCGCGCGCGGCCGCGCCACTTTTGGGCGCCGCGGTGAGCGCAGTGCCGACCTTAAGGCGTTGGCCAGGCGCTGGGCGTTGAGCAGGGGGCGCGGCAAGTAGTCCACCGCGCCGTCACGCATCGCCTGCACGGCGCTGAGTTCGTTGCCGCCTGCGGCGATGACCACGATCGGCGGGCAGTCCTTTGAGGCCTGTGCCATGCGCAGCATGTCGAGGCCATCGCCGGGATCCGCGAGGGCATCGCCACACAGCGCACTGAGCACGATCAAGTCGAGCTCGTGCGCACGCAATTGCGCAACGCGCGCTTGGAACTGCGCCGGCAACAGGTTCTCGACGGTGGCGTCAGGCCAGAGAATATCGAGGTGATGGCGCAGCCAGTCGCGTAGCTCGCGTTCCTCGATGACCAACAGGATGCAGGGCTTCATTGCTGAAAACGCACGCGCATTCGAGTGCGCTGCGCCACCGGCACACCGTCGCGCTGCACCGGGCGGTAGCGACTGTGTGCGAGCGCCGCGCGCGCGGCGCGTTCGAACACGCCACTTGGCTCGGCGTTCAGCACCACGATATCCGCCACCTTGCCATCGCCGGTGACGGTGAACTCGAGATCGACCCAGCCGCTGATACCGTGCGCGAGCGCGTCGTCCGGGTATACCGGTGGTACGAGGAGCACTCGCGTCAGGCTGCTTTCGCTGACCAGCACGTCGGCGGGTGCCGCGACGGGCGGTGCGTTCGCCGGGGTTTGCGTTGGCGCGGCGCCTACCGGTGAGTATTTGGATAGCGCACTGTCCTCGGCCGGCTCGATCAGCGCTGCGGCCGCCATGCGCTGGTTGAACTCGCGCTGCAGGCGCTCCTGCTCATTGGTTTGCTGAAGCTGCGCCGAGAGCTGGTTCAGCGTCGTGCTGTTGATCCGATAGTCGCTGCAGGCCTGCAGCCAGCGCTGCGCCTGCGCGCTATCGCCGGCCGCCAGCGCGTGACGAAACTGTGCGATCAGCGCCTCGCCCAGCGCCATCGAAGTGGCGCGGACCTCGGCATCCTCCGGCGCGAGCGCCAGTGCGGAAGCCAGATAAGCGCGCGCACTGTCATCGGCAGGCTCGATCAATGCACCGCTGCCTAGGCGCTTGCGCGCGAGCTGCAGATAGACACTGAGCTGGTCGGCACGCGCGCTGAGCGCGCTGCGCTGTGCCTGTTCGAGCGCCGCCGCATCGCGTGCCACCTGGGCGTCGCCCGCGGGCTGATCGCGCTCGGTGGCCTCGGGATTGGCTACCTCGCTGCGCTGTGGGGATGGACCGTGAGTTGCGGTGGCGGCACTGTCGGCCGGTGCCGGCTTCGATGGTGTCGGCGGCGATCCCTCGTGCCACACCGCCCAGGCGATCGCGCCTGCGGCCAGCGCGGCCCCGGACAGGCCGGCCAGAGCGAGGCCGCCGCGCCTGCCCGCGGGAGGCTCTGGCGCCGCGGCGCGCAATGCGGCGCCCGCCATCGGCCGCTCGATCGGAAGCTCCGGCAAGGCCTGCTGCCGCAGCGCCGAGTCGATGAACAGCTTGAGCCGCTGGCTCGAAGCGGGCTTATGGACGAAGCGGAAGATCGTGCCGTCGTCGATCTGGGCGCTCAATTGCGCTTGCAATTGGGCTGGCCCGGTGAGGATCAGCAGCAGTTGCGGGAACTGCTCACGCAGTGTCGCGATGAAGCCTTTGAGCGGCGTGGAGACGCTCGAGGCATCGATCAGCGCGATACCGGGCGCGTTGGCGACCAGCTGGTCGATGAAACGATCGGTCGAGGGCGAGGTAATTACCGCCGAGTCCGCCAGCGCCGCGCCGGTCAGCGCCTCGAGCAACAGTGGGTCGTCGGACAGGGCGATGATGGCGCCCGCAGGGGCGCCCGCCGCCGGCGCGCGCGGCGGCGCCTGAGCACCGTCGACGGCAGTTGCCGCGTCTGGGGAAGTCGAGACTGGACCACGCAATGGCATTGCTCTTCAGTACCGCTCGGTTGGCCGGACACAATGGCGCCTAATGCCCCGGACTCTATGCTGTCTGTCCAGAGGGACAATGCATTGATGTCTCAGTGGCGACAAAACTGTGATTCCCGTCGGGCCGGGCTCGCGGATAATGTGACGTCCCTCACTAGTTTCGGAGGATCCCATGCTGCGCTTGCGCGCTGCGGACGAGTCGGACGTCCCGGCGATTTTTCAGCTGATCGGCGAGCTGGCGGACTACGAACGGCTGCGCGCGCAGATGGTCGGCTCGGCCCTGGATCTGCGGCGCCACCTGTTCGGCGAGCCGCGCTTTGCGCATGCAGTGATGGCCGAATGGGACGGAGCGGTCGCGGGTTTCGCGCTGTACTTCTTCAATTACTCCACCTTTCTGTGCCGGCCCGGCCTGTATCTGGAGGATCTGTTCGTGCGGCCTGAATTTCGCGGGCGCGGCGTCGGCTTGAATCTGCTGCGCTGGCTCGAGCAGCGCGCCCGGGAAATCGGCTGCGGACGGCTGGAATGGGCGGTGCTGGACTGGAATCAGGGCGCTATCGATTTTTACCGCGAATTCGGCGCGCAGCTGCACGAGGGTTGGACGCTCTATCGCAAGCTGCTATCCGGTTGACCGCTTCGTCGATGCCACGAGTGCGCTACATCGAGCCCGACGGCCGCGAGGTTGCGCTGGAACTCGCGCCGGGCCAGAGCCTCATGCGCGGTGCCATGGACGCAGGCCTTTCGGGGCTGGAAGCGCAGTGCGGCGGAAACTGCGCCTGTGCCACCTGCCATTGCTACGTGCAGGCAGGGTGGCTGGACAAACTCAAGCCGCCTTCCGATGATGAGCGGCTCATGCTCGGCAATGTGGCGGCCGAACTGCGGCCGAACAGCCGTCTGTCCTGTCAGTTGATCGTCGAGGATGCGCTCGACGGTTTGACGGTGCAGTTTCCGGATCGTCAGAGCTGAACTACGGCAGGATTGTGGTGGATTCCCAGGCACCGATCATCATTGTTGGGGCTGGCCAGGCCGGCATGCAGATCGCCGAGTCGCTGCGGCAGGAGGGCTTTGGCGGCGCATTGATTCTGTGCGGCGAGGAGCCGCATCCACCCTATCAGCGCCCGCCGCTGTCCAAGAAATGGCTCATCGATGCCGGAGCCGTCGGCGCGCTGACCCTGCGCGGCCCTGCTGCGCTCGAGCGGCTCAAGATCACCATGAAGCTCGGAACCCGGGTGCGGGCCATCGATCGCAGCCGACGCGAGGTGGAGCTCGCCGATGGCGCTCGCGTGCCATACGGCAAGCTCGCGATTGCCACCGGCTCGCTGCCGCGCACGCTACCGGTTCCGGGCGCATCGCTGCCGGGAGTGCTGGCGCTGCGCGGCATCGCCGATTCGCTCGCGATCGGCGCGGGGATTCGACGCTGCGCCGCCGAGGGGCGCAGGGTGGTCATCGTTGGCGGCGGCTTCATCGGTCTGGAAGTCGCGGCAGGCGCGCGCAAACTGGGCGCCGAGGTCACGGTGCTCGAGGGCTTGCCGCGGCTCATGTCGCGCGTGACCGCACCGGTCGTGTCCGAGGCCTTCGCGCGTCTGCATCGAGGGCATGGGGTGCAGTTGATGTTCGGCGCCCAGGTTGCCGAGATCGTGGGCCACGAGGGCCGTATCGCGGCGGTGCGCACCGTGGATGGCCAGGAGTATCGGTGCGGCTGCGTGGTGGTCGGCATTGGCGTCGAGCCCGACGATCTGCTGGCCCGGTCAGCCGGCTTGCTCTGTGAGCGCGGCATCGTGGTCGATGATTGTTCCCGCACCTCGGATCCGCTGATCGTGGCGGCCGGTGATTGCACCGCGCGGCGCATGGGGGATGGCGAGCTGGTGCGGTTGGAGTCGGTGCAAAACGCCATCGAGCAGGGGAAGTCGGCGGCGGCGGCGCTGATGGGGCGCACGCGGCAATTCATCAACACACCGTGGTTCTGGTCGGACCAGTACGACGTCAAGCTGCAGATGGTGGGCCTCAGCCGCGGCTACGACCAGGTCGTGACGCGTGGTGATCTGGCGAAGCCTGCGTTTTCAGCATTTTATTTTCGCGCGGGCCGTCTGCTGGCGGTGGATTCGTTGAACCGGATCTCGGACCACATGCAATCCAAGCGGTTGCTCGATCACGGGCTCTCACCGACCCCGGCGCAAGCGGCAGATCTTCAGTTCGAGCTGCCGAGCCTGCTCAAGGGCTCGCGCGAGGCTACTGCGGATGAAGCATGAATTCAGTGCCGCGATAGCTGAGCTCGACGCCATCCCTGTCGATCGCCAGCACGCGTGGGCCTTCGGGTAGCACATCGCCCTCGTGTACGCGGTGCATGTTGATCAGGGCGTAGCGATCAGCGGGACGCGCAGCATAAACGTGCAGGTCCAGCCGCAGGTCGGGCATATCCCCGCTTAATTCTGACAGGCTCGGCGGCTCATAGTGGTTGCCGGCATTCACCTGCCGCTTAAGGTCGGCCGTTGCGCTGTTCGCCGGCACGGCCGGCTCAAAGTCGGCGGGATTCTGGGCGCCCTGATCGCTGGCCGCAGCGGCCGGCGCTGCCAAGGGTGCCGCTGCGGCGGCCGTTGCGGGAGGCGGCGCGAGGATTGCTGCCGGTGCGCTCGGAGCGGGCACCGGGCTTGAAGCGGGCGCTGCTGCGGCCGGCACGCTCGGCGGCGCGTTGCTGATGGCCGGCCTGCGCAGTGCAAAGGCGATCAGCAGCAGGATATTGATCCCGAGCAATGCGCCGATGACGAGCGTCCACAGCGGAAAGCGCCGCCGGGGCGGCGTGACCCGCACTTCGAGCAAAGTCGGGCCGGTCTGGCGCTGGCGTTCGGCTTCGGCTTTCTTGAGCGCGTCGAGGATGAAGGACATCAACCGCCCCGGGTCGGAGTGGGCGTCGCGCGCGGCTCGAGCAGCGGCGAGTCGGGCGTCGCAAGCGCCGCGTCCAGGGCGACCTGGGTTTCGATACCGGCGACTCCGTCGACGGTAAGCCGGTTGGCGCGCTGGAACTGTTCCACCAGTTGCATCAGATCCCCATCAAAAGCATCGCCCGACGCGAGGCTGCCGTCCGTGCCGCGCCACCGGCCGAGCTGCTCGCGCAAGTGCCGCACCAGCGCCCCGTGCATGCCCTGGCTCAGGTCGCGTACGTCTTTCGTTTCCGGGCGCCACAGCAGTACGAAATCTCCGAACCAATAGCGCGACAGCTCAGCCACGCCGACCATCTGCGTCTGCGCGCCGATCTGCAATTGCGCCGTATCCTCGTGCAATCCGCGCAGCACCACTTGGAAGGCCGTACCGTTGTCGTCGCTGAGCATCAGAATGGCCGGTCGATTGAGCAGACGCAACTGCGCGAAGGAACCGCGCTGCATCAGACAGCGCAAACCCTGTGTCAGCGCCTGGCTGCAGCCATCGATCTTGCCGGGCGCATAACTGGCGTTCCAGAGCGCCAGCAGCTGCTGGAACGCGCTATCGCTGTCGGTACTGTCATGGTACGTCGCAAGCAACTGTGCCAGGGTCGGGGCCGTGACGGCAACGGGAGGACTACTCGCAACGGGAGGGCTTGCGGCCGTGGCCGCCATCGCCGGGGGCGCCATCGCCGGGGGCGCCATCGCCGGGGCCGGCTGCGCGGTCCGGGCGAAGCTCGGGAGGAACCTGGTGGGCGCGTAGCGCCAGAGCAGCAACGCGCTGCCGGCCAGCACGGCGAGCGCCAGGCCGGCCGCGGCCACAGGCATCCAGCCGGGCATGAGTTCGTGGCCGAAGACTTCGGCGCCGGCGCGGCGTACCAGCGCGCGGGGCACTTGATGCAGCTCCTGGGTGTAAGCGCCCAGCAACGCCCTATCGCACACTATGTTGATGACGCGCGGAACTCCGCCGGTCACGCGGTAGATCTCGCGTAGCGCCGCGCGCGTGAAGATGTCGGTGGTGGCGCCTGCCACGCGCAGGCGGTGGCGGACGTAGGCGGAAGTTTCCTCGCGCGAGAGCGGATCGAGATGAAAGCGGGCGGTGATGCGCTGCGCGATTTGCCGCAAGTCCTCGCGCGCGAGCAATTTGCGCAGTTCCGGCTGACCGATCAGGATGATCTGCAGCAGCTTCTGCGTTTCGGTTTCCAGATTGGTCAGCAGCCGAACTTGCTCGAGCACATCGGGGGCGAGGTTCTGGGCTTCATCGACCACCAGCACCACTCGCCTACCTGCCGCGTGGGCGCGCAGCAGGTAGCGGTTCAACAGATCGACCAGGTTCTTGGTATTGCCATCGGCGCTGTCGTCCGCGCCCAACCCGAGCTCTTCGCACAACGAGCGCAAAAACTCCGCCGCCGACAAGCGCGGATTGAGGATCAGCGCGATCTCGGCGCTCTTGGGCGCACGCGCCAGCAGCGAGCGGATCGTCGTGGTCTTGCCGGTGCCGACCTCGCCGGTCAGCTGAATGAAGCCTCCCGCCTCATTGATGCCGTACACGAGGTGTGCGAGCGCATCCGCATGCCGCCCGCTCAAGTACAGGTAGCGCGGATCTGGCGTAATCGCAAACGGCTTCTCCGCAAGCCCAAAGAACTGCAGATACATTTCGTTTAGTTGGGTGCGAGGCCCAACTCGTGCGCCGCGAAATCGTCGACGTTGATGATGGCCATCACCTTGCGATCGTAATCGGCAAGGAACAGCGCTTCGTGCTCGCTCAGAATGCCAAGCGCACGGGACTGCTCAATTTGACCTGCGAGATCGAGCGCCCTCACGCGGCCGGTCTTCTGGCCCTCGACGCGCAATTTCTTTTCGAGCGACTCGGCCATGGGGGCCATCTCGAGCACGCTTTGCAGTGCCGCGAGCGCATTGCCGGGCTCGTCGGTGCAGTACAGAAAGCGGCTCAAGGAGCTGCGCGTCTCGGTATTGTTCAGCACCAGGTCGGCAACCCTGCGGCCGAGTCGATCGGCCGGGGCAAAATAGGTCAAGCCGCGCGGGAAGATCAGCAGCCGCGCCAGTGCCGCGATCGGGCGGTTTGGAAAATTGCGCAGTACGCTGTGCAGCTGCTCCTGGGCCTGGTACAGCAGCTCGCGGCAGGCCCATTCGACCGCGGGCAATTCCTCGGCCGGCCGGCCCCGGTTGTCGTGGTGCTTGAGCACCATCGAGGCCAGATACATGGCCGACAACACATCGCCGAGCCGTGCTGAAATGGTCTCTTTTTTCTTCAGATACCCGCCCAGGGTCAGCATGGCGAGGTCGGTGGCAAATGCGAAGGAGGCACTGAAGCGCTCGATATGCTGGTAATAGCGTCGGGTTGGACCCGAGTCGAGCACGCGCCGGAAACGCGCGAAGGTCAACGCCATAACGAACGAGCGCACCGCGTTGGAGATGGCAAAACCCATGTGGGCGAACAGTGCGCGATCGAACTCATCGACTCCGCGCCGGTGATCGGAATTGCGCGCCGCATTCATTTCGCGCCGCACAAACGGATGGCAGCGGATCGCACCCTGGCCGAAAATGATGAGACTGCGCGTGAGGATGTTCGCGCCCTCGACGGTGATCGCAATCGGAATCGACTGGTACCCACGGCCGAGGTAGTTGTTCGGCCCGAGCATGATGCCCTTGCCGCCGTGCACGTCCATGGCATCGTTGCCCACGCGCCGGCCCATCTCGGTCACGTGGTACTTGAGGATCGCGGCCGGCACCGCCGGCTTCTCGCCGGCATCGATGGCGGCGGTGGTCACGCTGCGTGCAGCATCCATGATGTAGGTCAGCCCGACCATTCGCGCGATCACCTGCTCGACGCCTTCGAAGCGGCCCACCGGCGTGTTGAATTGGCGGCGGATGCGCGCGTAGGCGCCAGTGGCGAGCGTGGCGGCCAGTGCGCCGCCGGTGGCATTCGCCGGCAGGGAAATGCAGCGGCCGACCGAGAGCTGCTCGACCAGCATGCGCCATCCGAGGCCCGCCATCTTCAGGCCGCCAATGAGGCACTCGAGCGGCACGAACACATCGCGGCCGTGCAATGGGCCGTTCTGAAACGGGATGTTGAGCGGTAAATGTCGCCGGCCAATCTCGATGCCGGGAGTCTCGCGCGGAATCAGCGCGCAGGTGATGCCAATGTCCTCTTTTTCGCCGAGCAGGTGCTCGGGGTCGAACATGCGAAACGCGAGGCCCACCACGGTCGCGATCGGCGCCAGGGTAATGTAGCGCTTGGAGAAGTTGAGCTTCAGACCGATGATCTCGCGACCCTGGAAGACACCGCGGCAGACCACGCCGGTGTCAGGGATTGCCGCGGCATCCGAGCCGGCGCGCGGCCCGGTCAGCGCGAAGCAGGGAATCTCCAGACCTTGCGCCAGACGCGGCAGGTAGTAGTTCTTCTGCTCGTCGGTGCCATAGTGAACCAGCAGCTCAGCCGGCCCGAGTGAATTGGGCACCGCGACGGTGGAGGCGCAGGTGACGCTGCGCGCAGCCAGCTTGACCAGCACGCAGGAGTGCGCATAGGTCGAGAATTCCAGGCCGCCGTAGCGCCGTGGAATGATCATCGCGAAGAAACGCTGCGACTTGATGTAGTCCCAGACCTCTGGCGGCAGGTCGCCGCGGCGATGTGTGATATCGAAGTCATCGAGCATCCGGCACAGCGTATCGCAGGGTCCTTCGATGAAGGCCTGCTCCTCGGCCGACAGCCGCGGCGGCGCCGCATCCCGCAATTTGCGCCAGTCCGGGTTGCCGGTGAACAGCTCCCCATCCCACCACACGGTGCCGGCTTCAAGCGCATCGCGCTCGGTATCGGACATCGACGGCAACAGCCGCCGGTACGTCTTCATGAACGGTCCGCTGATCAGCACGATACGCAGCGGCCGCAGGTTCAGCAGCCAGAAACACAGCAGCAGTATGACCAACAGGCCGAGCCACAGTCCCGCAGGATTGCCGAGTATGGCGTACGCCAGCAGCAATACCGTGAAAGCGGCGGTAAAGGACAGCAACGGCAGTCGACGATAGGCGAGATACACCACCGCGAGGATGAACAGCACGGTGATGATCGCGCCGATCATGGAGCGGGCGGCTCCAGCAGCGCTTTGACGCCCTCGCGCTCATCGCGCAGCTCGGCTTCGGTCGCATTCAGGCGCGCGCGGCTGAAGGCATCGATCGAAAGGCCCTGCACGATCTGGTAGTCGCCGCGTGTGCAGGTTACGGGATAGGAATAGATCAGCCCTTCCTTGATGCCATAGCTGCCGTCGGAAGCAATGCCCATGCTGGTCCAATCGCCCTCGCCGGTGCCGAGCACCCAGGTGCGCACATGGTCGATCGCCGCCGAGGCCGCCGATGCGGCCGACGAGGAGCCGCGCGCCTTGATGACGGCCGCGCCACGCTGCTGCACCGTGGGAATGAAATACTCCTCAAGCCACTTCTGATCGACCAGGCCGGGGGCCGGTTTGCCTTGCACTAGCGCGTGGCTGACATCGGGATACTGTGTCGAGGAATGATTGCCCCAGATGGTCAGGCGCTTGATGTCATTGACGTGCGTGCCGGTCTTCTCGGCGAGCTGCGAGAGCGCGCGGTTGTGATCGAGCCGCGTCATCGCGGTGAAATTGCGGCGATCGAGATCCGGCGCGTTGTGACTGGCGATCAGTGCGTTGGTGTTAGCCGGATTGCCGACCACGAGCACGCGCAGCTTGCGATCGGCGACCGCGTTGAGCGCCTTGCCTTGGGCCGAAAAGATCTGCGCATTGGCCAGCAGCAGATCCTTGCGCTCCATGCCTGCTCCGCGCGGCCGCGCACCGACCAGCAGCGCCACGTGGCAGTCGCGGAACGCGACTTGGGCGTCGTCGGTCGCGACGATTTTGTTTAACGTTGAGAACGCGCAATCCTTGAGCTCCATGACCACGCCGCCCAGAGTCGGCAACGCTGGAGTGATTTCGAGCAAGTGCAGGTTGATGGGTTGATCGGTGCCCAGCATCGCGCCCGAGGCAACGCGAAAGGCCAATGCATAACCAATCTGGCCGGCAGCACCCGTGATCGCGACATTCATCGGCGGTTTCATGAAGGTTCCAGGCAAAAAAGAGCGCTGATTTTAGTAGCTTTCCGGAGGCGGTAACTGATCGCAGGAACGGCTTGACACGCTTGTAGTGTTGTACTTGTATACAACAGCAGTTCAACAGCACAGCCATCGTTAACGAGTAGACCATGAAAGCAGTCATTCAAGCCCGCAGTTTCCGAGTCGGCGTGTACGCCGCGATGGCAGTGGCGCTCTAGTGGCCGACCGGGCGCAGCACTTTGCTAGAGTCGCGCGCCGATCGTCGCACGGACAGCTCAAGCGGTAACGCTGCGCGGATATGGATACGCAATGGGACAACAGACAGCCGATCTATCGGCAGCTGCGCGACCGAGTCGTCGCGATGATCCTCGAGGGCGTGCTCAAGGAGGGCGATCCTCTGCCTTCCGTACGCAGCGTCGCCGCGGAATTCCGTGTCAATCCACTCACGGTACTGAAGGGCTATCAGCAGCTCGTCGATGAGAAGCTGGTCGAGAAGCGCCGTGGGCTGGGCATGTACGTGAGTGCCGGCGCGGCCGCCATGTTGCGCTCAGACGAGCGCCGGCGCTTCCTGACGGTGGAGTGGCCGCGCATCCGCGCCACGATCAACCGCCTGGGTCTGTCCGCCGCGGAGCTGCTTTCCGACGCCAAATCTAGCGACGCTAGCCACGGCAGCGAACACGATGACCACGATCATTGAAGCCAAAGCACTGAGCAAGCGCTACGACACAGCGAACCATCCTGCTCACTACGCATCAGGTCGAGGAGGTGGAAAATCTGCTGACCGACGTAGAGTTCCCAACATCCGGACTTTGAGCGCAACTATTATTTAATTCCTGTGTTATTACAATTGTAATAACACAGGAATTCAAGGCAAAGGGCCGACGACGAGCTCTCTCGCAGAGGATTGCTGCAGAGTTCCAAGGCGCGCTGGTCATCGCCTATACCAAGCCGCGAGACGCCCGCGAAATGAGCGCACTCAGGCCCACTGGGCCCGATCCAGGAACAAGTGCCCCATCGCGGTCGGCCGCACGCCGCGGATGTGTTTCGTCGTCACTGACAGCCAATCGTAGAAATAGGCGGCGATGACCGGCGTTTCATCCAGCAACAGGCGTTGGATGCGGCCGGCGGCGTCGCGTTGGGCGGCGGGGTCGAGCGCGGCGATGTAGCCGGCGACCAGGCGGTCGTACTCGGGATTCTTGAAGTGCGCTGCGTTGAAAGTGCCGTGGCTGCTCAAGGTTGCGGTCAGGAATATATTGGGTACGCCGCGATGGGCGTAATCCTCGATGCCCATCTCAGAATCCAACCAGTCCGACTGGCCAAAGGTGGCGCGGCCGAAATAGGCCGACTGTTCTTCGACATTGAGACTGAGCCGCACGCCGATCTGACGCACGGCGTTTTGAATGATGACCGCGTAGTCGGGCATCTCCACGAAACGCTCGGTCGTCAGGGTCGCCTTGAAGCCGTTGGCAACACCGGCCGCTTGCAGCAGTTCCTTGGCCTGGCGGATATCCTGCCGGCGCTGCGGCACTTGAGGGTCGGTCGCGGCGAAGATCGGCGCAAACGGGCTGTCGTTGCCGGGCACCGCCATGCCACGAAACAGGCCCTTGACCAGGTTTTCGCGGTTGAGGCATAGCGCCATCGCGCGCCGCACGCGCGCGTCGGCGAACGGCCCCTTATCGGCTCGCATATGCACCTGCTCGTGCGCGCTGGATTTGAGCGCGAGGATGTTCAGGTGAGGATCGGCGAGCAATGCCTGGCTGCCCTGCACCGGCGCGTGCAGCAGCACGTCGAGCTGCTCGCCCTGCATCGCCAGGATCTGAGCTTGGATGCTGTCGTAAAAGATGAACAGCGTGCGGTCGGGCAGCGCTTTTGCGCCCCAGTAATCCGGGTTGCGCACGAACGAGGCGCGGGCCTTGGGCGTGAATCGCTCGAGCCGGAACGGGCCGGTGCCGATGAAACTCCTCTCGAAGCCGCCGTCATGGCCGGCCGGCAGGATGATGGCGTTGTAATTGTCGGACGACACCAGATAGGGAAAGCTGCCATTGGGCGCATCCAGATGAAACTCTACCGTTGACTCATCGATCGCCTTGGAGCCACCTTTCGATAGCGAGCCTGCGAAGGCCGAGAGCGCCACCGAACCATTCGCCGGATCGGCCAACCGGTCGATGGTTGCGACCACATCGGCCGACGTCAGCGTGCGGCCATCGTGAAATTTGACGCCTCGTCGGATCTTGAACGTCCAGATGCTGCCGTCGCGATTGGGTTGCCAGCTTTCGGCGAGCAACGGCCGCAGATGCAGATCCGGATCGGAGAGCGCGAGATATTCCCCGGTCTGCGACAACATGCAAACACCGCCGGTATCGGCCACCGTCAGCGGATCGATCGATCCGGACGGTACCGTCATCCCGACTGTCACGGCCCCGCCCGGCTTGCCCGCCGCGCGCGCTGCTCCTGGCATCAATGCGCCGAGCAGCGGCGCCGATATACCGAGCACGCTGGCATAGCGCAGAAACTCCCGGCGCCCGATGCGCCGAGCGAGAAATTCATCAATGACTGCATTGTCGAGCGGGCTCGAGCGCGCTCGGATGGCGTCGAAGTTACGCGTTGACGGGTTCGGTCTTCTTCTCATCTACGGCGAAAACCTCGGCGGTGAGCGCTTCGGCCAGGCGGCCGAGTTCCGGGCCGAGGATACGGTCTTCGATCAGCGGTGGCACGTAGCGCGAATTTAATCTAATGGATTCATATGTTACGGGCAGTTTGTGACGTCACAAACTCAAGAATTTCATGGCTGCATTCGAGTTATTCATCAGCGTGCGACCCGCTGCAGCGTCGCCAGTTCAGCCGGCGGGATATGGCAGCGCATCGCATGGCCGTCGTCCCCCTCGAGCAGGCGCGGTTCATGCTCTTCGCAGATGCGCCCGATCTTGTGCGGGCACCGGGTCTGGAACACGCAGCCGGCGGGCACATTCAGTGCGCTCGGGATTTCGCCCTGCAGCCGGACGCGCTGGCCCTGCGCGCCGTCGGCGGCCGGATTGGCGGACAGCAGCGCCTCGGTGTAGGGGTGGTGCGGCCCGGCGAATACCGCTGGGGTCGGGCCGATCTCCACCAGCCGGCCCAGGTAAAGGACGGCGATGCGGTCGGACAGATAGTTCACGACGTTCAGATCGTGCGAGATGAAGAGGTAGCTGACTTGCTGCTCGGCTTGGAGATCGACCAGTAAATTGAGGATTGCCGATTGCACCGACACGTCCAGGGCCGAGGTCGGCTCGTCACACACGACGATCCTGGGACCGCCGGCGAACGCGCGGGCGATGCTCACACGCTGCTGCAACCCGCCGGAAAGCTGCCGCGGCTTGTCCCGCAGATGCCGCTCGGGCAGACGCACCTGCGATGCCAGTTCACGCAGCCGCCGCTCACGCCCCGCTCTGGAAAGCCCAAGCAGACGCAGCGACCGCTGGATCAGCCTGCGGACCGTCTGCGAGCGGTTCAGCGCCAGCCCTGGGTTCTGAAACACGATCTGCAGTGCCTTGCGCTGCGCCTGCGTGCGATCGCCGGCGAGGGCGCTCAGCGGCTCGCCGGCCAGCTCGACCGTGCTGCCGGAGTCGGGCGCCGACAGTCCGAGCAGCAGCTTGGCCAGCGAGCTCTTGCCGCTGCCGGATTCGCCCACCAGCCCGAGGGTCTCTCCGGGCCACAGCTCGAGCGTGACCTCATGCACCGCCTGCAGCGACTTGCCTGCGACCTCGTAGGTCTTGGACAGGTTGCGCGTGCGCATCAATGGCACTGCCGCGCGCGCGCGCGCGGCGCGCGGAGGCGCAGTCCCGGCGTTGTGCGGCAGGCTTGGGGCGCGCTCGGGATAGAAGCAACGGCTAAGGCGGCCGTCCAGGTCGACCAGCGGCGGTGCCTCATGCCGGCAGCGATCGGTCGCGTTGCCGCAGCGCTCGACGAACACGCACCAGCCGCTGATCGAACCCGGCGGCGGCAGGAAGCCCGGTATCGTCTCGAGCCTGCCGTGATCCTTGCGCCGACCATAGCTCGGCATGCAGCGCAACAGGCCGACGGTGTAGGGATGGCGCGGATCGCCAAAGATCTCGGCGCTCGGGCCCTCCTCGACCAGTTCCCCGGCATAGAGCACGCCGACCCGATCGCACATTCGGCCGATCACGGCCAGGCTGTGACTGATGAACAGGATCGAGGTCTTGAGTTCGGCGCGCAGCCGGGCGATCAGATCGAGCACCTCGGCCTCGACCGTGGCGTCGAGGCCTGTGGTCGGCTCATCGAGAATCAACAGCGTGGGATTGGTCGATAACGCCATGGCGATGACCACACGCTGTTGCATTCCACCCGACAACTGGTGCGGATATTGGGCCATCATGCGCCGTGGACTCGAGATCTGCACACGCTCGAGCATCTCGGCCACGCGCTCTCGCGCGGCCGCGCCTTTGAGACCCTCGGTCACCTCGAACACCTCGGCCATCTGCCGGCCGATCCGGATCGTCGGGTTCAGCGCTCGCCCGGGATCCTGATAGACCATGGACACGCTCTGCGCGCGCAAGCGGCGCAGCTCGGCCGCCGACAGCGCCATCAGATCGCGCCCGTCGACCAGGATGCGACCCCCGCTGACCTGACCGTTGCGTGCCAGATAGCGGATCGCGGCGAGCGCCACGGTCGATTTTCCGCTACCGGACTCGCCGACCAGTCCATACGATTCACCGGGGCGAATCGCGAGATTCAGATCGGTCAGGGCGCGCCGCTCGCCCCGAGCGACGCGGTAAACGACGTCGAGATGCTCGATCCGCAGTGCATCCGCGGGCGTCATAGCTCGAACAGGCCTTGCAGCCCGTCGGCGACCAGGTTGACCCCGATGATCAGCGAAGCCGTCGCCGCGGCATCGAACAGTACGGTCCACCAATAGCTGCCGATCAGGCTGTAATTCTCGGCGATGGCGATGCCCCAGTCGGCCGAAGGCGGCTGGATGCCGAAGCCGATGAAACTCAGCGTGGCGACAAAGAAGATGGCGTAACCGAGCCGGACCGTCATCTCCACGAGCGCGACCGGCAGCACGTTGGGCAGGATTTCGATGAACATGATCGCGAGCGGGCCATCGCCGCGCAGCCGCGCCGCCGCGACGTAATCCAGGTCGACCTCGTTGAGCGTCGCGGAGCGCACGGTGCGCGCGATCAATGGCGTGAACACGAAGCCGATCACGAGCACGACGGTCGCATTCGAGGTGCCCACCGCCGCCAGCGCCATGAGCGCAACGATGACCAATGGCAGCGCCTGCAGCGCTTCAATCACACGGCTGACGATATCATCGAGCACGCCCCGGAAGTAGCCGACCACCAACCCGAGCGCGGCGCCCAGCAGCGTGCCGAGCAGGGTAGCCAGCGGCGCTACGATCAGGATGTCGCGCGCGCCGATGATGACGCGCGAAAATATGTCGCGGCCGAGCTGGTCGGTACCGAACCAATGCGCGGTGGACGGTGAGGCGAGCGTGGCGAGTAGATCGTCCGCGTACGGATCGAGCGGCGTCATCTTGCTGCCGAACAGCGCGCAGGCGATCCAAAACAGCAGGATCGTCAATCCCACGAGCAGCGTGCGCGAGCGCAGCGCCGCGTGCAGCGCGTCGCTCACGTGCGTCCCATCCGCAGGCGCGGATTGAGCGCCGAGCTCAGCAGATCGGCCAGCAGCGAGGCGATCGCATAGATCGCGCCGACGGTCAGCACGCCGGCCTCGAGCATCGGGAAATCCTTGGCCTTGGCGGCGGAGTAGATGAGCGCGCCGATGCCCCGGTAATGAAACAGGGTTTCCACCACGACCAGTCCGCCGGCCAGATAGCCGATCAGGCTTGCCGTCACCGCAATGGTCGGCAGCAGCGCGTTGCGCAGCACATGCCGCCGCAGCACCGTCGGCCAGGGCAAGCCCTTGAGGATCGCGGTTCGCGTGTAGTCGGCATTGAGCGCCTCGATCGTTCCGACGCGTGCGACGCGGGCGATGTAGCCGAAAAAGATCAGCACCGGCGGTAGCGAGGGCAGGATCAGATAGCGGATCTGGGTCAGGGGCCCCGCCCCCTCGGGCCAGTCCGCCGACATCGGCAGCCAGCGCAGCCAGACTCCGAAGATCAGGATCAACACGATCGAGGAGATGAATTCCGGCACGATGCCGAGCGACTGTCCGAGCAGCACGATGCTGCGATCGCTCCAGCGCCCGGCGCGCAATGCGGCCCAGACGCCGCCCGCGATACCGAGCGGCACGACCAGCACGAAGGCGAGCGTCGCGAGCTTCAACGAGTTGAGCAGTGCATCGGCCACGAACGGGGCAACCGGGGCGCGGAAGGTGAACGAGCGGCCCATGTCGCCGGTCACGAAATGCGTGATCCAGTCCCAATATTGAATCGGCAGCGCTCGGTCGACGCCCATCTGATGGTTGAAGGCCGCGACCGATCTGGCGTCGGCCAGCGGCCCCAGCACGGCGCGCCCGACATCGCCTGGCAGCAACTGTCCGCCCAGGAACACGAAGATCGAGAGTACTGCGAGCGTGATGAGGGACAGCAACGCCCGCTTCATCAGAAATTTCAGCATCACGGCGCGAGCGCTCCCGGGAGATTGCAGTGCGCGATACGCCATGGTAACCAGCGGAACCCTGATGTCATAGGAGCGCGGCGTTTTGTTTCAACCCAGACTCGAAATGAGTCACGCGCAAATCGGAAGCGGACGACGGGCTCGCGCCAGACTGATAGCATCGCCGACATGTACATTACGGCGCGGCGCAACGCGGAGGAGCTGAACCTCGAGTTGCAGGGCGAATGGCGGGCCACGCAGTCCGAAGCCATCGAGGCCGAACTCAAAGCCATCGATTTCGCCGGCGCGCGCCGCGCGCGCCTGGCGGTCGGCAGCTCGCACCTGGATCTCTCGGGCGCATGGCTATTGCACGATTTCCTCGATCGTGCCCGCAAGGCCGGACTCGACCCACGCTTCGACGGCGCTGCGCCCTCGGCGCTGACGCTGGTCGAGCGTACCTATTCAGGTGAGATGCCCTCGCGCGTGAGCGGCAGCGAGTGGCTCGATCCGGAGCGGGCCGTCGAGGGCATCGGACGCCGCGCGGTGCGCGGCTGGCGCAGCTTCGTTGCAGGATTGGAATTCGCCGGCCGCGTTTGTGTGGCGATGGTCCGAGCCCTCGGCAGTTTTCGCCGGCTGCGGCCGATCGCGGTCGCGCGCCATATCTACGACACCGGCATCACGGCCGTTCCGATCGTATCGCTCGTCGGGTTTCTGATCAGCGTGATCCTGGCCTACATGGGCGCGCAGGAGCTGAGCAAGTTCGGCGCCGACATCTTCGTGGTCGACCTCGTGACCGTGGGCGTGCTGCGTGAGCTCGGCGTGCTGCTGACCGCGATCATCGTCGCGGGTCGATCGGCCAGCGCCTTCGCTGCCGAGATCGGCGCCATGCAGCTCAACGATGAGGTCGATGCGCTGGTCGCCATAGGCGTTGATCCGATCGAGGCGCTGGTGGTGCCGCGAATGCTGGCGCTGCTGGTCGCGCTGCCATTGCTGACAATAGCCGCCGATGTTGTCGGCTTGGTTGGCGGCGGGCTGCTGTGCCACACGCTGCTCGATATGTCGATGCTGCAATACCTCAATCGCGCACAGAGCGCGATTGCCTCGACCACGTTCTGGACCGGCCTGGTCAAGGCCCCCGTGTTCGCCTGTCTGATCGCCGGAGCGGGTTGCGCCTGCGGCATGCGCGTGCGCGGCTCATCGCGCGAACTGGGCCGCCTGACCACGCTCGCGGTGGTGGTATCGATTTTCACCGTGCTGGTGGCTGACGCCTTATTTGCGGTGATGTTCATGAAGCTCGACATCTGATGGGCGCGTTGCTCGAAGTGCGGGGCATCGTGACCCGCTTCGGAGCCCAGACCGTGCACGCCGGGCTCGATATGCAGGTCGAGGAGGGCGAGGTGTTCGGCGTCATCGGCGGTTCGGGCGCGGGCAAGTCGGTGCTGTTGCGCACGATCCTGGGGCTGCGCCGCCCCGACGAAGGCACGGTGCGCTTCCTCGGGCGCGATCTGCAGCAGTTGAGCCCGCCACAGCTGCACGCGCTGAAGACCAGCTATGGCGTGACCTTCCAGGCGGGCGCACTATTCAGCGCGCTCACCGTGCAGCAGAACGTGCAGCTGCCGATGCTCGAGCATCTGCGCCTCGCCGGGCGCACGCTCGATGAGCTGGCGCTGCTCAAGGTGCGGCTGGTCGGGCTGCCTCTGGATGCGGCGGTCAAGTACCCGGCGCAGCTGTCCGGTGGCATGATCAAGCGTGCGGCGCTGGCGCGAGCGCTGGCGCTGGACCCGCTGCTGCTGTTGCTCGATGAGCCGACCACGGGACTCGATCCGATCAGCGCCGCGGCCTTCGATGAGCTGTTGATTTACCTGCAGCGCGAGCTGAAGCTCACGGTAGTGATGATCACCCACGACCTGGACACCATCTTCCGTACCTGCAGCAGGGTCGGCGTCATCGTCGATGGCCGCATGATCAGCGACACGCTGGCGGGGATCGTCAACAACCCGCATCCCTGGATACAGGCCTACTTCCGGGGCGAGCGCGCGCGGGATCGCCTAGGGCGAACGCATGGAGCGTGAAGCGAACTACATCGCGGTCGGTATTTTCGTGCTGCTGATGCTGGTCATGGGAGTGCTGTTCGTCTATTGGTACTCCGACAGCCGCGATCATCTCGATTACCAGCGTTACGAGATTTATTTTGACGGCACGGTAAGCGGGCTATCGGAGGGCGGCCCGGTGCGCTACCTCGGCGTCAACGTCGGCCGCGTGCAGCGCATACGCATCGATCCGCGCGCGGCCAATCGCGTCCAGGTGGTTGCCGACATCGACTCGACGACGCCGATCTCGGATCGAACCCTGGCGCAGCTGACGCTGCAGGGTGTGACCGGGCTGCTCTATATCGATCTGGAGCAGCAGCGCGAGGACGATAGCCGGCGGCGCGTTCTGGCCGCCGTGCCGAGCGAGCGCTACCCGGTCATCCGCTCCGCGCATTCAGACCTGGATCAGTTCCTGAGCAGCCTGCCGACCCTGACCGCGCGTCTGAACGAGCTGGTCGATCGCGCCTCGCGGGTGCTGTCGGACGGCAACATCCAGTCCGTGGCCCGCATCATCTTCAATGTCAACCAGGCGGCCTCCGGATTGCCGCGGACCGCACGGAATATCGACACCCTGGTCGACACGCTGAACGAGGACTCGGCCGATGCGAAGCGGCTCATTACCGATCTGCACGCCTCGACCCGGACCGCGAGCGTGGACTTCCTGGCGGCGATGCAAAAGCTGCGTGCCACGAGTGACAATCTGGCGAGCGCGAGCGGCACGCTGAATGCGTTCGCCGCCGAAAATCGCGACCAGCTCAGAGGCTTCGTGACTCAAGGGTTGCCGCAGTTCGAGGCGTTTCTGCGTGATAGTCGCGCGGCCGCGCAGCAGCTCAGCGAACTCTCGCGCGGCCTGCGCGAGGATCCCTCGCGTCTTATTTATCAGTCGCCTGCCACTGGCGTGACCATACCGCCATGAGGACGCAAATGCGCATGCTGCCGGCGTTGATGGCGTTGACGGTGCTTACGGCATGCTTCAGCGGATTGAATAGCAAGATCCCCGCGCAGCAGCGCTATGTGCTGCGACCGACACTCGCGGCACCGGCGGCCGCGGCGCCGGCGGCCCCTGACGCCACCGTCCAGGTGCTGCGGCCGAGCGGCGCGCCGGGTCTTGCGGGCGAAGGCGTCGCCGTGCTGCGTCCAGGCGCGCGGCTGGACTATTACAGCAATGCACGCTGGGCGGCCGATGCGCCCGCGGCGCTACAGACTCTGGTCATCGACAGCCTGCGCAACGCAGGCCGATTCGCGACAGTCGAGGCCGATACCGGACCCTTCGCCGCGCAGTACGTGCTGAGCCTGGAACTCGAGCACTTCGAAGCCGAGTACGGTGCGGATGGGCCGCCGACCGTGCAAGTTGCACTGGTCTGCAGCTTGGGCCGGCGCAGTGAGCGCAGCGTCATCGTAAGTTTCACTGCGCGCAGCGCGGTCAGGGCGCAGGCCGATCGCATGCAGGCCGTGATGGCCGCCTTTGAGCAGGCCACGACCGAGGCGTTGTCGCAGGTGGCCGCCAATATCGTGCCGCCAGCGGCGCCTTAAGGCGACACGCCCGCCGCCAAGGTCAAGTCAGCGCGCTGCCTCAGCGCATAGTGACCAGCTCCTCGGCGCTGGTCGGATGAATCGCGACCGTGTCGTCGAAGTCGCGCTTGGTGGCGCCCATACGCAACGCCACCGCGAAACCCTGCAGCATCTCGTCCGCCCCGTCGCCGATCACGTGGATGCCGATGATTTTCTGCTCCGCGCCCAGCGTGACCAGCTTCATGGCCACGCGCGGCTTGCGCGCCGTGAAAACGTGGTACATCGGCACGAAGCTGGTCTGATAAATCTCCACCGCTTCGCCATAGCGGCGCCGCGCATCCTGTTCGCTGAGGCCGACGGTACCGATCGGTGGATGGCTGAATACCACCGAGGGAATATTCTCGTAATCAAGTTTCCGCTCGCTCTGCCCGCCGAACAGCCGATCGGACAGGCGCCGTCCGGCCGCAATGGCCACCGGCGTGAGGCCGGTATGCTGCGTGACATCGCCGATGGCATAAAGATGTTCGAGGCTGGTGCACTGGTACTCATCGGTCAGCACATGACCGCCGGCGTCCAGCTTTACCGCCAGCGTGTCCAGTCCCATGCCGGCCGTGGCCGGGGTGCGCCCCACGGCCCAGATCACGCTGTCGAACGGACCGAGCGCGCGTCCATCCTTGACGTGCAGCTCGAGCGCGCCGCAGGCATTGCGCTCAAGCGCCTTCGGCACGCCATGGGTGATGATTTCCATGCCCTCATCGCGCATGACCTGCATCAAAGCCTCGCCCAGCATGGCATCGAAATGCCGCACGATGCACTCGTGCCGCAATACGACGGTGGTGTGCGACCTAAGCGCTGAGAAAATGCCGCTCAATTCGGCGGCGACATAACCGGCGCCGACGATGGCCACGCGTTCGGGTCGCTCGGTGAGCTCGAAGAAGCCGTCGGAGGTGATGCCGAGCGTGGCGCCGGGAATCTGTGGGATCATCGCGCGGCCGCCGGTCGCCAGCACGATCGCCCCGGCCGAAATCGCTCGCTCGCCGACCTGGATCGACTGCGCTGACAGTAGCCGCGCGTGAGCGCGCACGAGATCGACATTGCGGCGCTCGAGATTGCGCTGGTAGATGCCGTTCAGGCGCAATACGAATTCGTCCCGCTGGGCTTTGAGCCGCCCCCAGTCGAGGCGGCCGACGCTCAGCTCGAAGCCGTAATCGGCGGCATCGTGCAGCGCGTGGCCGATCTGGCCGGCATTCCACATGAGCTTTTTCGGCACGCAGCCGACATTGACGCAGGTCCCCCCCAGGCGGTGCATTTCGACCACGAGCGCGCGGGCGCCGCATTCGGCCGCGCGCTGCGCGCAGGCCAGGCCGCCGCTGCCGCCGCCGATTACAATCAGGTCATAGTCAAAGGCCATGCCGGGTTCCTTGGGAGTGCGACCCCTGTCACTTTTGACGATGTTACACCCCGCACTCATGGCTAAAATGAGCGCTCCCGGAACAAAGGTGGACCCGATGGCGCCAGGCACGAATGACAACCCGCTGCTGCAGGACACGCCGCTGCCGCGCTTCGACGCGATCGCGCCTGAGCAGGTCGAACCGGCCATATCGCGGCTCATCGCCGAGCAGCGCGCGCGCGTCGCCCAGATCGAGGCCGAGCCTCAGCCGAGTTTCAAAACTGTCGTCGAGCCGCTCGAAGAGCTGCAACACCGCTTGAGCCGCGTATGGTCGCCGGTCGGGCACCTCAACGCCGTGATGAATTCCGAGCCGCTGCGCGCGGCCTATAACGCCTGCCTGCCATTGCTGTCGGAGTACCACACCGATCTGGCACAGAGCGAGCGGCTGTATCGCGCCTATGCACACGTCGCCCAGAACGAGGCGAAAGCGTTGGACGGCGTGCAGCGCGAAGTGATCGAGCACGCGCTCAGGGAATTTCGACTGGCCGGCGTCGCGCTGGATGCCGCGCGCAAGGCGCGCTTCAAGGCCGTCATGATGGAGCTGTCGCGGCTGTCGGCGAAGTTCGAAGAGAACGTGCTCGACGCCACCAATGCCTGGTCGCACCAGGTGCGCGACCGCGGGCAGCTCGCGGGAATCAACCAGGGAGTTCTCGAGCAGGCGCAGCGGCGCGCGGCCGACAATGGCACCGAAGGCTGGCTGTTCGGATTGGACCAGCCGAGCTACGTCTCGGTGGTCACGGATGCCGAATCCGCGCCGCTACGGCGCGCCTTCTATGAAGGCTGGACGACTCGGGCCTCGGACCGTGGGCCGGGCGCGGGCAAGTACGACAACACGTCGGTCATGGAGGACATCCTGCGGCTGCGTCACGAGGCCGCCCAGCTGTTGGAGTTCAGCAGCTTCGCCGAGTATGCGCTGGCCAACCGCATGGCACGCACGGTGCCGGAAGTGACGGACTTCCTGCGAGAGCTGGTGCGTGCGGCCAAGCCGGCCGGCGCCGCGGAACTGGCCGAGCTCGAGCAGTTCGCCGGCCGCAAGCTCGAGGCCTGGGACATCACCTTCTACTCCGAGCGCCTGCAGCAGAGCCGCTATTCGGTCTCGCAGGAAGAGCTGCGCGACTACCTGCCGCTGCCGCGCGTGCTGCAGGGACTGTTCGAGGTGGCGGAGAAGCTGTTCGACGTGCGCATCCGGGAGCGTAGCGGCGTCGCGGTATGGCATGCCGATGTGCGCTATTTTGAAGTCCAGGCGCCGAATGGTGCACCGCTGGCGAGTTTCTACCTGGATGCCTACGCGCGTCCGCACAAGCGCAGCGGCGCCTGGATGGACGATTGCATCGGTCGCAAGGCGCTCAACGGCCAGACCATCTTGCCGGTGGCGTACCTGGTGTGCAATTCGCTGCCGCCTTCGGGCGACCGGCCGGCACTGCTCACGCATGACGACGTCGTGACGCTGTTCCACGAGTTTGGCCATGGTCTGCATCACATGCTTACTCGGGTCAACTATCCGAGCCTTGCCGGCATCAACGGCGTGGCCTGGGATGCCGTGGAGCTGCCCAGCCAGTTCATGGAGAACTATGCCTGGCAGCGCGACGTACTGAACCGCATCTCGGCGCACGTGCGCACCGGCGAGCCGATTGCGCCCGAAAAGCAGCGACAACTGATCGCCACACGCAGCTTCCAGGCCGGGTTGCAGACCTTGCGGCAGGTCGAGTTCGCGTTGTTCGACATGCGCCTGCACGCCGAATACGATCCCGCGCGCGGCGGCCGCGTGTACCAGATCTTGAGCGAGGTACGGCGCGAAGTGGCCGTGCTGCAGATTCCGGACTGGAATCGCTATCCGCACAACTTCGGCCACATCTTTGCCGGCGGCTATGCCGCCGGCTACTACAGCTACAAATGGGCTGAGGTGCTGGCAGCCGACGCCTTCGGGGCCTTCGTCGAGCATGGCGCCTTCGATCGCGCTACCGCCCGGCGCTTTCTAGACAGCATTCTCGCGCGCGGCGGCAGCCGCGACGCACTCGAGTCGTTCGTCGAGTTTCGCGGCCGCAAACCCGAGGTGGCGGCATTGCTGCGCCAGTACGGGATCGCGGCCTGAGCGGTATATCTACCTGCGCTAAGGTGCACCAGTGACCGTGCGTGCCACTCCCAAGGCCCGTGCAGCCGCGGCGTGCAATGTCAGCGCCTGTACCAGAATGCTGAATATGACGACCGCGTAGGTCGCGGAGACCACGATTTCCCTGCCCGTGAAAACCGGCAGCGATAACGCGAGAGCGACGGAAATACCGCCGCGAAGGCCACCCCAGGTCATAATCGTGATGGTGCCACGACCCAAGGCGCGTAGCCTCGGCGTGCATAGAATTGGGCCGGCGATACTCAGCAGGCGCGCGGCTAAAACGATGACAATCGAGGCCGCGCCGATAAGCGCCTGGCGCAGCGAAAACTCAAGCGTCATAATTTCCAGACCAATCAGGCCAAACAGAAAAAGATTCAGCAGCTCATCCAGTACCTCCCAGAAGGCGAAAAGTCGCTCCCTTGTTTCGTCCGACATGGCCTTCCATTTGCCCCTGTTGCCGACAATAAGCCCCATCATAACTACCGCGATCGGTGCCGAGACATGGGCCGCCTCAGCGGCAGCATATCCGGCCGTGGCCATGGCCACGGTGATGAGAATCTCGACCGGATAGCTATTGACGCCGCGCAGCATCGCCACTCCGAGGTAGCCTACGACCGCTCCAAAGGCGGCGCCGCCCAGAACTTCAGTAGTGAAGAGCAGCGCCGTGCCAGGCAACGTTGTGGAATCGCCACTGACGAGACCGAGAATGGTGAGAAAAATGACGACGCCAGTGCCATCGTTGAATAAACTCTCGGCTGCAATCAGCGTCTCCAATCTTTTTGGAACGCCAACCCGCTTCAGAATGGCCAGCACGGCGATCGGGTCTGTCGGTGCGATCAGCGCCCCGAACAGCAGACAGCATAGGAACGGAATCTCGACGCCTGCCAGACGCGTAATCAAGGAAAAGCTGCCTCCCACAAGCAGCGTTGCCAGGACGACACCCATGGTGGCCAGCGCCAGGATGAGCCCTTTGTCCTTTGCGATATCTTTGAAGCTGATCTGCAGACTGCCTGCAAACAGAATCGGCCCGAGGACGCCATGGAGCAGAATGCCGGCAAAGTCGATATTGCCGACGATCCGCCGCACGCTTTGCACGAGTGGCGCGTCAATGTGGCCGAGCACGACGGCAGCGATTGACACCACGACGCCTGTCGCGGTGATGCCAATCGCGTCGGGCAACTTGACGATACGATGGTTGAAATAGCCGAAGACGGCTACCACACCAATGACGCCGCTAATGACCTGGAAGGCTGTCAATCCGTGAGCTCAGTTTGCAGCCCCGACCTATAGTCCGCTGCAGGATTTGCACCAGCCCGCGGCCTCGACCAGCTTGCCGGGAAACAGCGTGCAGGCGCCCTGCGCGGCGCCGTCGGCCCCGCCATACACAGAGCAATTCGAGCAGCAAGTCGGCGCTATGCGCCGGGTCGGATTGATCAGCTCAGTCATGGCGAATTCCTCCCAACGACGAAGCATTACTCTACCCGATGCCGAGGCTGGCATAGCCGAGCAGTGTCAGCACACCGAGCAAGGCATACACCAGTGCCGCCGCCGCGCGGATCCATTGCAGCGGCACCACCCGAGTCACGTGCTTGGCCAGTAACACCGTCGGCACATTGACCAGCATCATGCCGATGGTCGCGCCGGTCACCACTGCAATGAGATTGTGATACTTGGCGGCCAGCGCCATGGCGACGATCTGCGTCTTATCGCCCATCTCCGCCATGAAGAATGCGGTGACGGTCACGACGAAGGCGCCATAGCCGTCGCGCGCTCGTGGTTGAGCATCGGCCTTTTCGGGAATCAGGGCCCAAGCGGCCAGCACCAGGAAGGAGATTCCGAGGCTCCAGCGCAGGATCCGCGGGCTCAATAACGAACCCGCCCATTGCCCGAGCAACGCGGCGAGAAGGTGATTGGCGAGGGTCGCCACCAGGATGCCGAGTATCACCGCCACCGGGCGCCGCAACCGCGTGGCCAGAATCAGTGCGAGGAATTGGGTCCTATCGCCGAGTTCGCCCAATGCAATCGAAGCGATGGAGACCAGAAAAGCTTCCATGCTTGATCCTGCGTTGCCTAATCGCGCTGTGCCAGGCGATAGCCGACGCCGGTTTCGGTCAGCAGCCAGTGCGGCCGGGCAGGGTCGGGCTCGAGCTTGCCCCGCAGCTGCTTCATATAGACACGCAGATAGTGGGTCTGCTCGATGCTGGCGGGTCCCCAGACCTGCTGCAGCAGCACGCGATGCGTCACCACGAATCCAATGTGCTCCGCCAGCACCTCAAGCAGGCGATATTCGATCGGTGTCAGGTGCAACTCCCGGCCCGCATCGTCGCGCGCAGTGCGCGCCTTCAGATCGATGCGCCACGGACCGATTGCCAGCACAGCCCCGGTCGCGCCGGCGCTGGCGCTATGCCGCAGCGCCACCTGGATGCGCGCGCTGAGCTCACGCGCCCCGAACGGCTTGCTGATGTAATCATCGGCGCCGGCCTCGAGTGCCGCGACCTTGTCCGCCTCGGCGCTGCGCGCCGACAGCACGATGATGGGAACGCGCGACCAGGCGCGCACGCCTGCAATCACCTCCATGCCGTCGCGGTCTGGGAGACCTAAGTCCACGATCACCAGATCGGGTTTGTGAGTGCGCGCCGCGCTCAATCCGAGCGCGGCCGTGTCGGCTTCGATGACGCGAAATTGCTCGAGTCCGAGCAGGGTACGCAGCACGCGACGGATGTGCGGATCGTCCTCGACGATCAATACGGCGCGGCTGGCGACCGTCATCGCGCCGGCACGTCTTCGAGGTCCGCGGAGGGTACCGGTTCGGTGGACTGCGGCACGCTGAAACGGAACGCGGCGCCATGCGGGGCGCGATTCTCGGCCCAGATGCGGCCACCGTGCAGTCCGACAATCGTGCGGCAGATCGCGAGCCCCAAGCCGATGCCGCCGGCAGCGCCCTCCGGAGCGCCGCGCTGGAACTTCTCGAACAGTATCTCCGGATCGCTGCCCGGCAGGCCCGGACCGTTGTCCTCGACGCTGACTTCGATCTGCCGCGTGAGCGCCCGCGCGCTGATGCGGATCTCGCTGCCCGGGGGCGTGTACTTGCTGGCGTTATCGAGCAGATTTTCGAGCACCTGCTCGATCAGGCGGCCATCCACCTGCAGCCATGGCAGGGTCTCGGGCAGCTCGATGCGCACGCGGTGCCAACGCAGTCGCGTCTCGAGGCGGTGCAACACCGAGCCGACCAGCTCACCGAGTTCATATTGTTCGACGCGCGGCTGTATGGCGCCGGTTTCGAGGCGCACGAGATCGAGCAGCGTCGTGATGCGCTCGCTCATGCGCATTGCCTCCTCGCTGACCGAGTTCGCGAGCGCCCGCCGGTCAGCACTGCTCAGCGCATCGAGATTGCCCGCGAGCGTCGCCGCACCGCCCGCAATGGTTGCCAGAGGCGTGCGCAGATCGTGCGAGATCGATGCCAGCAGTGCATTGCGGATCGCTTCGGTCTCGGCTCGCACTTCCGCAGCCTGTGCATGTGCGGCGAAATCGGCGCGCTCGAGCGCCAGTCCGATCTGGGCGGCGAAAGTCTCGAGCAGACGGAATTGCTCCGGCAACGTCACGCGACGGGCATTCTGCGGCAGCACGGCCAGCACCCCGAACACCCGCTCGCCACCGGAGAGCGGCAGGTGCAATCCGCCCCCGCCGCTCAAGGTGTCGGTGCCGAGCCCCGCCGGTTTATTGTGATCGCACACCCACTGTGCGACGCCGAGATCGGCGCCGGTATAGGACACCTCGCGCGGCGGGCCGCGTGGATAGACCACGCGACCGTGCTCGTCGGGGAACAGAATCACCGAGCGGCTGGCAAACACCTGACTGACGTGGCCTGAGGCGACGCTGGCCATCTCATCACGGCCTCGGGTCTGTGCCAGCTGCCGTGTCATGGCGTACAGCAGCGCGGTTCGGCGCTCGCGATGTCCAGCCACGCGCGCCTGCAATCGCACGCTGGCGTTGAGGTTGCCGATGATCAGGGCGACGATCAGCATGATCGCGAAGGTGATCAGGTACTGCACGTCGCTGACCGCAAAGGAGTAGCGCGGCGGCACGAACACAAAGTCGAAGGCCATGACACCGAGCACGGAGCTCAGGATCGCCGCGCGCCGGCCGCCGTAGACGGCGACCAGTGCGGTGCTCAGCAGATAGACCATGACCACGTTGGCCTGCGCCAAGTGCGGGAAAAATCGATACAACAGCGAGCACAGTGCCGTGGCGGCCAGCGTTGCGGCTGCCGCCAGCGCATATCGCGGCCAACGCAGCTTCTCGAAACCCGCTGGCGCCACACTGCTGTCGCCGGCGGCCGGCGTGAGCGGGCGTTGTTGCGCATCATGGCCACCGATCACGAGCACGTCGATATCGCGTCTCGCGGACAGCACCTGCTCGGTGGTCGATGGCCGGATCAGGCGCCGCCAGCGCGGCCGATTCGGCGCACCGATCAGCAGTCGCGTGACATTGCGCGTGCGTGCGTACTCGAGCAACTCCGCGGCCGCCGAGGAGCCGCCGAGGGTAATGGCCTCGGCGCCCAGCGACGCGGCCAGCCGCAAAATCGCAATGCGCCGATTGCGCTCGGCTTGTGACAGGCGAATCAAATCCGGTGTCTCGACGTACACCACCAGCCACTCGGCATCCAAGCCATCGGCCAGTCGCTTGCCGGCGCGAACCAAGCGCTCCGCCTGGGCATCCGGGCCCACCGCGACCAGCAACCGCTCGCGCGCAGCCCAGGCGCTCCGTACCGATTTCTCGTTGCGGTAATCGCGCATCGCCTGATCGACGCGGTCAGCGGTCTTGCGCAGCGCCAGCTCGCGCAGCGCGATCAGATTGCCTTTGCGGAAGAAGTTGTCGAGCGCGAGCTGCGCGTGATTCGCCACATAGACGCGACCTTCGCGCAGACGCTGCAGCAGATCATCCGGCGGCAGGTCGACGAGCTTGACCTCATCAGCGGAGTCGAACATGCGATCGGGGAGGGTCTCGAGCTGGCGAACACCGGTAATCTGGGCGACGACGTCGCTCAGGGACTCCAGATGCTGCACGTTGACCGTCGTGTAGACATCGATGCCGGCATCGAGCAGCTCCTCGATGTCCTGCCAGCGCTTCTCGTGGCGGGGTGGCGGATAGCCGCCCTGCGGATCCCCGCCGCTGATATTGGTATGCGCCAGCTCGTCGACCAGCAGCAGTTGCGGCTTGCGCGCCAGCGCCGCGTCGAGATTGAATTCGCGGCGCGCGCCGGTGCCGAAATTGATCATCAGCGGCGGCAGCTGTTCGAGTCCGGCCAACAGACACTCGGTCTCCTCGCGGCCGTGCAGCTCGACATAGCCGACCACGACGTCGAGGCCTTCGCGCCGGTGTCGCTGCGCGGCTTCGAGCATCGCATAGGTCTTGCCGACGCCGGCATTGGCGCCAAAGAAAATGGTCAGCCGGCCGTGCAGCGCACGCGCCGCTGTGGCCCGCACCTGAGCGAGCAGCTGATCCGGATCGGGCCGGCTATCGTTCATCTAATGCGAGATTGAGCTCCAGTACGTTGACGCGAGGCTCGCCGAAAATGCCCCATTGGCGCAAGCGCGTGTGCGCGGCGAGCAGGTCACGCACAGTCTGCGCCGCAAGGCCGCGCGCGCGCGCGACGCGCGCCAGCTGGTATTGCGCCGCCGCCGGGCTGATGTCTGGATCCAGACCGCTGCCCGATGCCGTGACCAGATCGACCGGAATCGGCAGCGCGTTGCCCGGGTCGGCCTGTTGCAGCGTCGCGATGCGTGCCTGCACTGCATCGAATTGCGCCGCATTGGTCGGTCCCAGGTTCGATCCTGTGGACGAGGCGCCGTTATACGGCTGCGGCGTGGTCGCCGACGGCCGCGGCCAGAAATATTTGGGATCGTCGAAGGGCTGGCCGAGCAACGCCGATCCGACCAGGCGATCGCCCTGACGAATCAACGAGCCCTCGGCCGCTCGCTCGCAGCACAAGTGCGTGATTCCGGTGACCACCACGGGATAGACGATGCCGGTCAGGAGACTGAACACCAGCAAGACCAGCAGCGACTGCAGCAGGATTTTTGGCATGACGGCGGGTCCCTCAGGTCAGATGAAACACGACCAGCAGCAGGTCGATCAATTTGATACCGATGAACGGCACGATCAGCCCGCCGAGGCCGTAGATCAGCAGATTGCGCCGCAGCAAGGCATTGGCACCCACCGGACGGTAGCGCACCCCGCGCAGCGCCAGCGGAATCAGCGCGATGATGATCAGCGCATTGAAAATCACCGCGGATAGGATGGCGCTGTCCCGGCTGGCCAGATGCATGATGTTGAGCCTATTGAGCGCCGGGTAAGTGCTGGCGAACGCCGCTGGGATGATCGCAAAGTACTTGGCGACGTCGTTGGCGATGCTGAAGGTCGTGAGCGAGCCACGCGTGATCAGCATCTGCTTGCCGACCTCGACCACCTCGATGAGCTTGGTCGGGTTGGAGTCGAGGTCGACCATGTTACCGGCTTCTTTCGCGGCCTGCGTACCGGTATTCATCGCTACGGCCACGTCGGCCTGCGCCAGCGCCGGGGCATCGTTGGTGCCATCGCCACACATGGCGACCAGGCGGCCGTGCTTCTGATGCTCACGAATCAACGCCAGCTTCGCCTCGGGCGTGGCCTCGGCCAGGAAGTCATCGACGCCCGCCTCGGCGGCGATTGCCGCCGCCGTGAGCTTGTTGTCGCCGGTGATCATGACGGTGCGGATGCCCATGCGGCGCAGCTCCGCGAAGCGCTCGCGAATGCCGCCCTTGACGATGTCCTTGAGTTCCACCACGCCGAGCGCGCGCGCGCCCTCCGCCACCACCAACGGTGTTGCGCCTTGGCGCGCCACGCTCTCGACCGCCCGTTGCACTTCCGGCGGCAGAGCGCCGCCTTGCTCGGTCAGCCAGCGCTCGATGGCGTCGGCGGCGCCCTTGCGAATGCGGCCACCCTCGAAATCGACGCCGCTCATGCGCGTCTGCGCGCTGAAGGGGATGAACTGGGCGCTCAGCGCGCGCATATCGCGGCCGCGGATGCCGTGCAGCTGCTTGGCCAGCACGACGATCGAGCGCCCTTCCGGCGTTTCGTCGGCGAGCGAGGACAGCTGTGCCGCATCGGCCAATTCCTCCGTGCTGACGCCGGGGGCCGGGATGAAGCGCGACGCGAGGCGGTTGCCGAGCGTGATCGTGCCGGTCTTGTCCAGCAGCAGCACATCCACGTCGCCCGCGGCCTCGACCGCACGGCCTGAGGTCGCGATGACATTGGCCTGGATCATGCGGTCCATGCCCGCGATGCCGATCGCCGACAGCAGGCCGCCGATCGTGGTGGGAATCAGACACACCAGCAATGCCACCAGTACCGTGATCGAAATCGGCGTGCCGTGACCGGCGGTCGCGACGCTGTAGATCGAGAACGGCAGCAGGGTCGCGGTGGTCTTCAGGAAGATCAGGGTCAGGCCGGCGAGCAGGATCGCCAGCGCGATCTCATTGGGCGTACGGGCGCGCTTGGCATTCTCGACCATCGCGATCATCCGATCCAGAAACGCCTCGCCAGGGTTGGCGCTGATGCGAACGTGCAATGTGTCGGAGAGCAGGCGGGTGCCGCCGGTCACGGCCGAGCGATCCCCGCCCGCTTCGCGGATCACCGGCGCGGATTCTCCCGTGATCGCGCTCTCATCCACGGAGGCGGTGCCCCAAACGACCTCGCCATCGCCTGGAATCGTGTCGCCCGCCTCGACCAAGACCACGTCGCCGCGTCGCAGGGCGCTCGAGGCGACCGTGACATAGCTTTGGTCGCTGCGGCCACCGGGGAAGCGGCGTGCCATCACATCGCGTTTGCTCGAGCGCAGCGAGGCAGCCTGGGCTTTGCCTCGTCCCTCGGCAAGGCTCTCGGCGAAATTCGCGAACAACAGCGTGGCCCAGAGCCACAATGCGATCGCCAGCACGAAGCCCGGCCGGCCCTCCGAGGCCAGGCCGCCGCCGAGTTGCGCCAGCCACAGTCCGGTAATCAGCACGCTGCCCACCAGCACGACAAACATGACGGGATTGCGCCATTGCACCCACGGCGCGAGCTTGATGAATGAGTCCTTGATCGCCACCTTGACCAGTGGCGGATCGAACAGCGGACGTGCGCGAGCGACGGTAGTCATTGAAGTCCTCGATGGGCAGGTCAATCCGGTAGCAACGGTTCAGTGTGACGGCACCGATCAATGTCCAAGGAACTGCAGTTCTTCGACGATCGGCCCAAGCGCGAGCGCCGGAAAGAACGCGAGCGCGCCGACGATCAGCACCGTTGCGGCCAGCAGCACTACGAACAGCGGCGTATGCGTCCCCAGCGTGCCCGCGCTCGCGGGGACGTGCTTCTTTGCGGCAAGGCTGCCCGCGATCGCGAGCACCGGTACGATGAGCCAGTAGCGCGACACCCACATGACCACGCCCAGCAACGTGTTATAGAAGGGAGTGTTGGCGGACAGGCCCGCAAAGGCGCTGCCGTTGTTGCCGGCGGCTGAAGAAAAAGCGTACAGGATTTCCGAAAATCCATGAGCGCCGGGGTTGGCGGTGCCGGCGCGGCCGGCCGCTGTCGATACCGCGATGGCGGTGCCCACCAGGGCGAAGAACGGCGGAATCAGGATCACCAACGAGGCCATCTTCATCTCGAAGGATTCAAGCTTCTTGCCCAGATATTCCGGCGTGCGCCCGACCATCAGTCCGGCAAGGAACACGGCAATGATGGCGAATACCAGCATGCCATACAGACCGGAGCCGACGCCGCCGAAGGTGACTTCACCGAGCTGAATCAGCCACATCGGTATCAGACCGCCGATCGGTGTGAAGGAATCGTGCATGGCATTGACCGAGCCGTTCGAGGCCGCGGTGGTGGCGGCAGCCCAGAGCGCCGAATTGGCAACGCCAAACCGGGTCTCCTTGCCCTCCATGTTGCCGCCCGACTGCTGTGCCGACTGTGTCTGGGCGACCGCAGCCGGATACGCCGGGTTAGCCCGGCCCTCGGCCCACGCGGTCAGTCCCAACAGCGGCACCCACAGCAGCAGCATGGCGGCGAGCACCGCCCAGCCTTGGCGCGTATCGCCGACCATGCGGCCGAAGCTATAGCACAGCGCGGCCGGAATCAGCAGAATCGCCAGTACCTCGAGGAAATTGCTCAGCGGGGTCGGATTCTCAAACGGATGCGCCGAGTTGGCGTTGAAGAAGCCGCCGCCATTGGTGCCGAGCTGCTTGATCGCGATCTGGCTGGCTGCGGGGCCAAGTGGAATGGTCTGGGTGTCGACCCGGACACTCTTAGTCTCTGCGTTGCCTTGCGCATCTTTAACCGGGTTGCCCGCGGCATCGGTCACCGGCTCATCGACCATGATCGGGTTGATGAGGGCCGCGGTCTGATAGGGCTTGAAACTTTGCACGACGCCCTGACCGGCCAGCACCACGGCCAGCACCAGCGACAGCGGCAGCAGTATGTACAAGGTGGTGCGCGTGAGATCGACCCAGAAGCTGCCGATCTGCCGCGCCTGCTTGAGAGCGAAGCCACGGATCATGGCCACCAGCACGGCGATGCCCGTCGCCGCGGACAGGAAATTCTGCACCCCAAGCCCGAGCATCTGGGTCAGATAGCTCATGGTCGACTCGCCGCCATAGCCCTGCCAGTTGGTGTTGGTGATGAAGCTGACCGCAGTATTGAAGGATGAATCAGCGGTGACCGCGCTCATCTGCTGCGGATTCCAGGGCAAGGAGGCCTGCAAGCGCTGTAGCGCATATACCGCGAGCGCGCCAAACGCGTTGAACGCCAACATTGTGAGCGCGTACTGCTTCCAGCTCATCGAGGCATCGGGGTCGATTCGGCACAGTCTGTAGAGCCCGCGTTCGACCGGGCCGAACCAGCGCGTCACGGCGCCGCTGCCATCGAATACTCCGGCCATGTACAGGCCCAAAGGCTTGACCAACAGCAGCAGCACGATCAGATAGATCGCGAGCTGCAGCCAACCCGCGGCGGTCATGTCTAGAAGTCCTCCGCTTTGAGCATGGCGTACAACAGGTATGCCAACAGGCCCAGTGTCACCACCAGGACGATCCAATAGAGCGCCGTCATGGGCGACTCAGCAGCCGTTCGCACAGAACGATGCCGCCCCAAGTCAGCACTGCAAGCACTATAATCAGGCCCACAAACCACAGATCCATGACCGCCTCCAGGGTAATTGACGGTCGCGATGCTGCGCCGGCGCGCATAAAAAAGCTGTAAGGAATTGCCACAAGGGGGCTATGGTTGCGCCATGCAGATCGCGACATGGAACGTTAATTCACTGCGTGTGCGCCTCGAGCAGCTGCTCGAGTGGCTCGCCGTGCATCAGCCCGAGATCGTGGCGCTGCAGGAAACCAAGGTCACGGATCAGGCGTTTCCCGTAGCCCAGATCGAGCGGTGCGGCTACGGATGCGTGTTCAACGGCCAGAAGAGCTATAACGGCGTCGCTACTCTCGCGCGCCGGCCCTTGAGCGAAGCGGTGCTTGAGATTCCGAGCTTTGACGATCAACAGCGCCGGGTGCTCGCGGTCAGTTGCGATGGCGTTCGGGTCGTGAATCTATACGTTCCCAATGGCCAATCGCTGGCTTCAGACAAATACGAGTACAAGCTGCGCTGGCTCAAGGCACTGCGAATATGGTTGCGTGAGGAACTCGCGCGCTACGCGCACCTGGTCGTGCTCGGCGATTTCAACATCGCACCGGAGGATCGCGACGTGCACGACCCGCAAGCCTGGGCCGGCTCGGTGCTGGTCAGCGAGCCCGAGCGCGAGGCGCTGCGCGAGCTGCTGCAGATCGGCCTCAGCGACGTGTTCCGCAAATTCGAGCAACCACCGCAATCCTTCAGTTGGTGGGACTACCGCGCTGCTGCCTTGCGCCGCAATCAGGGCTTGCGCATCGATCTGGTGCTGGCCTCCACCGCACTGGCTGAGCGCTGCACCGGTTGCCACATCGATCGCGCGCCGCGCTTGCTGGAGCGCGCCTCCGATCACACCCCGGTACTGGCGAGCTTTGACATATGAATCCGAGTCGCACACACCGCTATCGCCGATGGGAACTGTGCACCGCGTCGTTGGTGGGCCCTGGACACTTGCCCTAGACTCCGGCGCAATGACGGCCTTACCCAACGAGCGATTCCGGCCGCCGGCAGATGGTGGCGTAGACGTGGGCGGCATCCGTCGCAGCGACTTCGACATCACTAACACGGTGCGTGTCAGTTCGCCCCAGGAGGTTCTGCGGGCGACCGAACAGTTGCTGGTCTCTGCCTGGCCGCAGATCGTGCTCGCGCCCGTGGAACGGGCCTTCAGCGATTTCGACGCGTTGTTTGCGGGCCGCATGCCCGGTTACGCCGGCGTCGATACGGTCTATCACGACCGCCAGCACACGCTCGATGTCACCTTGGCGATGGCGCGCCTGCTCGTGGGTTACGAGCGGCAAGTCGATGCACTGTGGAAGCTCGAGGCCGAGCGTGCCGTGGTCGGCGTCATCCTGGCTTTGTTTCACGACGTCGGCTATCTGCGGCGCAGTAGCGATCGCGAGCAGGCCAATGGTGCCGAGTTCACGCGCAGTCATGTCAGTCGGGGCGCGGAATTCCTGCAGCACTATCTGCCGCAGCTCGGCCTGTCGAATTGGGCCGAGGTCGCCTCGCAGATCATCCATTACACCGGCTACGAGCGACCCTTCGCCCATATCGTCACGACCGATCCGCGCGATGCCCGCCTGGGTCATCTACTCGGTACCGCCGATATGATCGCGCAGCTGGCGGACCGTTGTTACCTGGAAAAGTGCCGTGATCGGCTGTATCCGGAGTTCGTGCTGGGCGGCGTTGCGCTGTCCACCGGCGGTAATGGGCCCGCGGTCCGCTACGCATCGGGTCTGGATCTGTTGCGTCAAACGCCGGGGTTCGTTGCCAACACCCGCAGCACGCGCCTGGATCGGGATTTCGATCGCGCCTATCGCTATCTCGAGATCCTGTTTGAGGGACGCAATCCCTATATCGAATCCATCGATCGCAACATGCAGTATCTCGAGCAGGTGCTGCGCAGCGAGAGCTGGCGCATGCTGCGTCGGAATCCACCGCTGCACGCCGCCGATCCGCAGACGCTCGGCCGCGTACGCAGTTTGATGCTGGGCTATTTCAAGAAGGCCTGGTTGCAGGATTGAGCCGGTCGGGATCGACCCGCGGCGCGGCCAGCGCTAGCGCGCTCGGGGCGGCCACTGCGCGGACATAACGCGCATGGATATCGTCCAGTAGCGGCCAGACCACCGCGGCGCCGGCCAGATCCACCCCCCGCAAGGCCTCGCGCAATACCTCGATCGTGAGCGCCGGCAGCGCAGCGCCCGAAATTGGTGCGTAGCTCAAATGCCAGGGCTCGGGCTGGACTCCCCCGCGATCGCGGTCATAGGGCCGGAAGAAGCCGTAGCCTTCAGCGTGCCGCGAGAGCCAGCGGTCGAGCTTTGCAAACACGCCATCGGCGGCGTACTCGGCCGGCAGTAGTTGCGCCGGCCGGCCACTGATCAGGGCGCGGCGATCGATCACGTCGACCTCGGTACCCCAGTGGTGCCGACTCGCACCGGGTAGTGCCGACCAGTGCAGGATGGCGCGCACGATCTCGGCTTGTGTCATAAGCGCCGGATCCAGCGTGCCCCCGTCGCGGTCAAGCAGCGCGCGCCGGCCCTGGAACTTATCGTTCCATATGGCCAGCTGCCGGTCGAAATCGCGGAAGCTCGAGGCTGCGGCGAGCTCCAGTCCATCGAGCGCGGCGGCGGCGCGCAACGCCAGAAAGGCGCGTGCCGCATCCGGCTGCAGCGTACAGTGCGGCTCCTGGAGCTCGCGTACGTGCGTTCGTGTTCGTCCAGTCAGTTGCTCGGGATCTAGAACCGACATCGCCTGTAGCCGTGGGGCCGCACATACGGCATGATTCCTACCCATAGAGTACCCGGAGGCCGGATGCACGGCCCACAGTTTAAATATGTAATGCTCGTTCTGTGTGCCGTGTTCCTGGGAGTAGCGGCACTGCTGGATTATCTGGTCCGCCGCCACGACTTGCCGACGTCGATCCTGGAGCTTTCAGGCGCGTGTGCAGCCTTGGCGCTCATGCTGCCGGGCTTCTGGTTCTGGCGCCAGCGCAATCGACTCGATGGTACGGTCCTCGGACTGATCGGCGCCGCGCAGCAGATCAGTCGCGGTGAGTTTCGTCAGGCGCTGGTGACCACCAGGCGCGACAAGCTCGGCGAGCTGGAACTGGCCTTCGAGAACATGCGCCAGGCCCTGCGCACGACCACTTTCACGCGCAACTACCTACACAGCGTGCTCAACAGCATGACCGACGCGGTGTTCGTGACCACACCGGCAGGCATCGTGCGCATTGCCAACGAGGCGGCCTATGGGCTCACCGGTTTCAATGAGAGCGAGCTGATCGGCAAGGACATCGTGACGCTGCTCGAGCCGTCCGAGAAGGGCGAAACCAATCCTCTGCGGGTGGCGTGCGAGGCCGGCGAGACGGTGCTGCGCACCCACTCGGGCCAGACCATTCCGGTCTCGTTCGTCGGCTCGACCATCGCCACCGACGATCCGCAGTTCGAGGGCGAGATCTTCGTCGCGCGCGACATTACCGAGCGCAAGCGCGCCGAGCGTCGCATTCGCTACCTCGCGCGCTACGACGCGCTGACCAAGATTCCCAACCGCATGCAATTCCAGCACCTCTTGCAGCAAGCGATTGCGCGCTCGCGCCGCAGCGGCCATGGGGTTGCGATGCTGTACGTCGACATGGATCGCTTCAAGGAGGTCAACGATACCTTTGGTCACGCCTCGGGCGATCGCGTGCTCGAAGTGCTGACCGAGCGGTTGACGCGGGTGTTGAACAGTGAGGCGGTGCTGGGCCGTCTGGCTGGCGATGAGTTCGCGTTGTTTGTCGATGGCATCAGCCAGGAGGCCGACGAGGCGAGCGGTCAGGTGGCGCAGCTCGCGCGCACCGTACTGCATGCGGCGGGCGAAGCCTTCCACATCCGCCAGCAGGAAGTGTTCCTGACCGTCAGCATTGGCGTCGCTTTGTGCCCGCGCGATGCGGAGAACGTGATCGATCTGATCCGCAACGCCGATGCGGCGATGTACTACTCAAAGCAGAACGGCGGCAACACCTACGCCTTCTATTCGCCGGAGATGAATGCGGCGGCGGTCGAACGACTCATGCTCAAGAGCAAGTTGCGCCGTGCCGTCGAGCGCGACGAGTTCGTCGTGCGCTACCAGCCCAAGGTGGATCTGCGCGATGGCCGCGTGGTCGGTGCCGAGGCGCTGCTGCGCTGGCGACTGCCCGGCCATGGCGATATTCCGCCAGCGCAGTTCATCCCGATCGCCGAGGAGAACAACCTCATCAGCGCCATCGGCGAATGGGTGCTCGAGCGAGTCTGCATGGACTTCCGCGCGCTGCGCCGCCACATCGCCGATCCAGGGCGGATCTCGCTGAATCTTTCGCTCAAGCAGCTCAAGCAGGCGAGCTTTATTCTCAACTGCCGCTCGGTGTTCGAGCGCCATGCGGTACCGACCCGCAACTTCGAACTCGAAATCACCGAGACCACGCTGATGGCCGATCCACGGCGCACCGTGCAGATGCTCAATCAGCTGCACGACATTGGGCTGCATCTGTCGATCGACGACTTCGGCACCGGTTATTCCTCGCTATCGGCGTTGCAGCAGTTCCCGATCGGCACGCTCAAGATCGATCAATCCTTCGTGCGCGATTCCGCCGACGATCCGGCCGACGCCGTGCTGGTGCGTACCATCATCGACATGGGACACAGCCTCGGCATGGAAGTGGTCGCCGAGGGAGTGGAGTCGGTGCGTCAGCTCGAGTTTCTGTGCAACAGTCGCTGCAACATGGCGCAGGGGCAGTTGTTCGGCGAGGCACGCAGCATCGATGAGCTGCTGCAGTTGCTGCTCACGCAGCAGGGCGGGTGTGCGGCCTTCGCGAATCTGCTGCCGGTCGCGCCCGTGACCCTGCGGCCTGTGTCGGCCTGAAGGAGCCGTTGATCGATCGGCTCGACCCCGCGCCCGCTCGCTCCGCGGGTGCGCTGCGCCGGTTGCTGCGGCCGCTGCCGGTAGTGTTGCTGCTCGCCTGGTTGCTCAGCGCCGTCTGGATGTCGCTCAAGCGCCTGCCGCCGGGCTTGCATATCGCCGGCCAATGGCAGGCGCTGCCGGCACAGTCGCCGCGCTTCCTGCGCGATCTGAGCGCCGCCGATGCCAACGGCGCGCCGCTGGTCGAGCAGCACATCGATGCCGCGCTGCTGGGCATGATCTCGCAGGCCCGGCAGCTGGTGCTGCTCGATACCGGCCTGTTCGGCGATCTTCCGGCAGCGGGACCTCGGGCCGCGCGTCTGCGCGCAGCGCCGCCGATCGCGGCCGGCGTGGTCGATGCCTTATTGCGCGCCAAGGCACAGTACCCGGATCTATCAGTACTGGTGTTGACCGATCCCTCGACGCTGCAGATGGACGGCGCGCAACGATTGCTCGAGCGCCTGGCTGCCGCCGGCATTGAAGTGCTGGCCGTTGATGTGGCCCGGTTGCGCTCGCCGGATCCGGCCTTTGCGGCATTCTGGGATCTGTGTTGCCATTGGTGGAGCCGTGCAGCGTCCTGGCCGGATTGGCCCAACCCCCTCGGAGTGGGTCCGCCCACTGTGTCGCTGCAACTATGGGGCGAGCTGCGGGGCTATCAGCGCAGTCATCGCCAGTTGCTGGTAGCTGATGACGGTGCCGGCGGAGTCGATGCGCTGGTCTTTTCCCGTCCGCTGCACGCCGAGGCCGGCATACACTCGGCGACCGCATTAAAACTCTCCGGCAGTGCGCTCGAGCCGTTGATCGAATCGGAGTTCGCGCTCGCGCAATTCTCAGGTTGGAGCGACGGTGGCGCCATGCAGGCGCGCTCACAGCGCCTGCTGGAGCAGCAGCGCCGGCTCGCCGTGCCCGCTACCGGCGGCACTGCCCGCGCGCGCGTTGTGACGGAGGGGGGGATTGCCGCGACGCTGGTGGCGCGCATTGATGCCACCGGCAACGGCGATCGCATTGCAATCGCGGCTCTGTATCTGTCGCAGCGCGAGCTGGTGCGCGCGTTGCTCGACGCGGGGCGACGCGGCGTGAGCGTGCGCCTGCTGCTCGATCCGGGCAAGGATGGTTACGGCTATGAGCGCTCCGGCATTCCGAATCGGGAGGTGGCCTCCGAGCTGGTCGTCGCCAGTGACGGCGCGGTTCGCGTGCGCTGGTACCGCACTCATGGCGAGCAATTCAGTCCCGGATTCGTGCTGGTGCAGAGCGCCGCGCGCTATTGGTTGATGATCGGAACCGCCGAGCTTAGCCGACGCGATCTCGGTGACTTCAACCTGGCCGCAGCGGCCATCGCCGATGTGCCCGCGGATGCCGCGGCCGGCACTGAGGCGCTCGGCTGGTTCGACATGCTTTGGTATAACCGCGCCTCCAGCGGTACCGAATACACCACTGACGCCGACGTCTATGCCGATGCCTCGCAGCTGCGCTACTGGCAATATCGGTTGTTCGAAGCAATGGGTACGTCATTTGACTGAGGCGCACGCATTTCCACAACGGCGCATTTTGTGCTCTGATCCGCCTGCGCCGCCGCGGCGCGAGTCCTGTCGGGCGCCGCGGCGATCGCCTTTGCCCCGAAAGATGACGCGGCGCTGATACAGCGCTGCGACTGGAGAGCGCGTGAAAATAGGAATGATTGGCCTCGGCCGCATGGGCTCGAACATGGTGCGCCGCCTCGCCAAGGCCGGCCATAGCTGCGTGGTGTACGACAACAATGCCGGCGCCGCGCGCGCCCTGGCCGACGTCGGCGCCGCTGCCGCCACCTCAGCCGCGGACCTGGTCGCGAAACTGCCCGCGCCGCGGATCGTCTGGATCATGATTCCCGCCGGCGCAGTCGATGCGCTGCTCGAGACGCTGCACCCGGTGCTGCGCGCCGGGGATATCGTCATCGACGGCGGCAACTCTCACTACGTTGATGACATCCGGCGCGCGCAGCGGCTTGCACCGCAGGGTGTGCGCTACCTGGATGTCGGCACCAGCGGCGGCGTCTTGGGTCTGGAGCGCGGCTATTGCCTAATGGTGGGCGGTGATACTGAAGCGGTACAGCAGCTCGATCCGGTGTTCGCCGCGCTGGCCTCGGATACCGCTGCCAACAGCGCCGCCGGGTGCAGCGCGACGCGCGGCTATCTACATGTCGGCCCGAGCGGTGCCGGGCATTTCGTCAAGATGATCCACAATGGCATTGAGTACGGACTCATGGCGGCCTATGCGGAAGGGTTCAACGTGCTGCATCGGATCAGCGCCGCGGCCGAGGCGCCGGTGATCGACGCCGAGACCGCACCGGTCCAGAAGCAGACGCATGGCTTTGATTTCAAGCTCGATCAGATCGCCGAGCTCTGGCGTCACGGCAGCGTCGTGAGCTCCTGGCTGTTGGATCTGCTGGCCGGACAGCTGGCCTCGAACGCCTCACTCGAGCAGTTCGCGGGTCACGTGGCCGACTCTGGTGAAGGCCGCTGGACGGTGCAGACCGCGGTGGATGCCGGCGTACCCGTGCCGGTGCTCGCCACCGCGCTGTTTGCGCGCTTCAGCTCACGCGGGGAGGCCGAGTTCGCCAACCGCATGCTCTCGGCGATGCGCTTGGGCTTCGGCGGACACCAGGAAAAATCTGCTCGCATGAACGGTTGAGCGCAGTCCGTGGAAACCCGCCACTCCGATGCGTTCGCTTTCTTCGGCGCCACCGGCGATCTGGCGTACAAGCAGATTTTTCCGGCGCTGCAGGCACTCGTGCGCCGTGGTCATCTGGACGCGCCAATCGTCGGCGTCGGCCGCTCCGGCTGGGGGCGCGAGCAACTGATCGAGCGCGCCCGCGCGTCGATCAAGGAGCACGGCAGCTACGACGAGAAGGCGTTCGGCCAGCTCGCCTCAGTGCTGCGATACGTTGACGGCGATTATCGCGAGGCCGCGACCTTCACTCGCCTGCGTGAGGCCCTCGGCGGCGCGAGCGCGCCGTTGCATTACCTGGCGATCCCGCCCAGCGTGTTCGCAACCGTGATCGGTGGTCTGGCCGCCGCGAACTGCGCGAACAACGCTCGCGTGGTGCTCGAAAAGCCCTTCGGCCGCGACCTCAAATCTGCGCGCGAACTCAACGCGATTCTGCGAA
>OCTA010000180.1_pt1 | contig 59398 bp, 56 predicted proteins | sample 1538991 | NCBI WGS metagenome assembly OCTA01 (sample SAMEA3539302, study PRJEB22396) | soil metagenome | biome: tundra; feature: field; material: soil | place: USA | collected 2010-05 | depth 0.15 m
CCAAACATCCTGTCGAGTTTGATACAACGAACTTCACAGATGATATTCCTAACTTGTTTGAGTAGAGTGAATTAATGCCGGACACTACTGGCTTACAATATTTGTGGAGTCGGCGTGCGTTGGAAAAGCTTACAAATACTTGGCATATCGTTCGTCTTATAATATCAATAAGAAACAATAATCAACAAATATTCTCTACAGAATGCTAGGTAATAGTCAATTGCGGGAGCGATCGGTACAATTACTCACTATTTCTGGTTTTGGTTTGGCGCATGCTGAATAAGACGCGCCCTAAGAGTGCATGAGCCATCAGACATCGAAAAGGGGGAATCATCCGTTTCCCTTGAATATGTCGCATGGCGACAATCCGGATTCCAGCCCCAAAAACCAAATGAGACAGATGAGAACGAAGTATGCTGTTTTCTTGACAAGCTTAATCGCCGTGGTGGCTTCTGCACCAATTCTGTCGGCCCAGGTGGCGGGAGATCCTCCACCGTCTTCTGTGAGCATTTCGGTCTTCGCGACAATGGCGCCGAATGGCGATGGATCGCCTTCGTATGTATCATGGGCAACCAATGGCATCTACGCTTTGGAAAACGGCCTGATTTCCTATGGACCTGCCGGCCCCACACAATTCAACATCACTTCAGCCCCGTTGCCTCTCACGGACAATGTCGTCACAGGTTTCCCATCTTGGATGGGCCAAGCGAATCCGTCTGCGCCCTACGATCAGGAATATGGTACTCGGGCTTCCTTCGCAGTCGTGTTCAACGGCAATGGTAGCCTCATCACCGTCGACGACATAGGCGCATTTGGCACCACCAACGACAATAACGCCCTCGGATTCGATTTTCCAGAAAACTCAATTTTGTCAGGTGACTGGTCCTACAGCTATCGCCGTATTGGAATAGTTTACAACAACAACGTCGACACGTCAGGTGGCGTCACGACTGTTACTTCTGGCGATGGACTTGTTAATGAAATTCTCTACGTGGGCGCAGGCGACTCCTTCCCTGCTTACTTGGGTGACGACCCTAATCCCGGTGCGACAGATCAAGACATCATCAACTATGATCTCTCGGCCGCTGGCCCATGGGGATTAATCGGTCCCTATAATTTCACTGGCACGTTTACCTACGGCGATCCCAACGTAAATGGCATCTATACCGACAGTGCTTCCGCCACTTTTGTGTTTACCAGCGCGCCAGACGGCGGCTCGACCCTGCTGCTTCTGGGCCTCGGGCTTGCCGGACTCGGCGTGCTGGGCCTTCGGCGGAATCGCCTGGAGTCCACGAAATAATCCCGCTCTCATTCTCTCAAAAAGCACCGGCCTCCGCGGCCGGTGCTTTTTTTGTCCGACAATGTCGCCAGCCGTTTTCATCTCTGGCGGCGCACCAACCGCCAGAAAGCCGGGCGGGCAGAGGCGGGTCAGTCCAGCCGGATGGCATCAGGAAAGCCGGGGCAGAGGCCGGATTGCGTGAGAATTTGTCCGGTGTTGGCGTCGCGGAATGTCATCTGACCCTCTTCGGAGCAGGTCCAGAATTCACGGCAGCCCTTGGCGGCATAGAGCCGGCGCTTTTCGTCCATTTCTCCGGGAGTATTGGACCAGGAAAGGACTTCGACGCAGATATCGGGAGCCTCCGGCAGGCTGGCAACTCCGCGGTAGCGGCGGTCGCGGTCGCGAGTCATAGCGGCGACATCAGAAACCTTGACCCCTTCGGGAGTTTCGATCCCGCATTCGACGGGAATCGCCCAGCCGGGCAGCAGTAAACCCAGCATCTTTGCGATCTCACCCTGGTATCGGCCGTGATCGTACCTGGCGGGGCTCATGACGATCCTACCGTAGCGGTCCTGTTCGATCTTGAAGGGAAGGTCGCGCAGGTGCGGGTCGTCGCAGATTTGTTCCCAGGTCATGGCGGTATGCATAGGTTGTCCCGGGCGTAGGGAAGTCAAGAGCCGCTGTCGGTTCGAGGTCGCGCAATTCGGGCACGCCCCATTATGGCAAAGCCGCCGGCCCGCGCGCCGTGCGCCACAGACGGAGCGAGCCTTCAGAGACTGCGCACTACCTGAGGAGCTTCAAGATGCCGGCGCCACAGACAGTCTGGATAAATGCGCGACCCAAAGGCGCGTATCAGCGCCCGTATCCCTTGCACGCGCCGACCACAGGCCGTTTACGTGGCCGTGACGGCCTCGTATGGGTTCTTCAGATTCTCCGCCATGATCCCCAGCGCCCTGCGCAGGATCTGCTTCTGGCGCCTGAGTCTTTCGACCTCCGAGCGCAGCCGCTCGTTTTCGGATCTGAGGTCGTTCAAATCATCCCCAGGAGCAGCCGCCTCATCCGAAATAATCCGCCGGTCCTTCGCCCAATAATAGAGAGTGGGCACGCTAATTTCCAATTCCTTGGCCACGGACTCGGCCGAGCGCCCGCTCGTTCGCCAAATGCGGAGTGCCTCGCGCCGAAAGGGCTCGCCGTACCTGCGGCGCTTGGATTCCTGGGCTACGGCTGTGGTTCCGGATCCTATAAGGCCGGTTTCGTCAAAAGTGGTCGGATTCAAGGGTTCCTAATTAATAGCAAATCACGGGCCATCGGCTGATTCTGAGGCCTTAGTGCGTGTAAGCAGCTATCTCCGAATACAATAAAAATTACGGCCTGAAGCTCGATCGATCGGCCTGGGTTACGAAAATGTAAACAAGTTCGACGAAAATGTGAGGTTCTTGACAGTATCAGATCACAGGGTTTCGGAGGTTTTTGATGGAAAGGATGCAAGATTTCGGCCGATTCACGGCCCCGCCGGAAAAAATTCCGAACCGGACGACTCCAGAGGTCGGCCGAAGGGGCTTGGCGCCGGCGTTCAGCTATGCACCGTCACGGTTTCCGTGACGGTGCATTGTTTTTTGCCTGCAAGGAAGTCGCAGCAGCTCAGAAGTGCACTCTCTTGACCAGCCCCGGATGCAACGCCACAGGGGAACGGTCAGCCTCAGCCCAAGCCGAGCTTCTGCTTTGCCTTCGTCCAGGAGACGCCTGGCTCGCCGCGGTTGCGGCCAACAGCGGCATTCAGGTCGCGCAAATCTTCCAATTCCTCGATCCGCGAGCGCAGGAGCGCCACTTCGCGGCTGAGGTTGCGCAGCGTCGGCTTGCGGACGGGCTTTTTAATCGCGGTAGGCATCTTTTCTGTCCTTCACATCGTGGATGAAGATCAGGTCTTTTTCGAGCGTGAAGAGGACCCGAAAGGAGCCGACCCGCAAGCGATATTTTCCCTCTCGGTCCGCAAGCTTTCTGACATCGCCGCGAAGATCATCCTGGAGAAGATCGAGCCGATGTCCGATGTTGCGCCGGATCTCCGTGGGAAACCCGCGCAGTTTTTCGAGGGCTTCCTCCCCTATCTCAAGTCGATACCGCATTGGCTTAGGTGGGTATGATAGCAAGCACGCCCCTGTCTCTGCCGCATGCGTGGAGAGTTTTTCCACTTGCCGAAGGATTTTCGATCCAGCGTAATGGCCGCAGCAAGAAGACGCCAGGGTAGCTCAGTGGTAGAGCAGGGGACTCATAACTCGTTCTTGGGACATTAGCTACAAACAGCCTGAATCAGCTGGAATCACCTGGAATTTGAGGCTCAGCAGGTTAGGAGAAATTGGCATTATCCTGAGTCATCTCGGCAAATCCCAAATTTTGGAATCGGGTGACAACAAGGGTGACAATGAAATGGTTCCGAACTGAATCCGTGTTTGGCTTACCTCGAAGGCGCGATGGAACACCCGACAGCCGCAGGCCTCGATTCCAGGAAGCTTGACCTGCCTCAAAAATGAGCCATCGTTCCAGTCATGCCGACAAAGACCAGATCTGACGCAGCTTTACGGGTGAAAAAAATCTTTGCGGAACACCTCGCCGCCCGCCTCGCCGCCAAAAAAATCAGCATTAGCCGGTTCGCGAAACAGACGAGAACCGGCCGCGAATCCATCCGTCGCATTCTCGATCCGAAGAACACCTCGATCTCGCTCCATACAATGGCTCGAACAGCTGCCGCGCTGGACCTCGAACTCTCCCTGTCGGTGAAGCCCCGCCCAATCCCCGCGCTGATGAAGCTCGTACACCAGGGCCTGCGGACGACAGACCTCCGCGAGCGCGAGAAGCTTCAAGAGCAATTTCTAGACGGTTTTTACGGGAGCCGTCTCAAGACACTCCATGCCAAAAATACAACGGTCGGCGCTACCGCGTGACCTGCTCCGCCACATCTACAGCCGTGTAATGGCGAGAGCAATCTCAGCAGAAGTCTTGGAACAAGTGCTGTATTGGGTGGAGCGAAATCCGACCGTGCCTGATGGCGAATGGTTCAAGCGGTTCGACGAGGTCACCATCTGCGGTGAGGATGCCTTGATTAAGACCGTGCTTAACCCCGACCAAACGGCCATTGGTACAGAAGTAGAATAGAAGAATCCATCTGCATTTTTGGCGGGCTGGTCGTAGCGGCCAGGTTGCAGCTAACATTTGACTTGCCGTCCTGCGTACCGCGATAAGCCTAGACGATTCAGGATGAGCCAGGGTAGCTCAGTGGTAGAGCAGAGGACTCATAATTCTATAAGGCCTTTTTATCCAGTATCTTCTGGAGTCATCCAGGGTCATCATTCCACGGATACTCAGCCGGTTAAGTGCAAGTAGCGATGATCCTGAGTCATCTTGAAAAGGCTTATTTTTTTGGGTCGGGTGACAACAAGGGTGACAACATTTTGAAGCCGGAGTCTTGAACCTTGCACTTGCACCTCGTTTGGAACTCGGCACGATGTCGGCATGAAGGAATTGGTTTTCGAAGTGACCCAGGAGGCGGACGGCGGCTTCGTGGCCGAAGCGCTTGGCGAGAGCATTTTCACTGAGGGAAACACCTGGGAGGAGCTTCGGAAGAACGTGCTGGAGGCCGTGAAAGGGTTTTATTTCGACGGCGTGGCTCCGCAGCGGGTCCGACTCCACTTGGTGAGAGATGAGACTCTAGCCGCGTCCTGATGAAACTGCCTCGGGACGCCACCGGCCAAGAGGTCGCCAAGGCGTTGAGCCGCGACTGGGGCTACCGGGTGGTTCACCAGGTCGGCAGCCACGTCATCCTTCAAACGGAAACGCCGTTTCCGCATCGGCTGTCGGTGCCCGATCACAATCCGATTCGCACCGGGACACTCAACGCGATCGTGCGGGACGTGGCTCGTCATAAGGGTGTAGATCGGGTCAAGATTCTGGAGACTCTCTGAAAGCTGGTGGGAGCACGCTGTCGCGCCCGCGTTGCTGAGCTACAGGCGTGACGACGCGTTGGTCATCCAGAGTTTTTCGGGCCAGTTCAGCCGTGGGAGATTGAAGCGCCGGTGGACGGCGGGATGTGGCGCGCGGAGCGCGCCGCGCCCGCCGCCTCCGGCCTTCCTTGTCAGAATAGTAACAATTCCAACAAACCCGCCCCCGGCGGCCCCGCGCGGCGCAGCCGCCTTTCCTTGTTACCATGGTCAATAACTGTCCATGGCAAAGCTGCCGGCACTTCCCTCTGCCATCTCATACTGCAACGCGACGCCCTGGGTTTATGTCTTTGTCGGATTCACTTACGATCGAGCTTTAACCCGGCACAGCAAGATAAGCTCCGCACCGCTCTTGCTAGGCGAAATCTCGGGAGCTGTCCGTTATCGTGGCTTGATTGAGCGATCCTGCAGATGCGAACGCTACTCAATATTCCCTGCAAATCAGCATAATACAACCACAATAAGACAATTTGATATATGATATAACGTTGTCTATCCAACTTGGTTTCAACGCCTTTGGCAAGTTTTTGAGGTCTCCCAAGTGACGCCTAAACAGCAATAGCCCCATTGGAAACCCGCCATGCTCACGCTCGACCGTCGGAATTCGTTACGTTCTCAAAACGGCACACCGAATCCACTTATCTTCATAAACGACGTATATCATTGTCCTTTAATACCTTCGTGTTATGCTCGTATCATTGGCGTATAAATTGCTCTAATTGTTGGCAAATGCATACCCCGCCTATGAGAAAGTTTGTCGGCGTCGCAATTCTGACCTTGGTGGCAACGCTCGGCGCCAAGGCGGACTCTTTGGTTTTTAATACGGGCCCAGGTGCCTCCAGCGGCGGTTGGACGATAGCCAATGAGACAACGCCCGTCTTTTCCAGTAATTATTATGAAGACTTGGCCGCTGAAATCAGCCTATCCAGCCCAACAACGATAACGGCAATGGACGGGTGGTTCTCGCCAGTCAACCTGGGTCCCGGTGTTTCTTCCGGGCTCGTCGAAGTCGCCCTCTTCACTGATTCGGGCAATCCCAGCAGTCCCTTGGGATCTTGGATTGTGTCAGAAGATATGTCTATTGTCGACGGATCAGGCACAAATTGGTATGGTGTTTCCGGTCTAAATGCGGCCGTGAGCGCCGGAGATTATTGGATTGTTTTCTCTTCGGATACGCGCAATTTCGATACCTATATGCCCGGCGTAGCATCTCCATTGCCAGAAAGTTTGCTCGGGTTTGATTATATAACTGCGAACGGGATGCATCCGACTGGATCCCAGGCCGGAATTGAAGTCTACGGCAACACGTCTGGGGCCACTGGCTCCGTGCCCGACTCCGCCAGCACAGTTTTGCTCTTGGCTTGCGGCTTAATCGGCTTGGCTGTCGCCGCTACGCGGCGAACCCGCCAGATGGCCTAAGCGCGTTTGTACCGACATTCTTTATGCACCGTCACGGTTCCCGTGACGGTGCGTTGTTTTCAACCACAAGGTAGTCGTAGCGGCTTAGAATTGCACTCTCCTGACCGCGGCGAAGCTATGCTCTTGCCGGAGGTGCCCGTAAGCGCGCATTGCCAATGCGCCGCCGTCCTTGTGCCCGAGCCACCGGCTGACTGTCGGTATGTCCACTCCGGATTCGATGCACGTGGTCGCGAAAAAATGCCGAAAGTCGTGATGGGTGAATCTAGGGTATCCCAAACGCCGACAGGCTGTCTGCAGACACTTCTTGGCATCCATGGTGAGCGCGATTCGATCGCCGGGCTTCGGGTTCCGTTCGTTGCGGAGACGGCTTAGCAGCGCGCTGAACGCCCCGGTCATCGGAATCGTCCGCTGTTCGTGATTCTTCGTGCCGCGCTCGCCGCCGGTCACCGTGAGCGTATTCTTCTCGAAATCCACGTCCGCCCAGGTCAGCGCCGTTGCTTCGGCAATTCGGCAACCGGAATAGGCAAGCAGTTCGACAAGATCGGCGCCAGGTTTGCCCTTCTGCTGGCTGTCGAGGCGCCCGTCGGACTCTCGGATCGCCTGGACAAGCCTCTTGAACTGCTCCCGGGTGGGCACGCTGATGGGCTTTTGCACGATCCTACGACGTTTTATACCCTTGGCGGGGTTGGTTCTGAGTCACCCGCGAAATTGCTTGTCACCCCTCTCGATCAAAGCGTAATAACCGCGGCTCGTCCCGCCAGGGTAGCTCAGTGGTAGAGCAGAGGACTCATAAGCCTTTGGTCGCGGGTTCAACTCCCGCCCCTGGCACCAAGTAACGGTCAAAGAGTCGCGTTAACCCCAGCGGTAGCCCCTTCGGGCGGACCGTGTGGAAGCCAGAGCACACTGAAAATCCCGTAACGGGCATCTCATTTCTGAAGGCGCCCATAAGCGACATCGGAAACACCGAGTGTACTGCGGCGTGCAACGAGATTTGCCGCGGGAACCACAATAACTATCCGTCGAAATGACCAAAACGCCGGGGGAGGACCGGCCTGGGAGAGGCTGTCCGGGATGGCGCCCTGTGACTGGCGATCGCCATCAGCCTCACGGGGACAGCTCAGGGTGGCGCTTTCCAAGCCACGCGACCACGGCTTCGCGCAGTTCGGCAGCAAATTTCCGCAGCTCCATGGCTTCGGCGGCGCTTACCCGGCCTGCAGCGTCATATTCGAGGCCGTTTCGCTTGCTCCGGCAGGTGTTCAGGTAATCCGCTCCATCCTGCCAGGCCGCACCCATGATCGCTGGCAGCGCCTGGATCGTGCGGTAATGCGCGCCTTGCTTCTCCGGGCGCCAGCCTTCCGACAAAAGGACGATCCCGCACAGCTGCAACGCCGCATTGTAGGCGATGTTAAACTGGCCATCCGGTGAGAGCCCCTGCTTCGAGTCCTCCAAGTCCCGATCCACCACGCCAAAGACGGCCGCCATTTGCGAACGAGTGGCCTTATGCGGTTTGAGCCAGCCGCTCTTGGCCCAGTCGTTCAAGCTCATCAGCGCCTCCAATTATGAAAATCTTCTCCTGTGAGAGCACCCCGGCAACAAATGCATTGTCCGTTCGGCGCCGCATAAACTCCGCGGCCGTCAGGGTGACCGGATTGATCTCGCGACCCAATAGCTCGCCTGCCTTGCGCAGCCGCGGGGACAACTCGCGCAACCCGGGCTTTCCAATGACCATCAAATCCACGTCGCTTGCCGCGTTGCCGGTCCCGGCGGCCAATGAGCCGAAGACAAATGCAACCTTGACACCCTTCACTCCGGCCAGGGAATCGGCCAGTACGTCACTGAGGCCGGCGGTCCTTAGGACAATCTGCTGCAGGGCGGGGAACAGAGGGTGGCCTGTGTTGGCCCGGTAGCAGCGGCGGTTGCCATCACGCCGGTTGGTCAAAAGGTCGGCCTTGGTCAGTTTTCCCAGCTCGTCCTGTACGGTGCCCAGGGAAAGACCGCTTTGCCGGGTGAGTTCGCGCAGGTGCAGCTCCCGGGCCCCATCGGCGAAGAGGAGCCGGAGCACTTCAGCACGGACCTGCGGGAAGAGGACACCGAGAAGGCTCATGATGTATGGATAAACCATGCAACAGTATGGTTAAACCAGTCAATATCATTCCACCGGATGTGAAGCCGGATTGACCTGCCCCCCGGTTCTGTCGGTCGCTAATGAGAGTCCTGGGTGGGTGACGGAGGTTGTAGATTAACGGTTGGGACTGCAAGTGGACGGTTGTCTAGGACCAATGGACCCCCATGGGGGTCCGCGCGCCGGGCCGCATATTCGGTGGGCGTCAGATCGCCCAGTGAGCTATGTGGCCGCAGGTCGTTATAGTCTTGGCGGAAGCCCGTGTCTTCGTCACCGAGTACGTTTCCCCGATGTAATCCACAGCGGCTCGTCTCCTTGCAGGCTCTACCAGTTTTTTGAGTTAACGTCCTTCAGCATCCGGATGTCCAACGCCTGGTCGGCCACCAGCTTCTTCAGTTCGTTGTTTTCCCTCTCCAGCACCCTCAGGCGCTGCAGCTGGCTCGGTTCTAATCCGCCGTATTTGCTTTTCCAGCGGTAGTATGTCGGCGCCGCGATCCCATGCTCACGGAGCAAATCGGGCAGCGGCGTGCCCTGCTCGCCCTGGCGTAAAATCGCCAGGATCTCTTCTTCGGTATGTCGCTTCTTCATGGTCCTTGTTCGGGGTTATACCCGCCAAGGACTCTCGCTCAACCACGGACAGTTTCAGGGGCTCAGGTCAGATATCTTGTCGCGCCAAGATTCACTCCGGCAGTCCATCTCGAATGGGGCGTCACAATCGGTCGTACAGCGCAAACCGATCTGACACTGTGCACTTGCAACCCGTCCCCAGAGGCCACGAGAATCCACAACCCGAACCTTGAACACTTACGTCTGACCGATGCGCTTTCGAATTCTCCTACTACCCCGTAGCGGCCCGGATGGGCATCTGTTTTGGAGAACAGATGTGCAATTCTTAAACTGAGTCGGCCCCAATAGATGAGCTCTAGAAACCACTGCCTCGCCCAGTATCTATGCGCAGTGACTGCGATCGTTGCGGCCTTGTTTCTCCGGGAGGGACTGGCACGACTTTCCGGCGAAGGTCCGTTACCCATTTACATCACGGTTTACCCGGCGGTCATGCTTTCGGCCCTGCTCGGTGGATTGGGACCAGGGCTCTTCGCCACGGCAGTTGCTGCGCTTGGAGTGGATTATTTCATTTTGCCTCCGGTCGGTTCGATTGCCGTGGCGAGCCTCTCTGACGCGGTCGGACTAGCATTTTTCTCGGGCACTGGCGTATTCATGAGCGTGGTCGCGGAGCTCTACCGCCGCTCCCGGCAACAGGCGGTGGCTCTTGAAGAGAAGCTTCAACCTCCCGATCGCCCGGAGTCTCCGGCTCCCTGGTCTTGGTCGGGTTGGCTGCTCAATGCAGGCTTTGTGGGGGCTTTGGCCATCCTGGCAGCAGCGGGATGGCAGTCCGCTCAAAATCTTCGGGCAATCGCTGAAGGCCAGAATTGGGAAACGCACACCCGAGTCATGGTCCAAGAACTGGAGCGACTCGTCTCGACATTGAAGGATGCTGAAATCGGCCAGCTCGGTTTCCTGCTCACCGGGGAGGAGCGTTACCTGGAGCCGTACGAGGCCGCGCTCAAATTGGTGCAAAGCGACCTGGCCAGTCTGGAGCAGCTCACTCGCGACAATGTCGCCCAACAGCAGCGTTTGACAGGCCTCGAATCACTCATTGGGGAAAAGATCGCTGAGCTGAAACAAACCATCGCATTGCGGCGATCGCGGGGTTTGCCAGCCGCCCTCGAAGTCGTGATGACGGACAAAGGCAAGATCCTCATGGATCAGATCCGCAAGCGAGTCACAGAAGCCCAGGACGAAGAGGAGCGATTGTTGCGAGAGCAAGCGACGGGCAAAACTGTCGAGACCAACAAGGTTGTTCAGACGCTGTTGGCTGGAGAGGTTTTGAGCTTTCTTCTGCTGACCACCGTTTTTCTCTACCTTCAGCAGGAAATCAGACGGCGTAGGAAAGCGGAAGCCGACGTGCGTTATCAACGCGACCACCTGAAAGAGATGGTGACCGACCGCACCACGGAACTCAGCCGGGCCAACGATCAGTTGACGGAGGAGATTGAAGAGCACCGGCAGGCTGAAAAGGCCCGGGCCATACTGGCGGCCATTGTCGAGTCTTCTGAGGATGCAATCATCAGCAAGAACCTTGGTGGCACAGTCACGAGCTGGAATGCCGCCTCCGAACGGATCTTTGGCTATCGCGCCTGCGAAATCATCGGCCAGCCGGTAAACCGCATCATTCCACCGGAACTCTGGGCCGAAGAGGCAACGATTCTGGAGCGCCTGGGCCGCGGCCAAGTCATTGCCAACTACGAAACCGTGAGGCTCGCCAGCGATGGACGCCGCGTCCCCGTCTCGCTCACCATCTCATCTATCTTGGATGATTCGGGCGCGATGATCGGGGTTTCGAAGATTGCCCATGACATTACCGAGCGCAAGCGCCTGGAGGCCAGCTTGCAGCAGGCCCAGAAGATGGAGACGGTGGTGCATCTGGCGGGGGGAGTGGCGCACGATTTCAACAACATTCTGACATCGACCTTGCTGCAGCTCAGCCTGCTGCAGATCGACCCAAGCCTGCCGGAGAGCACGAAGATTTCGCTCCGACAGATAGAGGCCGAAGCCAAGCGAGCGGCCGGTCTGACCCGGAAATTGATGCTGTTCAGCCGCCAGCAAGCCGTCCAGATGAAGCTCCTGAGTCTGAACGCCGTGTTGGCCGGCCTGAACAAGATGCTGCGCAAGTCGCTGGGCGAGGCTGTCAGCCTGCACTTGCAACCTGGCGAAGATCTCCTGTGGGTCGAGGCGGACGTGTCCATGCTGGAAGAGGTGGTGACGATTCTGTGTTTGAACGCGCAGGATGCGATGGCCCCGAAGGGCGGGAACCTGACGATTGGCGCCAGGCTCGTCGAGCTGGGCGCGGAGGCGTCCGGGATGAATCCCGAGGCGCGCCCGGGGTTGTTCGCGTGTCTTTCGGTGGCCGACACCGGCTGCGGCATGGACGTGGCGACGCTGAAACGCCTTTTTGAGCCTTTCTTCACCACCAAGGAGGTGGGCAAAGGCACGGGTTTGGGGCTGTCGACCGTCTATGGCATCACGAAGCAGCATGAAGGCTGGGTGGAAGTGTCCAGCCAGGTGGGCCAAGGCAGCACTTTTCGCGTCTATCTTCCGGCCTTGGCCAAAGCCCCGGCGGTCAGCCCGGAATCGCCCGCCTTAGAGATACGGAAAGGGAAGGAGGCGATTCTACTGGTGGACGATCAGGAGATAGTTCGCCACATGGTCGCGCTCAGTTTGAAGACGTATGGGTACCGTGTTCTCGAGGCGGCCAGCGGCCCGGAGGCGATCCAAGCATGGAAGGACCACCGGGGAGAGATCGACCTTTTGTTCACAGACATGAGGATGCCGAACATGACGGGGATGGAGTTGTTCAGGCGGCTCAGACAGGAAAAAGCCACCCTGAAGGGGATTATTTCGAGCGGTTACAGCGAGGAATTCGTGAGGTTACAAGGGGAGATCGATCCCCAGGTTACCTTGCTGCCCAAGCCGTATGTATTGAAGACGCTGGCCAAGACCGTGCGCGATTGCCTGGACCGAGCAGATTCGCTCCGCGAGTCGGCTCACTCAGAGTGACGGAGTCCAGGCGGGCCGGCGGGGGAATTGCTCGACGTAAGCGGCGGGAAACGAACTCCGCGAGCGACGTTCGTCCGACCCGAACCGATTTATACCGCACGTACCCCAGGCAGGCTACCGGCAATCTTGAACCTCGTTGCCAAACACCCGGGCAATCTTCTGGAGACATTTCGACGTCGGCCGATGTTCCCCGCGCTCCCAGGTGCTCAGACTCGATGGATCGACGCCAATAAGCCGGGCGCAGGTCTCGTAGTTCCAGCCCCTGGCAGTTCGGAGCCACCGGAGATGACCCCCGAAATCTTCCGGAGCCGGGATTGGGTTTGTATCCCAGGACGTCAATTATCGCCGGCAGGTGTTTGAACTGGGGAAACCCCTTCCCGAGCTCCCAATGCCGCAAGGAGGCAACACATCCCACGATTCGTTGCCCCACCTCCTTTTGAAGCAGTCCGAGGTCGAGACGGCGCTTTCGAAGGTAGTCACCGATAGTTTTGAGCTCGGTCGGATAACCTAAGCACTTTGGTTTTGAAGTCTTTAGCGAAAAGTGGCAGAAAGGTAACGAAGCCATGCCCCTGCGGGCATCTGGGAGATGCCCGCGGACAGTGCCGCTGCACACCGAACCAGATCGAGCGCTACCGGCGGACGCATCAGCGGCCCCCTTCTCGACCGGATCGACATCTACGCGTCGCCTGGGGGGCTGTCACCCTTGGGCTTGGTCTTCTGTGCTGACCCGAGTCCAAATGCCCACATTTCTGATGGACAATGCCGCTTTGGATTTTGGATTCACGGCGACCATCTAAACTGCATCAGGGATGTCAGGCTTGGCGCGGATAAGTGTCTTGCGGGGAATCTGGACCACGCGCTCATCCAGGCCACAACCTGCGGTGGGGAACATGCTCGTCTTTGCTTCTACTGTGATGTCCACGCCAATGACAGCGAAATCGCCCGAAGCCAATTCCAAGATACCCGGGCAGCCATTGAGGCTAGCGGTCTGCGCACCGTTTGTATGCGGATCGCGGGTGAGCGGATCCCTCTTTGCGAGCCACCTTCGACCAGCGAAGAACTAACACTCTCACTGCCCTCGAGAAGCGTACGCACTTAATTCAGGACCAGAGCGAACCTTCAAGCGGTCCGAAAAACTGAGGCCACGTAAAACTGATGAAAATTTGCTTTTCACCCGCGTCGACATATAGTCAGCCCTGCGCGTAAGTTGCTCCAGACCAGGGATAACGTGAGCAAAAGAACACACAAAACACGAAATTATGAGCAAGAACAAGAACCTCATCACGCAACGCAAAATCGCCCGTTACGGCTGGTCTCCCGATATTCCCGACCAGCGCGATATTCTCTTTTCCGCGCCGCTGGCCAAACTCGGACCGCTGCCAGCCAAGGTGGATTTGCGCAAGCAATGTCCCGCGGTCTATAATCAAGGCCAGATTGGTTCTTGCACCGCCAACGCCATCGCCGGCGCGTTTGAATTCGACCTTAGGAAGCAAAAACAGACGGATTTCGTGCCCTCGCGTCTCTTCATCTATTTCAACGAGCGCTTTATGGAACACAGTGTTGCGCTGGACAACGGCGCGCAGATTCGCGACGGGGTCAAGAGCGTCAATAAATTGGGCGTCTGCCCGGAAACGGAATGGCCTTACGACGCTACACCCGCCGACCCAAGCACCAATGTATGGCCGCCCGGAGCGAGGCCTGCACAGAAGCCGACGCCTGACTGCTACAAGACTGCTCTGAATCATCAGGTGGTGAGTTACCAACGCGTGAATCGCGACCTCGCGCAAATGAAGGGTTGCCTCGCGGCTGGCTATCCGTTCGTGTTCGGCTTCACGGTCTATGATGCATTTGAAAGCGCGGAGGTGGCAAAGACCGGCGTGTTAAATATGCCAACCTCGGACGAACGCGTGGTGGGCGGGCACGCGGTCTTGGCGGTTGGTTATGATGATGTGGCACAGCGCTTCATCGTGCGCAACTCCTGGGGCGCGAAATGGGGACAGAAGGGCTATTTCACGATACCCTACGCGTATTTGATCAGCGGCAACCTAGCGAGCGATTACTGGACGATCCGCATGGTGGAGGATTGAGGCTGCATTTTTGTCCGGGCCGTCAATTCCCTCACGCCACAGGACGTGAACACCACGAATTATCGCGCCTTTGATGATTCGACAAACGACTACGGTTTGCAGCGCCATGGCAATTTGGGCGGTAATTGCAGGAGGCTGATTTGATGGAGGACGACGTTGACCAATCTTTTCGCCAGACGCTGCCGAATCGAATATGCCGCCCAGGTGCAATGGCGGCCCACCATTAAAGTCAACTCGCCCCAGACCATGAAGCCCCAGTCTCCCTTTCAACCATCATGCAACATCCATTCGACCCCGGCTATTTTGGAGAACCATTCCGCACCTTGGTCGGTGAGTACCCAGAAGCGGATGTATATCCATCCAATCAATTCCCGGTGGAATGGGGGCCCATCTTCCATCGCGGCCGGTTGGATGGCTCGGCACGGGTGTTGAGTATTGGTCAGGACCCGACACAGCATGAGATAATTGTTCGACGATGCCTGGTGGGCGAAGCGGGGCGCCGAGTCCAAGGTCTCCTCGCGAAGCTTGGCATCACAACCAGCTACGTGCTCATCGACACGTTCCTCTATAGTGTTTATGGGTCCGTCAAAGCCGCCACCAAGAAGAGCCCACTGCTCGTCGGCTATCGCAACCAATGGATTGATGCCATCATGGGCGGGGGCCAGGTGGAGGCGGTTCCAACGCTGGGTACCGCTGCCGCGGAGACTTGGCAATTTTCGGAGGCAACTCCCAGCGGGCACGCGTCCAGCGTCGCATTCGCGCCGGTCATTCACCCGACAGAACCGGAGAGTTCTTCCAAGAATGACAATACCAAGAAGGCGCAGGCCACGAAAAAGATGCTCGCGAATTGGAATGTGGCGCTGCAGGCGTTGTCACCCGCGATTACCCACCCGGATGCTCCCGTTCCGCTCAAACTTTACGGAGACGCATGGGCTGACGGTGATCGCCTGCCCATGCCGGAGAGCGATTTTCCTGCCGGATTGCCGACGTGGATGCATGAACAGGATGGCTGGGCGACGCGTACGGGAAAGACGCTCTCTCGAAGCGCCGGAATATCACCATAAATGTTCCGAAGGGAACGATTCCATGACGGCCGAGCGGAGTTGGTTTCCATTAACCGGGGCTGTCACCCGTTCTCGGGGCGGGTTGGTCGCGGCGGCCAAAGCGATGGGACCGATCGATCCACTCTCTGGCCCTCAGCTTGCGCTCGCGGGGCGCGTAGTCACGATGGATGATGGGTTCTAGGTCAAAGCCGATGCCGTCGTGTACATCGATAAAGGCAGCATCGTTGCGGTTCAGAATCGCGCGCAACCCGCGCCGGCAGCTTTCGCCGACGTGACGATTGTTGAAAGTGGTGGGACGATTTTCCCGGGTCTGATCGAACTTCACAATCATCTCAGTTATGATGCACTTCCGCTGTGGTCGCCGGTTCCCAAGCTCTTTGAAAACCGCGGGCAGTGGCCCAACGACGCGGCATATCGTCCGCTGATAAGTGGCCCCATGACGGTTCTCGGCCAATATAAGAACGCCGATGGTCAATTCCCGTTTCTGCCGGTCCTGATCCGATACGTTGAGTGCAAGTGTCTGCTGGGTGGCGTTGCCACCAGTCAGGGCGTCAAGCTCGCCAGCAACTCTGGCATTCAGCGCTTCTACCGCGGTATCGTGCGCAACGTCGAGCAGACCGATGATCCGGATTTACCCGAAGCGCAGGGACGCATCCCCGACATAGCGGCCAGAGATGCCGCTCATTTTCTGGCCCGCCGGAGCGCGGAGGACAGTTGCTTTCTATTGCACTTGAGCGAAGGCGTGACCGATCCCGCCCACCGCTTTCTGAAGCGCGGAAACATTTTCTCGCGCTGGAAATCGCTCCAAATAAATGGGCGCTGAACAAGTCGTTCACGGGCATCCACGCGGCCGGTCTCGTGCCGGAGGATTTCGATGTGCTCGCGGAACACGGCAGTTGGATGGTCCGGTCGCCCCTCAGCAACCTGCTGTTATACGGCGGCACCGCGCGTGTGGATGCGGCCAAGAGCGCAGACGTCGCGATCGGACTCGGCAGTGACTGGTCACCCACCGGCAGCAAAAACCTCCTCTGCGAACTGAAGGTGGCATGGCTATACAACCAGATAAATCTGAATGGCTTGTTCCAAGCCCGGGATATTATTGCCATGGCCACGCGGGAAGCCGCGCGCATCCTGAAATGGGACAAGGTGGCCGGAACGATCAAGGCGGGAAGTCGCGCCGACTTGCTCGCCATCGCCGGTATGGCGGCAGACCCCTACCAGACTCTGTTGCATGCCCGTGAAACGGATATCCGGCTGGTAATGATCAACGGGCGTTGCTCGTTATGGCTGGCCGGCGGTAATGAGCAAACTCGCGCCTGATGATCAGACGATCAGTGTCGGCGGAAGAACGCGGCGACTTTTCTTGAAGCAGGAAACCGGTGACCGGGATGTTGCCCAAGTATCGTTGAGCCAGGTCACGGATGCACTGCGCGACGCCTTTCACGACATCGCCAAGCTGGCGAAAGAAATGCAGAAGGCGAAGCTCAGGGCTCCGGCGCGACGGTTGCTCGACGCGCAGACGGCCCCGGTCTTGTCCCTAGCGCTGGATGAAATTTGCGCCTGTGGCGTGGAGTTGGCACCGCGTCTTCCCTATGCCGGCTCGCGCGATTTCACCGGTCCAGAGCGGGCACCGCGTGCGATTTCCAGGGTCGCTCCGCCTCTTTCAGCCATCTTAAATCCAGTCAAACTCGACCCATTGACCGTCGCCGATGATCCCGAATTTCTAAACATGATGACGTTATAACCAAACGTGCCGGCGCCGATCAAAGATGGCTTGGCCGCTCTTTACTGAGCCGTTCCCGCCAACAAATTTCCCCTCGCGAGCCAAACCCACGCCGGCCGATGATGTGTTCCTACGCGAAGACGGTGCGCCAAGCAGCTCCAGGCAATCTGTTGAATTGGCCGATATTCTTGCGGATGGTTATGTGACGCTTGAAGGGACTTGTGTCGAATGGCCTTCCAGAGGTAAGCGCGAAACTGGACGGAGCAACAAGACCGCGCGGCCCAATGATGTTTATCGCACGCAATCGGCGGCTCGCGAGCAATAGCTCCTTACGGCGCCAACACGAATGCAGTGGCCGCTGAGGCATCGTACTGACTCTGCCGGCCCCAGCCATTGTTCGCGGTGGCAGCCACGTAAAGGAACTCGGCAAACCCCGCGATTGTGCAGGGTCCCATCAACGCGGCGACCGTGCCGCTGATCGGCGAGACGACAACGCTAACCGGGCCGTTGGTCGGCGGCACAGCTGGAAGCGTCACGGGGTTTACGCCCTTGACGAGGGTGAATGAGAAGGTCGCGAAGTTGTGGGGGTGGCTCGCTGTCAGGCCCATTTGCACCAAGTCGGCGTTTTTGGCGACGTATTGGAGGAAGCCGCAGGTCGGATCGGCGGTGTGTGCGTTCAAGATCGGAGAGCTGAGCGTCGCCACGCACGAGCTGTTGTCGACCAGGATGGTGAGTGGCGCGCTCGTTTCAATCAGGACGCCCGCTCCATTGACGAACTCGAGCACCAGGGTGTGCAGGGCGTCGCTCAGACTGGTGGAGTCCATCAAGCTGCCCAGCGATGGGTTCATCCACAGGAACAATTCGTTCAGGGGGTGAACGGGATAGTAACCGGGCTGTCCGGCCACGTTGACCGGCGCCGTCGTCTGGGCCACGTAGGTTGTGCCGTTCCATTTCTCGTCGGTCCAGCTATCCATCCTCACGACGCCATCGACTTTCACCCGGTAATAGGATGCGCCGTCGTTAAAGGCGCGCAGATGGTTAACCATCAACGGCAGCGTGCCGCCAAAGGGGGTATCCTTCACTTGGTAGAAGTAGGTCGGATCGACGGTGGTGTCGGCCTTCCCCGCCCCCGTCACCTTGTCAAAGGGAATGAACCCGATGCCCATCAGCAACGGACCCGCCGGCTGGAGAGCGAGGGCAAAATCAATGCTCTCGATCACTTGGTCCGAGCAGAGAAGAATCTCGCCGGGATGGGTCACGGCGGCGCTGGAAGGACGCACCGGCACGCCGGTCGCGATGACCTGAACAGTTGCGGTGGCCACGTTGATCAGGCTCACGCGATTGGCAGGATCGCGTTCCGGCAGGAAGATCGAACTGAATCCGTCGTCCGACCAATTCAGGAAGAACGGAGCTGTCAGACCGGTCTTCAGCGGCTGACGCGAGCCGTCGCTCAAACGGAAGCGGCTGACCCTGCCTTGGTCCGGCCCCGTCGTCTGCTCGCTGATGTAAGCGTACTGGAGGTCGGGGGTGAGCACCAGGCCGACGGCGTTGTTCAGATTCGAAATGACGGCGGTTTTGGCTCCGCTGGTCAGATCAATGCGCCAAAGGCGTCCGATTGGAGCATACTCCACGACATAGGCCGCGTTATGCGCTTCATCGAGCGCCATTTGTTGCGGCGCCGTCATGCCGGTCGAAACGACCGTAGCAGCCGCCCGATTCGCAGCGACCAAGCTCACGCGCAGAAGATTCCCGGCGCGCTCAGTCACGTAAACATGCAGGTTGTCGGCACTGAGCTTCACGTCCTCTGGTTGCAGATAGCCGGTGCCGAGCACCGCGTAGGCTGAGGCAAAATGAAAGGTGACCCACTGGATCTGAAGATTGTAGCCGTAATTGACGACTTTGACCTTGGCATAATTCCCCTGGTTGGTCAGAACCGCGAACACATCACCGGTCACGAGTTTGTTCGTGGCGTCGTTATTGCCGTCGATTGGCGTCGTGGAATAAGGAAGCGATTTCAGGCTGGCCGGCGTGAGCGAATTAAAGTCGACGACTCCGAGATTGACAATACGGGCGCTGCCTTGCGGCGCCATGTCGCGAACGACCGCGGTTTTCTGTTCCCACCAGATATCCGCGTTGGGCGGGCCGCCGCCCGCGACTCCCGTCTCCAAATCGAACATCCACGTCCCGTTGAGCGTGGTCGTTCCTGACGATACAATCGCTGCCGCCGGGAAAAGATCGAGGCGGGAAAGTTTGCCGCCGTACTCGACAAAAATCAGCCGATTCTGGCCCGATTGAAAATCGCAGCCGATTGCGCCCGCCAAACCGCTGGCTAGTTGTTGGATCGTGGACATGTGGCTCCTGTCATTTTCTTTCTGATTTGTATTTGGAGTGATGATTCAACCCGCTTTGGCGTGAACCCGCCGACACGAGAAGCAGAGCAGATCCCTGCGATGGGGAGACGGCAGAAGCGATCCGAGGCGAGGACCCGGGGTTCATGGTCGCACGGCGCCGGCAGCATACCCACCTCACCAACGGTTGCAAGTCGGCGCGCGATTTTTTCCTATGAGAGAAACCCTCTAACGCGGCAACCTTGGCAGGTCACGGTTTCGACGCGCGGCAGGGACCTGTGACGTCATATGTTGGATACAAACGCCGGAACGCGCTGTGACGGCGCCATTTGACTTTGGCGGAAAACCGCGGATGGTTTATCCCCCTCCGGCTTCCGAAAACTAGAATGCGAGTTTCTCCTGTCCCCTCAGCCGCCCAAACAGACTTCGTCCATGCCTCAGCTTAGCCAGATCTGAAAAGTCCAGTCAGCAGAAAAACGAAATATCGTAATCAACAACCCAAATCATGCCATGTCAAAAATACCGTCCCTCGATCAAGGCATCAGCAATCTGGCGCTCACGCATCTTTCCAAAATGACGTCCGAGCAGTTCCTCGCCGACTTCAAGAAGCAAGGCATCACCAACTTGGAGGGCCTCGTCAAGCAAACCCTGGCCGATGCGGCGATCGCCGCCAGGCAAGGCGTGGCTTTTGATGATGAGACTCGGGGCATCTGCTACAAGTTCACGACCTACCGACCCCACTTCGATCCGGGTGCGCTCAGCGAGGTTCTCGGGCAAATCAGCCAAACCCTGATTCATTAAGGTGTTTTGGTCTCGCAGCTGGGCGCAGGGCCTGCCTGGGGCTCGCCCAGCCGCCGGCAGTTCCGGTCCGCCGTTTCGCTTCCACTTTGGCGCGTGTCTTTCATTCCGCTCCTGACCGTTTGCGCCGGTCAACCGCGAACCAAGCGAGGCGCGGGCCATCCCCGGTGGCAGGTCCTCGGAGCGGGAAACGCGATTGCATCCGGCTGCTCCGCGGCGCGCTCGGCTGGATCGATCGGCACTTGGCGGACTTCGATCCTTTCCAGGGCGGACAGGCCTTCGCCATCCGCAACGGGCAACGCGTCGGCGAACTGGCACTGCTGCTGCAAGCCTACGTGCGGTTGACCGGCAACCGGCGCAGCCGGCGCGTTCGCCGGATGGCTGCCCTGCTGCAGACAATCCTGCGCAACCGGGAGTTCTCGGATCGCCTGCTCCGCTCCCAAGTTGACTTCGTGCTCGTGACCCAGGTGTACGCCGCGCTGCGCGCCGTCGGTCATGAAGCGATGCCGCAGAGCGAGCTGTTGAATCGTCTGGTCCGGATCAATTTTCCCCAGCAGACGGAACGGTTGCCCTATCGGCTGATGGAAGTGGTTTTCTGCCTGGAATGGGCCGGACTGCGTCATGCACTGCCGTCACTGGAGTCACTGTACAAGCGGAGCATTCTGGGCCGGACGCCGAGCCCGCTCTACCTTCATGACGACGACATTTACGCCATCACCCATACATTGATGTATCTTTTCGGCCTGGGCACCCGCCGGCGCGCGGCGGTGCCGGCGCGACAACGAAATCAGCTCAACGAGACGCTCTCCGTTCTGCTCGTCATCGCCTGCCAGGACCATCACTGGGATCTGCTGGCCGAGTTGCTGTTGTGCTGGGATTGTCTGGGGAATGAAGCGTCCGTCACCTACGAGCGAGGCTGGCGGACGCTGCTCGGAACGCAGCGCAGCGATGGATCGGTCCCCGGCCCGGAGTGGGCGGAGCAGCTGCATGCCACGGCTCGATCGATGGGCGTCGAGGCGCATTCGGAAAGCTCCAATTTTTCGCACCATTACCACACGACGCTGGTGAGCTGTCTTGCGGCCCTCGTCCGGCTTCGGAGCACGCGCTCGATTGAGCTCGCCGCCGGGCCCGCTTGCCCCGAAACCCGCCGGCCGATTCGCCGATCACAGCGGTCGCGCCGGCGGACGGACGACCCCGCGGGCCCTTTGCGACAGGCGCGCCCGTGGTTTGACCAGTTGCTGGAGACGGCGCAGCAGGAGAAGGAGACACCACCGGAGACGTGGTGCCAAATCCTGCTCGGCTTTTGGATTTGCGACTCTCTGGCCGACTCGTCGGACGGTGGGTTTCTCAAAGCGGCCCGCGCAATCGGCGAAGCGTTGAATCACCGGGGTATGCCATCGGGCGCGGGTTGGTCGAGGACTTCGCCGGCGCTCAAACTCATCACCGCCGCGCTGCTGGCGCGTCATCAGGTGGCTGTGGACTACCTGCACGGAGACGCCGGCTATGTCCGTCAGGCCCAATCCTTCCTGCAAGGTCTGCCGCGAAGTAAAACGGACGATGAAATCTCGTTCTACGAAAAGCGGTTTCTGCTGCACCGCTTGGGCCAGGCTCCCAAACCCAATCCGGCTGGCGCGGCCGAGGTCGTGCGCTTCGCGCGGGCACTTCCGCTTACGGATACGGGAGCCGGGCGGGAGCGATTCCTGGATCTGATCTTCTCTGCCACCGAGTTCGGCACCGGCGGGACGGCGATTTCGCCCCCGGGCGCGTGGTTCACCGACATGGTAGCGGGATTCACCAGCGCGGCTTTTCGAAAATACGACCTGATTGCCGGAAGCCGCTGGCTGCGGGCGGCGCAGTATCTCGGCATCGGCGGAGCCATGCTCGAAGACGGCCAGGCGTTCCTGCGATTGCATCAAAGGCCCGAAGGGCCGTTCGGTTTCTTTGGCGACGAGGAGCGTCGACTGCTCCAGCAGCGGCCGAAAGCCCGGTCTTCGCTCTTCGTCGAAATCTCGCTCTATTTGCCCGTAACCGTAGAATGTCTGTGGACCCTGGCCGAGGTCGGCAACAGCTGGCGGCTTTACGGGGCAATTCTCCCATCCGGAAAAACGAGGCCGGCGGCGTCGGCTTTCTTTACGAATGTGCCAACTTGAGCGCAACAGGATATGCTCCGTCTTTCCCTTCTTCTGACGCAATCCGCTGACGATTAAGGGCGGTGCCGGCACCAATCCACCCAGAGCACTTGAGCGGATCCCTCTTTTCGAGCCACCTTCAGAGTCGGTCTGGATGGTTATGAAGTGCTATCGCTTATCGAGCCAGTGGGAGCGTTAGTTTTCCGCTGGCCCCAGGTTGAGGCAGTCCTGGCGAAACTGGAAGCGTTTGCTGCCTGATCGCGGCCTCCATTTGTGCAGTATTTGTCAGTCAATCTGTGTATCGGTATTGTATCGCTTTTTTCGGCCTTTTCCCGCGTTTTGTTGCCGCTCGCTGCCGGACCACATTTGAGCCTCCAATGGCTTTCTCCCTCTGTCCCTCTGAAAATCGGCTTGTATGTAGTTTTCCATGACCGATTTCAACTCCCGCCCCTGGCACCAAAATTCCGCTTGGTTACGGCAGCAGCAAAGCGCCGGGAATTCCTGCATCGAGGGTCGCCAACATGGCACCGTGTTTTCTGGCCAATTCGAGAAGGTGGCCGTCGGTCAGCTTGCCGGGTGTTCGTGCGAACGCGGGGAGGCGGTCGGCGCCGATCCCGTCTTCGAGCAGCTCGAAAGCCATCGGGCTGGATGCCTTGAGTCTGGCCAGGGCCTTCCTTGCGGCGGCAACGTCGACCTGGAGGGAAGTCTGGACTGCAACGCGCACGAATCCCAGTTCCGTAATCGCGCACGTGCAAAGCGCGGACTCGGCACCGCGAATCGATTGATACCACAGGGCGGCTCGGCTGAATCCCTGTCGGCAATTCCGGTGTTGACCGAAGATTTGTAAATCGTGCCCGCGAATCGACGGGTTTTCTTACACTTTCCGAATCGGCGCGTTTTGGGGTGAATTCGTGGCGATATTCTTAGGAATGTGCTTGTTGCTATGGAACGCTGTCTTACGTAATTCTACTTATCTTCATCATGGATAGCGTAGCTTATGGCATTCATCATGCTGTCTAATGACACGCGAAACTAACCTTAATTCCTAACAACACAGGAGACAGAAGCTCGATCATGAATATCGCCATAAGACTGCTGAAGATCTCGTCCCTCGCCTTTGCGGCGCAGGCGTTCACGTTTACCCTGCACGCTGCCAGGGTTCCTGACACCGCCAGCACTCTCCCGCTCTTCGCGATTCCGCTGGCCGCCTTCGCGATCTTCCGCACTTGGGACGCCAGGCGCTCGCTGCGCCGTAGCTGAGGTCCTTTTTCATCCGGGCGCCAGGTGGGGAAATCCGCCTGGCGCCTTTTTTGTGGCCGGATGGGCCGGCCCATGAAAATGATTTCCTTGTGATCCCCGTCAAATTAGGGCGATTTAGGGGGTTCCGATTCACATGCCCTATCCCCGCTCGCGCTTGCTGGCCCTTGCCGGCCTCGGACTCCTGGCCGGTTGTGCCACCGGATCGTACTCGATCAACATGCCCATCTCTGGCGGACAGACCGTGCCGCTCGAGCTCACCACGACGGGAATGCTTCACGGGGAGAACGACGACTTCAGGATCGACGCAGCCGTGTACCAGTTCGACCCGAAGGTGAAGAATGGGACCTATCTTTTCGCATTCCTGGTCAAGAAGAGGGGGGCGCCGCGAAGCGTGAAGGTGGACGACGTGACGGATGAGGAGCCCAAAAACCTGTACCAAACCGACCAGATCAAGGTGCAGGATGGTCACTGGAAGCAGCGGACGGAAAGCTTCGTTCCCGACCAGCAAAACCTCAAATGGATCTTCGAAATCGAGAACAGCATCCGGGTGTACCGGTTCACGATCGTGACGGCCGACGGGCGCACCGAAGTTCTGTACGAAGGATGCAATTACATGGGTTTTGTGAAGGAACTCATCCGGAAGAGCCTGGCGGAAAATGCGGCCGCGGCGCCCCCCGCCGCCACACCCTGAAGCGAATGCGCGTCGATCCGCGGTACGACGGGTCCTTTTCATGCAGGCTTTCCTCCCCTTTCCCAGCGCACTCAACCTCCGAAGTCATATGCCACGACTCAGAATCCAATTAACGGCCCTTGTCCTCGCCGCCCTGGCCCCGTTCCCCGGTGCCCGAGCGTTCGCGGACAGCGATTCCACCATGAAGCAAATCCGCATTGAAAAGAAACCGTTCGGAACCTTCGGCGGCAAGTCCGTCGACCAGTACGTCCTTGCGAACGCCCACGGCATGACAGTCAGGATCATGACCTATGGCGCAACGGTCACCGCGATCGACGTGCCCGACCGGGGGGGAAACCCGGACGACATCGTCCTCGGCTTCGACGACCTGAAGGGCTACCTGCAGACGGTGCCCTACTTCGGGGCCATTGTCGGACGCGTGGGCAACCGGATTGCGAAGGGACTCTTCACCCTGGACGGCAAGACTTACAAGCTCGCGGTCAATGACGGCCCGAATCACCTCCATGGCGGGCTCAAGGGATTCGACAAGGTGGTCTGGGATGCGGCGCCAGTTCCGGGGCAGGACGGCTCGGTGCGCTTCAGCTACCTCAGCAAGGACGGCGAGGAGGGATACCCGGGCAATTGCCGCGTCGAGGTGACCTACACCCTGGGCGACGACGATTCGCTGAAGCTCGAGTATGTCGTGACAACGGACGCCGACACGCCCGTCAATGTGACCAATCACAGCTACTTCAACTTGGACGGACCGGAAAACGGCAGCATCCTCGATCAATCGATGACGCTCAACGCGGATCGGTACACCCCGGTGGATTCCACCCTGATTCCGACCGGAGAACTCGCGCCCGTCGCGGGAACCCCGATGGATTTCACGAAGCCGGTGGCCATCGGGGCCCGCGTCCTCCAGGTGGGCGGCAATCCAAAGGGATACGACCACAACTACGTCGTGAACGGGGGCGGCGGGAAGCTCGTGTTTGTCGCCCGGGCCGCCGGACCCAGGTCCGGCCGGGTCATGGAAGTGTACAGCACCGAACCCGGCGTCCAGTTCTACAGCGGCAATTTTCTCGACGGGACGCTCGTCGGCAAGAAGGGCGTTGCGTACAAGCAGTACTGGGGATTCTGCCTTGAGACGCAGCATTTCCCCGATTCGGTCAACCAGCCGACTTTTCCCTCGTATGTCCTGAAGGCGGGCGACACGTACCGGTCGAGCACGATCTTCAAGTTCTCGGCCCAATAGGAGGCGGTCCCGCCTGCGACTCCCCGAGGGCCGCGCCTGGCGCCCGGTGCGCCAGACGCGGCTGGTCACTCTTCGGGCAGGGGCTGATTGCGCGACTCCGGCAGGAACGGGAGGACGATGAGCCCGGTCAGGAGCACGAGGCTCACCCACATCCCCGCCGTGCGGAATCCCTCGATGTCGCCGCCGAGGGCCTTGGTCATGCGGCCGATCGTGAAGGGGGCGCTGGCGGCCGCAAGGCGGCCGAAATTGTAGCAAAAGCTCGTGCCCGTGCTACGGAGACTCGTCGGGAAAAGCTCCGGAAGGTAGATCGCGTAGACGGAGAAGACGCCGAGCTGGCCGAAGCCCATGATGGGGAGCATCCAGAAGATCTGGCTGAACTCCCGCAGATAGCGGAAGACGAGAATCGTGGACAGGAACGAAAGCAGGAGCGCCACGGCGAGGGCCGGGCGGCGGCCCCAGCTTTGCGCGAGCCGGGCCATCGTCATCATCCCGCAGAACCCGCCGATATTTTGCATGAGAAGGCCGACGGAGGTCCAGTAGGCCTTCCGGCTCACGACGGCGTCGGGCGACAGATGGGACTGCGTCAGGTGATTCTCCACGATCGAGCGCACGATCTGCGGATGAAAATTGCCCAGCCCCCAAAGGCCGATGATCCCCGCGCAGCAAAAGACGAGACCCAGCCAGGCGTGCCGGGACCATTTCGGATGGGTCAGCAGCTTCGCGTACGAGCCGAACCTGACCCCCCGCGTGGCCCCCTCGGCCCGGGCGCGGACCCATCGTTCGGGCTCCGGCAGGCGGACGATCACGAAAATGCAAAGCAAGGCCGGTATCGCGCCGACCAGAAACAGCGCCTGCCAGGGCTTCAGGCCGAGCGGGAGAAGGCTTGCCGCAGCCAGGAGCCCGATCGCCATCCCGATCAGGGCCGCGAGGATATTCCCGACCGTCGAGAAGGACTGAAGCAGGCCCAGGGCCGGGGCGCGGGCCTCATCCGAAACGCTGTCGGCAACGAGCGCCACAACCAGTCCGAACACTCCGCCGACGCCCAAGCCTGTGAAAAACAGGCAGGCGCAGAATCCCGAAAAACTCGACGCGAACGCGCTCGCCCCCGTTCCAACCGAATAGATCAGAAGCGTGACGCCGAGAATCCGGGCGCGGCCGTACCGGTCGCCCAGCGAGCCAAAGATGAGGCCGCCGACCGCCCATCCGATCAGCAGGAATGCGGTCGTGTACGACGCATACTCCGTCGCCCTTGCGGGACTGCCCAGCAGCTGCTCGACAGCCCCGTCGCGGCCCAGGGTGAACATCTGCTGGTCCAGGCAGTCGAAAAGCCAGGCGAGCGAGGCGGCGGTGAACACGAACCAATGCAGACGCGTGAAGGACCGCCACCACGGCTGGTTTTCCTGGGTCATGGCCGGTGCGACAGCTCTGGTTGTGTGTCACCCGGCGGGGGATCAATGACCCTTGGCGGGCGAGGACCCCACGAGCCCCTCGGACTTGCTCAGCGTCGGCCAGGAAAATGCATACAGCGCGACCAGCCCGAAGCAGACCAGCGGGACGATGAAACCCCGGGACATGCCGTACTGGTCGGCGATGTAACCCATGAGCTTGGGCAGGATCGCCCCGCCCATGATCGCCATCACGATGAAGGAGGAGGCCCTCTTCGCGCGGGTCCCGAGTCCGAAAATCCCGAGGGCGAAGATCGTCGGGAACATGACCGACATGAAGAAGTAGCTCAGAAAGACGCAAACGACCGACACCCAGCCGAGCTTCAGGAAGATGAGCAGGCAGACGGCCACGTTGATCAGTCCGTACAGGCCGAGAACCTTGTGCGCGGAAAACTTTCTTAGAATGCCGGCGCCGGAAAACCGGCCCGCGAGAAAGCAGAAGAAGCCCAGCGAGGCCAGGTGGGAGGCGCCCGCGTCGCTGAAATGGGTGACGCCGTTCCTGATTTCAAAACCGAACCAGGAGCCGAACCACCCCGTGGCCCAGGACGACGGCAGGGGCGGAACCTCCGAGGTCATGTAGTTGATCAGAAAGCTGAAGATGCCGGACTGGCCGGCCACGTAGAAGAACTGCGCAAGCGTCGCCGAGGAAAAGTGCGGATGGGTCCAGATGCTGTGATGCGAAACCTTCCTCGCGATCGGACGCAGGGCGAGGGCGGCGATGACGATCGCAACGGCTCCCCCGATGCCGATCGTCCGCCAGAGGACCGCCTCGGTCATTCCCAAACTCGCGAGGATCACCCAGCTGATCATCCCAAAGGCGCAGACGAGGACGATCGCGTTGAGCAAAAGCAGGAAATAGACCAGCCCCCGGTCCACCTCCCTGTCCGGCCCTTTTGCCGCCTGCGGATCCGCGTCCTTTTCGTCCAGGCGGTATTCATCCTGCATCTTGACGTCGGGCACGTCGGAGAAAAAGAAGACGAGGGCGAGGATGACGACGACGACACCGACCCCCGCATAGGGTATCCAGAGCGTCTCGCTCCCCGTGCTCTGGCCGGACGAATTCACCGAATAGAAGAAGGTCGCGCCCGCAAACGGCCCGAAGATCCAGCCGACGCCGTTGCACGATTGGGCGAGGTTGATCCGGGTGGCTCCGTACCGCTTGTCGCCGAGGACGGTCGTGTACGGATTGGCGATCGTCTCCAAAAACGTGAGGCCCGAGGCGATCAGGCAGACGCCGAGCAGGAACGCCCAGAATGCCGCGATGTGCGTCGCCGGGATGAACCAGAAGCCGCCCGCGGCGACGATCAAAAGCCCCGTGATCAGGCCCCCCTTGTAGCCGAGCTTCATCGCGAGCCAGCCGGCTGGAAGCGACATCAGGAAATAGCCCAGGTAGTGCGCGAACTGGACCCACGCGGACTGGGCGAGGCTCAGGTGCAGCACCTCCTGAAAATGCTTGTCCATCGTATCGATCATGCCGTTGCAGAACCCCCAAAGGAGGAAAAGCGAGGATACGAGGGCGAAGATGAAGGCGTAGTTCTTGCCGTCCGCGGTCCTGAAAAGGCCGGTCTTCACCGGCTCTGCGGACGGGGGAATGGCTGGCTGGGGCATTGAGGACATGGGGGTCAATTCACAACCGGAATTGCGAAGCCGTATTCAGGGGAAACGATCGGCTCGAAGCTCTCCGCGCCCGGCGATGATTTCAACGACAATCATGCCCGCCCCGCGCCCATGGATATTCTGCGCCGGCTGGACAAAGCGAGCCGGGCCGGCAGTGAAAACCACGGCGGTCCTCTGCGAAACGAAGGTTGCGTGCCCGGCGAGTCGGCCGAGAATCAGCGCTGCGCCGCAGCGCCCGCCGCCACATGCTCTTCTGGTTAAAGAAAACCGTGTCCTACTGGCTGATGCCGCTCCCGGCATGCCTCGTCCTGGTCGTGGCCGCGTGGATCCTCATCCGGCCTGGGCAAAGGGCCCGGCTCGGCCGCAGGTTTCTCGCGGCGGCGGCGCTGGTCCTGCTCCTCTTTGGGAACATAACCGTCAGCATGTGGCTGGTGCGCCCGTTGGAGGGCCTTTATCCGGCGATCCCCGAGATGCGCTCCGGGGAGCCCGTCCCGCCGGAACTGGCGTCCTGCCAGTTTGTCGCGGTCCTCGGCGGCGGCAACGGGTTCACTCCCGGCCTTTCGGCGACCAACAAGCTTTCGCCATCGGCCCTCGCGCGGTTGGTCGAGGGCGTGCGTATCCTGCGGACTCTCCCGGAAGCCCGTTTGATCGTGAGCGGCCCGTCGGACGGGGTGCACCCGAGCCACGCCTCCGTGCTTGCCCAGGCCGCCGTTTCCCTCGGCGTGGACCGCCGCCAGATCATCCTGATCGACACCGCGCGCGACACCGGCGACGAGGCCCGTGCGGTGAAGGAGATTGCAGGCGATTCCCGCGTCGCCCTGGTCACATCGGCCTGGCACATGCCCCGGGCCGCGGCGCTTTTCCGGAACGCGCGCGTCCAGGCTCTCCCCTGCCCCGCGGACTTTTCGGCGCGCCCGAGCCCGGAATTCGAATTGCAGGACCTCGCCTGGGACGTCGAGTCGCTGGGGCGCAGCACCTACGCCGTCCACGAGCGGCTCGGCTCCCTGTGGCTCCGGCTCCTGGGCAAGGGCTGAGGGGAATGCGTTGGCGGGAAAGGCAGCGCGGCGGCAGCCGCGGCGTGACAACCCGTGGTGGCCAGCTCCACTTGGAAAAATGCGCCGATCTTGGGGCGCGGATTCCCCTCTACTTGGTTTCGACAATCTTTCTGTCCGAATTCTCCCTGGATAAAGGCACGTTGATGTTCAGCGCGGCAGCCAGGTCGATTTCGTGCTCCTGCTCCTCCACGATGATCGCGCGCAGTGTCTCGCTCAACGCGAACTCTCCCATCGCCTCGGCCTGCTGGATGCGCTCGCGATAGCGCCCCACCGTTTCCCGTTCGTTCTCCAAGTCTGCGCGCAGCATCTCGACCGGGTCATTTGAGGTCTTAACCGGCTTAGGCAGCACGGCCGGCATGCCGCCCAGATAATCGATCTGTTTGGCGATTTTTATGGCATGCGCCAGTTCCTCCCCGGCATGCGCTTCCAACTCCCGCGCGATGTCTGTGTACGCCGCCCCCTTCAGCACCTGGCTGTACACGGTGTAGGCAATGATCGCCTGGTATTCGCCGGCCAGATCCTCGTTCAGCAGCTGGATCATCCGTTCGCGAGTGATATTCAATCCTGATTTAATTTCTTCTTTAGACATAATATTTGCTGAGTTGGCAGCCGGCTTTCATGCCCAGCTGCATTTGGTAGTGTTCATGCATTCCATAGGTTCGCCCGCCCTCAGGCCTGCACCGTGAAGCCGACTTTGATGGTCACCTGCCGATCGCCTTCTTGAGCGTTCCAATCTCCTTCTGGACAGCGCCTTCGAGCTGGTCGCATTCGCCACGGCTCTCCAAGCCGGGATTTCCAATCGCCTTGCCCAATCCTTCCTTGACCTTGCCCGCGAGTTTCTTGGCCGTGCCCTCGATTTCGTCTCGGGTGCCCGACTTTTCACCAATCGATTGTGGGTTCTTCATGGGCGTGTACTGTAGACGAAAGGTCCCACCTGTCCCATGGGGTGGAACCCGACCTTCAAGTTTTCATGCGCTCGGGAGTCGCGTCGCGCCCCGTTTGTCGAACCCGACCTGTCCGGATCACTTGGCGCCTCGCCGGGACCCGTCCAGTGGCAGCGTAAAGCCGCGTTCGACTGCATTTCGCATCGCCAAACGCGTCACGGGATTGTAACAATCGCCTTCGCATGTTCTCTCTCAAGAAGATCCTGGGCAAGGACGACCGGTTCTTCGATCTGCTGGAGGCGGCCGCGGAGGAGGCCCGCTCCAGCGTCGAACTTTTCAGCCGCTATCTGCAGAGCCTGGCGGTGGGCGGGACCCCGCCGAATGTCGACGACTTCATCCACACGCGGCGCAAGGAGAAGAGGATCCGCCATGAGATGACGTCGGCCCTGAGCCGGACGTTCGTCACCCCAATCGAGCGGGAGGACCTCGAGGCGCTTTCGTTCGCGCTGTACCGGATACCGAAGCAGGTCGAAAAGATCGTCGAGCGGATCTCGATCTGCCCCTACCCGATCGCGGATGGCGGCTTTCGCCGGCAGGCCGAGCTCATGCTGCAGGCGGCCGAATCGGTCGCCTTCATGGTGCAGCAGCTCCGCGGGGGCGCGAACAGCACCAAGATAAGCGCGGCCAACGACCGCCTCCAGTTTGCCGAGGGCGAGGCCGACAAGGTCATGCTCGCCGTTTTGAAGAAACTGTACGAGGGGCCGTGCGAGGCGAAGGAATTGATAATCCTGCAGGAGATTTACGAGATGATCGAACAGGCGGTGGACCGCTGCCGGAACGCCGGCAACGTGGTCGTCCAGATCGCCCTCAAGAATTCCTGACCCTTCGCGCATGACGCTCTTCCTGCTCGTGCTGCTCGCAGCGCTCGTCTTCGAGTACATCAACGGATTGCACGACACGGCCAACGTGATCGCCACGGTGGTCTCGACCCGGGTGCTGACGCCGAGGCTGGCCGTCCTCTGGGCGGCGGGCTGGAACCTGCTCGGAGCATTTGCGGGCACGGCCGTGGCCACCACGATCGGCACGGGCATCGTCAATACGCACGTCGTCACGATGTCGACCGTGCTCGGCGCCCTGTTGGGGGCCATCATCTGGGATCTCATCACCTGGTGGCTCGGGCTCCCGTCGAGTTCGAGCCATGCCCTCATCGGAGGGCTTTGCGGGGCCGCCCTGGCGAGCTCCGGCGGCGACTGGGGCGTGCTTCGGTGGTCGACCGGACTTTGGCCGAAAGTTGTCTTTCCCATGCTCGCGTCGCCGGTCCTCGGGTTCCTCGGCGGCTTCATTTTGATGTCCCTCATGACGGCCGCCCTGCGGCGCGCGAAGCCGCGTTTCGTGTCGGTGTTCTTCGGAAAGGCGCAGTTGTTCAGTTCCGGATTCATGGGTTGGAGCCACGGCTCGAACGACGCCCAGAAGACGATGGGGATCATCACCCTCGCCCTCTTCACGGGCACGCAAACCGGAGCGTTCCGGACACTCCCCTCCTGGGCCGGATTCCTGCGGGTGAACGAGTTCAAGGTCGTTCCTTATTGGGTGATCCTCGTGTGCGCCGCGACGATGGCCGCCGGCACCGCGGCAGGCGGCTGGCGCATCATCCGCACGATGGGCCAGAGAATCGTGAAGCTTCAACCCGTCCACGGGTTTGCCGCCGAGGCGACCGCCTCCATCGTCATTTCGACCGCTTCCAGGTTCGGGGTTCCCGTTTCGACAACCCATGTCATCGCCACATCGATCATGGGGGTCGGGGCGACCAAGCGCCTGAGCGCCGTCAAATGGGGAATCGTGGAGCGGATCGTCTGGGCCTGGGTCCTGACGCTGCCGGTCGCGGGCCTGCTCGGATACGGATTTGTTCAGCTCTTCAGGCTGTTCTAGTCAAGGGCCTGCGGCAGCGTGAAGCAGAAGGTCGTCCCCTCGCCGGGGGCGCTCTCGACGCTCACTTCACCCCCGTGCGCCTGCACCACGTGCTTGACGATCGCCAGGCCGAGGCCGGTCCCTCCCTGCTCGCGCGAGCGCGCCTTGTCCACCCTGTAGAATCGCTCGAAAATCCGCGATTGGGCCTCGGGCGGGATTCCCGGACCGTCGTCCCGGACCCGGATTTCAACCATTCCGTCCGCGCGCGCCTGCGCAGCCACAAGGGCGCTGCCCTCCGTGCGGCCGTACTTGATCGCGTTGTCCACGAGGTTGGACAGGACCTGGCGCAGCCGGTCCGGATCGGCCCGGGCGACCAGCGCCGCGGGGACCTCGTTGATGAGACTCGTGCCCCGGCGTTTGGCCCGCCCCGAGAAGTCGTCGAGCACGTCCTGGACTGCCGATCGAAGGGCCACCGGATGCGGCTGCAGCCGCATCCTTCCTGAATCGAGGGTCGAAAGGAGGAGCAGATCGTCGATCAGGAGGGTCAGCCTGTTCGCATGGCGGTCGATGATCTCCAGGAAACGCCCCAGTGTCTGTGGGTCGCCCATGCCGCCGTCGAGCAGCGTTTCGGCGGCGCTTTTGATGAGGGAAAGCGGTGTGCGCAGCTCATGGCTCACGTTGGCCACGAACTCCTGGCGCACAGCCTCGAGCTCGCGCAGGCGCGTGAGATCGTGAAAGACAAGGATCGCCCCGTCGCGCCCCCCATCGCGGTTCCGAAGCGCCAAAGCGTTGATTTGAAGGAAGCGCGGCGCGCCGGGTCCATCGATCCTCAGGTCGTGCTCGAGCACTTCCGACTCCCGGTCCAGCCGGGCGGCCACGGCCGACACCTCGTGATGCCTCACAGTCTCCAGAAGAGTGCGTCCGGTAGCGGGCGCCGCGAACCCGAAAAGGGCGCCCGCTGCCCGGTTGGCAACGCGGATTTCCCCGTTGGCGCCGACGACGATCAGCCCCTCGACCATCCGGTCGAAGAGCGCGGCGGTCCGCTGCGTCTGTTCGCGCAGCTCGGCCTCCCGCTGCGCCCGCTGCCTGTCCAATTCCTCCCGGTGGCGCGCCTCCGCGAGCGATCCTCGCTTTCTCTCCCTCCGCCAGCCGAGGGCGGCGGCCGCGGCGACGGCGAGGAGGACGGCGTACAGAAGCATCACGCCCGGCTCACGATTCGGCCGCGAAACGGTATCCGATTCCGCGCACGGTCTCCAAATAGCGCGAGGCGGCCCCGAGTTTCTCGCGCAGCCGCCGCATGTGGGTGTCGACCGTGCGGCTGTCGATCGGGTTCTCGTAGCCCCACACGTCCTGGAGCAGCCGGTCGCGGGACTGGACCCGGCCGCGGCGGCGGGCGAGGACTTCGAGAAGCTTGAATTCGGTAAGCGTCAGGACGATCGCCTTCCCGGACACCTGGACGACGTGGCGCGGCACATCGATGTCGATTTCTCCCATCCGCAGGTGGGCGCCGACCTCGTCTGCGGACTGCGTTCGAGCGAGCAGCTTGCGGATTCGCAGCACCAGCTCGCGCGGGCTGAAGGGTTTCGTCACATAGTCGTCCGCCCCGAGTTCCAGGCCCAGCACCCGGTCCATTTCGGCGGCCCGGGCCGTCAGCATGAGAATCGGAAGGTTCGCGGTTGCCGGATCGCGCCTGAGAATTTTGCACACTTCCAGGCCGTCGACCTCCGGAAGCATGAGGTCGAGCACCATCAGGTCCGGCCGCTCGTTGCGCGCGGCGGCCAGGGCGCGCGTCCCGTCCTTGGCGAATATGGGCGTGAAGCCGGCTTCGCGCAGCTTGAATCCGAGCACCTCGAGCGCGTCGGCCTCATCGTCAACGATCAGGATTTTCGGTTTCATTCGTCTTGTGAACGGTATGGCGGATGTCCACCGCCTCGTAAAGATAGACTACCTCCTCGGCGATGTTCGTCGCGTGGTCCGCGATCCGTTCGAGGGTTTTGGAAATCGTCATCAGGCTTAGGCAGCGGGAGATGGTCGCAGGGCGCTCCACCATGAAGCTGGCGAGTTCGCGGTGGAGCTGCCGGTTGAGGTTGTCGACGTCGGCATCGCGGGGGATGACGCTCCGGGCCCTGTCCGGCTCCCGGTTGATGAAGGCCGTGATCGCGTCGCGCAGCATTTCCAGCGACATGGCGCACATCCGCGGGATGTCCACATAGGGCTTCAGCTGGGGCTCGGTCCCGAGTTCGATCGCCCGGCGGGCGATCGTGACCGCCGAATCGCCGATCCGCTCGAGATTCACGGAAATCTTCATCGACACCGCAGTCAGGCGAAGGTCGGTCGCCAGCGGCGCCTTCGCCAGAAGGTGGATCGCCGTGTCATCGACTTTGACCTCGAGTTCGTCGAGCGCATTGTCGTCTTTCATCACCTGGCGGGCGGCCGCGTCGTCGCGATCGACCAGGGCGCGGATGCTCTTGGCGACGGCCGTCTCGGCGTGGCTCGCCATCGAAAGAAGCGTTTCCTTCAGGCTTTCCAGCTCTTCGTTGTAATGGGTCATGGGTTTTTATCCGAACCGGCCCAGGACATACGCCTCGGTCTGCGGATTGGAGGGACTTGTGAACAGGTTGCGGGTATCGGCGTACTCGATCAGGCGGCCCAGGTAGAAGAACGCCGTCCTGTCCGAGCATCGCGCCGCCTGCTGCATGTTGTGCGTGACGATCACGACCGTGAATTTCTCGCGCAAGAGCTGAATCAGCTCCTCGATCCGCGCCGTCGCAATCGGGTCCAGGGCCGAGCAGGGTTCGTCCATGAGGAGCACCTCCGGCTGGACGGCCAGGGCGCGGGCAATGCACAGCCGCTGCTGCTGGCCGCCGGAAAGGCTGACGCCCGGGCGGCGAAGGTGGTCCTTCACCTCGTCCCACAGGGCGGAAAGGCGGAGGGACTCCTCGAGGCGCTGCCTCAGGAATGCGCGGTCGCGCACTCCGTTCAGCCGCAGCCCGACGAGCACATTTTCCTCGATCGACATCGTCGGGAATGGATTCGACTTTTGAAAGACCATCCCCACGCGGCGGCGGACGGCCGGCGGATCGACGCCGGCGCCGTACAGGTCGTCCCCAAAAAGTTTCAGGGAGCCCTCGATCCGAGTCCCCGGCGTCACCTCGTGCATGCGGTTGAGCGCGCGCAGGAAGGTCGATTTCCCGCATCCGCTCGGCCCGATGATCGCCGTCACCCGGCGGGAGGGAATCTGGATCGTCACGTCGTACAGGGCTTGGCGCGCCCCGTACCAGAGAGAAAAACCGCGGATGTCGAAGGCGGGCGATCCCTCCGGCCCGGACGACTTTGGCGCCTGGGCGGGAACGGAGGGACGGGGGGCTGTCGGTGGAGGCGCGATGGAGGCTTCAGGCATGCGACAGGTGGTTTTCAGGTCAACTGGACGACTTGCCCCGGGAGAGCAAGCGGACAAGAAGGTTTATTCCCAGGATCATGAGCATGAGAACGAGCGCCCCGGCCCACGCCTGGCGGTGCCAGTCGTCGTACGGGGAGATTGCGTAGGAAAAAATCTGAAGCGGCAGGGCCGCAATGGGCTGGCTCAGATTGTGGCTCCAGAAGTTGTTCCCGAGAGCCGTGAACAGGAGGGGCGCCGTCTCGCCGGCCACGCGAGCAAGCGCCACGAGGATGCCCGTCAGGATGCCCTTGAGCGCCGTCTTGATGACGATGATCGTGATGATCTTCCAACGGGCGATCCCGAGCGCGAGCCCGGCCTCGCGGAAGCTTTGGGGAACGAGCAGAAGCACCTCCTCGGTTGTCCTCATGACGAGGGGGATCATCATCAGGCCGAGGGCCACCCCGCCGGCGTAGGCCGAGAACGTCTTGAACGGCACGACCAGCATGGCGTACACGACCATGCCCCAGACAATCGAGGGGACGCCGTTCAGGACGTCTGCGGCGAAGCGGATCCAGTAGTTGGCGCCCTCGCCTCCGTACTCGGCCAGGTACACGCCCCCCATGACCCCGACCGGCACTCCGATGGCCGCTCCCATGGCGAGCAGGACAAGCGTGCCGGCTATCGCGTTGGCCATGCCGCCGCCGGCTTCGCCGGTCGGCTTTGGGAGCTGCGTAAAAAAGCTCCAATCGAGGGAGGAGGCCCCTTCCCGGATCAGAAAATAAAGCACGAGAAAAAGGGGTGTCATCACGACGAGGGCGCTTGCGCCCATCAGCCACGTCACGACCAGGCTTTTTACCCGGCGCAGCTCCTGCTGGCGCGGGCTCGGGCGGCATGCGGCGAGTGTGGCGGCTTCGCTCATCAGGTCTTCCCCGTGCCTCCGCCCGTCAGGGTGCGGAGCATGAGTTGGGCGATCCCGTTGACGATGAAGGTGATCGCCAGCAGGACGAGCCCCAGCTCGAACAGCGAATTGAGGTAAAGGTCGCTCGTCGCCTCGGTAAACTCGTTGGCGATGACGCTCGCCAGCGTGTAGCCGGGTGCGAAGAGCGAGGCGCTTATCTCCGGCCTGTTGCCGATCACCATCGTGACGGCCATCGTCTCGCCAAGCGCCCGCCCGAGCCCGAGGACCGCCGCCCCGAAGATTCCACGCCGGGCGTAGCTCAGGACCGCGATCCGGATCACCTCCCAATGGGTGGCGCCCAGGGCGAAGGCCGCCTCGCGCTGGAGGTCCGGAACCGAACGGAGGATTTCGCGGGAGACCGACGTCACGATCGGCAGGATCATGATGGCGACGATGATTCCTCCCGCCAGCATGCTGACGCCGTAAATCGGGCCGCCGAAAAGCGGCAGGAAGCCGAGCGTCGCCTTCAGCCACGGGAACAGATGGTCCCGCAGCCACGGGATCAGGACGAACACCCCCCATAGCCCGAAGATGACGCTGGGTACGGCCGCAAGCATCTCGACGATCGTGATCACGGGCTGGCGGATGCGCACCGGCGCCATCTCGGTGAGAAATAGCGCCGTCGCGACTCCAAGGGGCACGGCGATCAAAAGGGCGATGAGCGAGGAAACCAGCGTTCCGTAGATGAAGGGAAGCGCTCCATAGACGTCCGACACGGGGTTCCACGTCGAGCCCACCAAAAAACCGGCGCCGAACTGGCGGATCGCCAGGCGGGCGCCGTGATAGAGTTCCCATCCGACGAGCACGATCAATCCGAGGATCGTGAGGGCGGCCAACAGCGCGAGCCACCGGAACGTGTGGTCCCCAAAACGGCTTGTTGCGGGATGCAGCGCCGGCGCCCGAATCGCGGGCGGTGGGATGACTTCAGCCATGAGCTCGGCTTCCTTCGCAATGCGGACGGCCGGACCCGCGCCTGTCGCGCAGGCGACCGCCGGGGTGTGATTTTGACCGGATTTTGCTCAAAACTGGGAGGGTGCGCCAGGGCCGCACCCTCCGTGAGTTGGGTCTGAACGGCAAGTATGAACTGCCGCCCTCAGTATTTGATTTGGTCGATCCGGGCGAGCACCCGGGTCTGGACGTTTGCCGGCAGCGGCGCGTAGTTGAGGGAGGCCGCCATCTTCTGGCCGTCGCTGTACGCCCATCTGAGGAACTGCACCAGCTTCTCGCCCTTTGCGTGATCCTTTATCTCGGCATAGACAAGGAGCCAGGTCGCCCCCGAGATCGGATAGGCATTGGCTCCCGGCGGGTTCACCATCGAAAAGCGGAAATCGTCCGGGATATTGGCCGCGCCCAGCGCCTCGGTGACCGACTCAAGCGACGGCGTGATGTAGTTTCCCGATGAATTCCTGATATCGGCGTACGGCAGCTTGTTTTGCTTCGCGTAGGCGAGTTCGATGTAGCCGATGGCGCCCGGCAGCTGCTTTATCTGGCCCGAGACGCCTTCATTGCCCTTGCCCCCGAGCCCGGCGGGCCAGCGGACCGACGTTCCCTTGCCAACCTTCTCCTTCCACTCGTCGCTCACGCTGCTCAGGTAGTCGGTCCAGATGTAGGTCGTCCCGCTGCCGTCCGAACGGTGCACGACGATGAGATCCTCGTCGGGAAGGGTCACGCCCGGGTTCTGCCCGGCAATGGCGGGATCGTTCCACTTGGTGATCTTCCCGAGAAAGATCGCGGCGATCGTCGGCCCGTCGAATTTCAGCTGCGGATCGCCCGGCAGATTGTAGCTCAGCACGTCCGCACCGGCGACCGTGGGAATATGCAGAATCCTGCCCGGCGCCTTCGCGAGATTGGCATCCGACATCGGGCCGTCGGAGGCGCCGAAGTCGACCGTTTGTGCGAGAATCTGGTTCTGCCCGCCGCCCGAGCCGATGGACTGGTAGTTGAAGTGGACCGATGGGTCCACCTTGACGTATTCATTGAACCATTTCGAATAGATCGGGTACGGGAACGTCGCGCCGGCGCCGTTGATGAGGAGCTGCGCCGAGGCCGGCGTGGGGCATAAGGCCGCCATCAGGCATGCGGCGGGGAGAAGCAGAGGCGTAAGTCTTTTCATGGTGTATTTTTGAAGCAAGGTTGATCGCTATTATCGGGAAGGAAAGTTCGTCAGGATTGTCTTGCGCAAGGGCGCCGCGGCATGCCGCCTGGGCACCCCGGGTGCGCTCAGGGCAGGTCGTAGCGGAGATCGACGTAGAACATGTTCATGTGCGTTCCGCTCGGGGCGCCGGCGGCCACAAACCAGGGGCTGCGGTTCAAATAGGAGTACTGCGCAAGGAACTTCAGGTCGCCATAGGAGGCGCCCTTCCAGAGGACCTGCGCAAGACCGAGCGTGTACTCTTCGATCAGCTTGTTATTGCTGTTCGAGGAGCCCGTGTAGCCGTAGCCGACGTATGAGCCGTTGGCCTGCTGCCCGGTTCTCATCCCGTAATGCGCCTGGCCGAAATAGCCGTAGATCTTGGTCGTGGGCACGGCGTCCCATTCGAAGCCGAGCATGTCGGCATACGAGTAGACCAGCTCGATCTGGTCGACCCCGTTGGCATCGGGTGGCGCGACGACGAAATCCGGCCCGAGACCGGTCGAGATGTAGCGGCCGCCGCCCTTGCTCGCGAAAGCATTTTCGATGAGCTGCAAGTTGGGCATCACGCTCAGGTTCATGTTGAACGACCCGCCGTACCCTTCCGCGGTGGCGTTGGCGTTAATCCCGCTGGCGGGCACATAGGTGTTGATCTTGAATTGGCGGAACAGTCCCGCCATGTCGGCATGGAACGGAAGATCCCCGAATTTCGTGTCGAAGGCGATCTTCCCGATCAGATCCGGAGTGACATTCGGCGTCGCCGTCCCGTTGCTGCCGTTGTCAATCTGCGTTGCGGTGAAGTTGGACGGCAAGGTCGTCGCGCTGCCGACGTACTGGTCGGGATTCTCGGCGGAGACGCCGAGCGTCCACTCGTCGGTGGCATGGTAGATCGCGCGAACCTGCGGGGTGCGGCCCCAGACGAGGCCCACCTGGTAGTTCGTGTCCACATCCTGGCTGAAGAAGATGTCTGAAGGGAGGGGCGACAGCCCCTTGCGGTTCGGCGTAAGCAGGCTCCAGTCCTGGCCTGCGAGAAATTCCCACGCTCCGTTTTTCAGGTCCACGAAGTAGACCCGCATGCGCAGGGTGTCGGAGTTGCTTGCCACATTGATGTTGGTGGGTCCCGCACCGAGGAAATCCGTTTCGACGTAACCGAGCACCTTCGTGCCGCCGACCTTGGAATCGACCCTCAGGCCGAGCCGGGAGTTCTTGGCGCTGAAGCGCGTCTCCGACAACTGCCCGTTGGCCGTGTTGGCGTAGGGAATCGACCCGAAGCTCGAGCCGATGTCGCCCCCGTTCAGGGTCCCGCGGTACAAGGCGGTGAAGTCCAGGAATCCGAAGGGAGTGAAGTCGGCGGAGCCGATCTTGAACGACAGCGGAGACTGGCCGCTCCGCGCGGAGACGACCGCACCCGCGGGCACGGGAGCGGAGGCGGGAGGAGCCGTCATCGAGGCGGCCTGCGCGGCGGCGTTCGCCTGGGCCTGGGTCTTCAGGTCCGCCGCTTCCTGCTGCGAGACGTAACCTTTCTTTACGAGCAGGTCCAGAAGAGCCTGAGTCGTATCCTGTTGGGCGTAGGCGGCGCCGGCGGCGAGAATCATGCCGCCCAGCAGCGCCGATTTTACGAGGTGTGTGTTGAACATAGGGTGTTGGAGTCTGTGTTGTTTTCCTTTCGAATGGCGCCGGCATGTTGGGGGAGGCGTGTTACGGGCTCGTGACGCTTCCGTGACAACCCGGGAAAAACGGCGCGGTTGATGCGGAGGGGGCGGGATCCCCTGCGTGCCATTCCGGAAATCAGGCCGCAGACCCCCTCTTTGTCCTTTTCCTACCCCGATCCCCACTCTATCAGTGGCGGCACCCGTGAACGACCCGGCATTTTGGAGCAGGCTGCAATTCGCCTTCACCATCACCTACCATTATCTGTTTCCGCAACTGACCATGGGCCTGGCTCCCCTGCTGGTCTTCTGGAAATGGCGGGCTCTGCGCACGGGCGGGGCCCGCCACGCGCAGGCGGCGCGGTTCTGGGCGAGGATATTCGGACTCACCTTCGCGGTCGGGATCGTGACCGGGATCCCCATGGAGTTTCAGTTCGGGACCAACTGGGCTGGTTTTTCCCGTTTCTCCGGAAACGTGATCGGCCAGTCGCTGGCCATGGAGGGCATGTTCGCCTTTTTCCTGGAAAGCGCGCTTGTCGGAGCATTGGTCCTGGGCGAAAAGCGGCTCGGCCCCCGCGCCCATTTTGCGACGGCGGTTGGCGTCGCCGCAGGGAGCTGGCTGTCCGGATATTTCATCCTGGTCACGAATGCGTTCATGCAGCATCCCGTCGGTTATTCCATCGCGGCCGACGGCCGGCTGCGCCTGGCCGACCTGGGAGCGTACCTGAACAATCCGTGGGCGCTTGTCATGTTCGGCCACAATCAGCTGGCGGCCCTCGTGACCGGCTCATTTGCCGTGGCCGCGGTCGGCGCCTGGTACACGCTCCGGGGCGAGCATCGCGAGCAGGCCCGGCTGTTTTTGCGGGACGGGATCGTGGTCGGGCTTTTCGCCTCGATCCTCGTCGCCTATCCGACGGGCGACGCCCAGGCGAAGATGGTCGCGCGATACCAGGGACCCGCCTTGGCGGCGATGGAAGGCCGCTTTCACAGCGGCGCTCGGGCGGAAATCGACCTGATCGGCCAGCCCAATGTCGCCGAACAGCGGCTCGACAACCCAATCCGCGTTCCGGGTCTGCTCAGCATCCTCGCCTTCGGCCACGTGGAAAGCGACGTGCGCGGCCTCGATGATTTCCCGCGAGACACCTGGCCGACGGACATCGAGATCCTCTATTATTCCTTCCACATCATGGCCGGCCTTGGAACTGTGTTCATCGTCCTCATGCTTGCGGGATTGGTCGAGGCCTGGCGCGGTCGATTGGAAAGAAACCGGGTGCTGCTCTGGCTGATTCTCCTTTCATTCCCCTTTCCTTTCATTGCGAACACAGCCGGCTGGGCGGCTGCGGAATTGGGCCGGCAGCCCTGGCTCATTTACGGTTTATTCAGGACCGGGCAGGGCGTCAGCGCAGGGGTCAGCGCCGGCAACACCCTTTTCACCCTGATCGGATTCATCGGACTGTATTTTGTCGTCGGCTTGCTCTATCTCGCCCTGTTCGGCCGGGAGTTGGTGCGGGGGCCGGCGGAGGCCGCCCATGATTGAAGCCGCCTACGCCGTTCCGGTCCTGATGCTCACCGTCTTCCTGGTGCTTGAAGGCTGGGACTTCGGCGCCGGCCTCCTGCAGTTTGTCGTGGGGCGCAGCGAGGCGGAGCGCGGTGTCGTCCTCCGTGCAATCGGCCCCCTGTGGATTTGGAACGAGGTGTGGCTGGTCGCCTTTGGCGGCATGACATTCGCCTTGTTCCCCAGCGTGATGGCCTCTGCCTTCTCCGGATTCTATCTGGCCTTTTTTCTACTCCTCTGGTGCCTAATCCTGCGCGGAGTCTCGGTCGAGCTTCGCAATCATCTGGGTGACGGACTGTGGAGGGAGGCCTGGGACTTCGCGTTCGCCGCATCCAATCTGCTCCTGGCCGTGCTTGTCGGGGTGGCCCTGGGCAACGTCGTCCGCGGCGTGCCCCTCGATGCCCGCGGCGAATTCTCGGTTCCGTTCTTCACCGACTTCGGCGTGCGCGGCCAGGTCGGCATCCTCGATTGGTATACGCTGTCGGTCGCGCTCTTCGTTGTCGCGCTCTTCGCCGCGCACGGCGCCTCCTTCCTCGCCTTGAAGACGGCCGGGCCCGTCCACGACCGGAGCGAGCGGGCGGCGCGCCTGCTTTGGCCGGCGGTTTTGGCATTGCTCGCAGCGATAACCGCGGAGACCGCAATCGTGCGGCCCGATCTTTTCACGGGCATGGTCCGAAGCGCGGCCGCCTGGCTCGCCCTCGCCATTGCCGGAGCAGGGGCTTCGATGGCCCTTGTGGGACAGGCGAGGCGGCGGGAGCGTACGGCATTCGCCGGCTCCTGCGCCCTGATCGCCGGCTTGATGGGCGCCGGCGCCGCCGGCGTATTTCCGGTGATGCTTCATTCCACACTGGACCCCCGGAATTCGATCACCGCCTTCAGCGGCGCTGCGGACGGTCATGGGCTGCGCCTCGCGTTGATTTGGTGGCCGTTCGCCGTGGTGCTCGCGATAAGCTATTTCGGATTCGCCTACCGCCACTACCGCGGAAGGGTGAACTGAGGCGGAGCTGCATATTGCACCGGGGCGGTGTACAGTTTAGCTAAAGAAGGCCATTTCGAGTCGTTGCTGGCCGCATTGGCCGTTTCTGGGCCGCCTCGCACGGGGCGGCCGGTTTGACGGCCAGACCGGGCATTGGCCAGCTCCGACTCGAAATGGCCTTCTTTAGCTAAACTGTACCATCGCCCTTGGCGGGTCATTCTTGCTATTATATAGCAAAATGGTAGATTCCCTGAAGATTTACGAACTGCTCAAGGCGCACCTTCCAGAACCGCAAGCGCGCACCATGACCCACGCCATCCAACAGGTCGAAGCTGACATCGGGAAGGACGTAAAGTCCGTGGTTGAGGCGGCGTTCGCGCAATGCGCCACCAAAGCCGATCTGGCCAACGTGGAATCCAAGCTCATCCGATGGATGTTCGTCTTCTGGATTGGCCAGGTCGCCGTGGTTGTGGGGCTGCTGAAGCTGATTCGATAACGGCGCAGAGCGGCTGGTTTTTCAGGCGGATCGTTTGCCGGGGTCGCGCTACTGGCAAAAATTGATGAATGGAATTTAATCAATTCTTCGCCGCCATTTAATATAATTCTGTCATTCTTCCGACACATGCGAATCCTGGTGGTTGAAGACGAGCGCAAGGTCGCCGAAATCGTATCCCGCGGCCTGAAGGCCGAGCGCTTCGCCGTCGACGTGGCCCCGGACGGAGATGCGGGCTGGGCCATGGCGAACACCTACGGCTACGACCTGGTCATCCTCGACCTCATGCTGCCGGGCCTGAACGGCCACGACCTGCTTAAGCGCATCCGCTCAAAGGACGCCGCCGTTCCGATCCTCATTCTCACGGCGCAGGACGGCATGGAGAGCAAGGTGCGCAACTTCGAGGCCGGTGCCGACGACTACCTCACGAAACCCTTCGCCTTCGCCGAACTGCAGGTGCGCGTGAAGGCGCTGCTCCGGCGCGGACCCGTGAGCCAGTGCAGCATCGTGCGCATCGACGACCTCGAGCTCGACCGCCTCACCCAGCAGGTGCGCCGCTCGGGGAAGCGCATCGAGCTCACGCCCAAGGAGTATTCACTCCTGGAATACCTGGGCACGCAGCCCGGCCGGGTCTTTTCACGGACGATGATCGTCGAGCACGTCTGGGACCAGAGTTTCGAGGGCCTGACGAACATCGTCGACGTGTATGTCCGGCACCTGAGGGAAAAGATCGATGACGGCCATGCGAGGAAGCTGATCCGGACCGTCCGGGGTGTCGGCTACACCCTATCGGCAGACTCCGCGGCATGAGCCCAAACCGGCCCGGTCCCCACTCCACTGAGGAATTGCCCCCGGGCGTCCACGGGAGGCGCCCGGGCGCCGCCTTCGCCAGGGGCTCGCTCCGGTTTCGGCTCGCGGCGTGGCACGCCGCGGTCTTTACGGCGCTGTTCATCCTGCTCGGCGCGCTGCTTTTCGTCCGGCTCGAGTCCTATCTGGAGTCCACGATTCTGGAAGCCCAGGGCCGCCGCGCCCGGCAGATCGGGGAGACTCTGGTCGCCGGCATCCCCCGGACGGGCGAGGCTGCGGTCCCCGCGCAGATCGAGTCCCTTTATGCACCGGAACACAGCGACCGGTTCATTCGGGTGAGTCGCCGGGACGGCACCGTGCTGTACCTGTCCGGCATTCCCAACGACCAGAGTTTCGACCCCGGCCGGGTGCCCATGGCGGCGCCTCCCGGGCCGCAGCCGGAATTCACGCGCAAGGCGGCCACTGCGGGGGGGGGCACGCTGCTGGTTTCCGGATTCCAGGTCGCGACATCCACAGGCGGCTACATGGTCGAGGTGGGGACCACCGCCGAGCCGGTTGCCAGCCTGCTGCGGCAACTCGCGCTGCTCCTGGGCGTGGGACTGCCTGTCGTGCTTCTGGTGGCGGCGGGCGGCGGCTATCTTCTCGTGGGCCGCGCGCTTCGCCCGGTGGACACTATCGCGGGCAAGGCGGAACTCATCACGCAGCACAATCTCGGCGAACGGCTCCCGGTGGCGCAAACGGGTGACGAACTCCAGAGGCTGGCCGAGTCGCTCAATCGCATGATCACCCGGTTGGACGACGCGTTCCAGAACTCGAAGCGCTTCGTGGCCGACGCGTCGCATGAGTTGCGGACCCCCCTGACGGTCCTGCGCGGGGAACTCGAGGACATGGCCCAGGGCTCGCGCCCGCCGGGCAATCTCGGCGACCGCATTGGAAGCCTTCTTGAGGAGGTCGAGCGGCTCTCGAAGATCGTGGAGAGGCTGCTGGCCCTGTCCCGGCTGGACGCGGGCGATTCGCAAAAGGAGTGGGTCCGCTTCGATCTCGCGGCGATGTCCGTGACGACCGCGGAACAAATGGCCCTGCTCGCCGAGGACAGGAGAATACTCATGTCCTGGGATGCGCCGACGCCCGTCCTGGTCGAGGGCGACCGGACCCGGCTGAAGGAGGTCGTGGTCAATTTGATCGACAACGCAATCAAGTACACGCCGGAGGGAGGGACGGTGGGCCTGCGGGTGAGCGCCGCCGGAGACCGCGCCGTCCTGGAAGTCGCCGACACCGGGGTCGGGATTTCCGCCGATGCCCTGCCCCACGTGTTCGACCGGTTCTTCCGCGTCGATCCCTCGCGCACCCGGCAGCCCGACGGAGTCGGCCTCGGCCTGGCCATCGTGCGATCGATATGCAGCGCGCACGGTGGCGAAGTGGAGGTCGCCAGTGCCGTGGACCGCGGCAGCAACTTCAAGGTCAGGCTCCCGCTTGCCCATGACAACGCAACCGCCTTGCCGAATGGACACTTCAACGCCAAACTCTGAAAAGGCCGCGATGACGGGTGGGCGCCGCGGCGCCGAGACTGCCGTCCCCAGGGGCCGTGCTTGGGGATGGATCATTGTCGCGATCGCCATGGCCGCGGTCGCAGCGGTTCCGCTGCTGCGCCATTCCTTCGCCGCAGCGGCGGCCGGGGTCGCCGAGTCCGTTTCCACGGTTGCCGTCGCTCCTGTCGTCCGCCGCGACCTGTACAGGGAGCTCAGGATCCAGGCTGAATTCCGGCCGTATCTGGAAGTCGAGCTGCATGCCAAAGTCGCCGGGTACCTCAAGTCGATTACTGTCGATTTCGGAGACCGGGTGAAGGCCGGCGACACCATTGCGACGATCGAAGTGCCGGAACTCGGCGAGGAATTGGACCACGCGCTGGCCGCGGAGCAGCGCGCCGAAGCCGACTACCGGGACGCCCATCTCGATTACACGCGGCTGTCGGAGGTCATCAAAGGCGAGCCGAACCTCGTCGCCCAGCAGGATCTCGACACCGCGCAAGCCCGCGATGCGGGGGCCGAGGCCTCCGTGACCGGCGCAAAGGCCGACGTCGCGCGTTACCGCACGCTCCTCGGGTACACCCGAATCACGGCTCCGTTCGACGGCGTCGTGACCGCGCGATACGCCGACCCCGGGGCGATGATCCAGACCGCCTCCTCGTCACAGACCCAGTCGCTGCCTCTCATCCGGCTTTCGCAAAACCAGCGGCTGCGGCTCGATTTTCCGGTGTCGGTCTCGTATGCGCCGTACATAGAGGCCGGCGACCCCGTTGAAATCCTGTTTGACGGCTCAAACCGAAAGCTCACCGCCCAGATCACCCGCTCGACCCGGCGGATCACGGTCGCCACCCGGACGATGGACACCGAGGTGGAGGTGCCCAATGCGGACCTGAAGCTGATTCCCGGAATGTACGCCACCGTGGTCCTCCAGCTCGACAGGCGGCCCAATGCCCTGGCGCTGCCCGTCGAGGCGCTCAGCGCCGCCGGGGCCCCTTCGGTATATCGGATCGATGCCGCGGGAAGCGTCGAGGAGCGGCCCGTCACCCTGGGAATCGAATCGCCCGGGTATTTCGAAGTTCTCGGCGGCCTCGCCGACGGCGACCGCGTCATCGTCGGGAGCCGCGCCGGGATTCAACCCGGCCAGAAGGTCCGGGCAGTTTCCGGCCAGTTCACCGCCCTGTCCGCAAATGAGTGATCCTTTGCCAACTTCTCACGATATTGAGCGTCTGCGGCACCTGGATGCGTGCGCAGTCGCCAATGCCGTCGAAACATTCGGAGTCCGGCTGTTCAACGACGGTTTCACCGATGGCACGATCCGCTGCATGTTTCCCGAACTGCCTTCCATGGTGGGATACGCGGTCACCCTGAAGATCCGCGGGGCCAATCCGCCCACCGGCCAACGGACTTACCTGGACCGGACCGATTGGTGGGACTATGTCCGGACCGTGCCGGAACCGCGGGTGCTGGTCGTTCAGGACGAAAGCTCTCATCCGGGTTTGGGCGCTCTCCTCGGGGAGGTTCATGTGAACATCCTGCGCGCGCTTGGCTGCGTCGGAGCCGTGACAAACGGCGCGGTGCGGGACCTGCCCGCCGTGCGCGATCTCGGGTTCCAATTGTTCGCAGGAGGGCCGTCCGTGTCGCACGTTTACATGCACGTTGTCGACGTGGCCGGTCCAGTCACGATCGGTGGCCTGACCATACGGTCCGCAGACCTCCTCCACGGCGACTTGCACGGCGTGCAATCGATTCCTGCCGGAATCGCCGGCCGTCTGCCGGAAACGGTTGCGCGACAGGCGGCCGTGGACCAGGCCATCATCGCGCTTTGCCGGAGCGGCGAGTTCACGCTTTCGAGACTTCGCGCGGCTGTCTCGCAGCCCCGCGGCTGATAAGAAATCCAATCCATGTCGCGATTTGCCCTGCGATATCCGTACCTTGTTCTCGTCATCTGCCTGATGATCAGCGTTGTCGGCGTGACAAGCCTCGTGAAAATGCCGGTGGACCTGTTTCCGCCCATCAAGATCCCGGTCGTCGTGGTGGCCACGTTCTACAACGGCATGCCCCCGCAGGAGATTGAAAATGACATAACGGGCCGGTTCGAACGCTTCTTCACGCTGGGCAGCGGAATCGACCATATCGAATCCCGGTCGCTGCCCGGAGTCAGCCTGATCAAGGTCTATTTCCAGCCGGGAACGGACGCCGACGCCGCGGTGACGTCAATCGCCAATCTCGCGATGGCCGACCTGCGCAAGCTGCCCCCGGGGACCCTCCCACCCGTCGTGCTCAAGTTCGACGCGTCAAGCCTGCCGGTCTGTCTGATCACGCTCAAGGCCGAGGGCTTCACGGAGGCCAGGTTGCGCGACCTGGGGCAGTTCGATGTGCGCAATCAGGTGGCCAACGTTCCGGGCGCCTCGGTGCCGCAGCCCTTCGGCGGGCGCTACCGCCAGATCATGGTCTATGTGGACCCCCTCAAGCTCGAGGCGCGCCAGTTGAGCGTCATGGACGTCGTCAGAACCGTCAACGAGGCCAACCTGATTCTCCCCGCGGGCGACGTGAAGATCGGGCCCTATGATTACAACCTGTATTCGAACGCCCAGATCGACCGCGTTGCCGACATGAACCAGCTGCCGATCAAGACGGTTGGAACTTCGTCGGTCCTGATCGGCGACGTCGGCTCGGTGCAGGACGCCTCCGCGATCCAAACGAACATCGTGCGTGTCGACGGCCACCCTTCCGTGTACCTGCCTGTGCTCAAACAGGGGGGCGATTCCAACACGATTGCGGTCGTGGACGGGATCAAGAACGCGATCAACCGGCTTGTCGACGTGCCGAAGGAGCTGGTCACCAAGGTCGTGTTCGACCAGTCGGTTTTCGTCCGCACGGCCATCGCCAACCTGATCCACGAAGGGACGATCGGCCTTGTGCTGACGGCCGTCATGATTCTGGTTTTTCTCGGCAGCCTTCGGGCGACTGTTGCGGTTTTCTTCTCGATTCCCCTGTCGGTTTTGGCCGCGTTCATCGCCCTCTCTCTTGGCGGAAACACAGTGAATGCGATGATCCTCGGCGGCTTCGCCCTCGCTTTCTCCCGCCTGATCGACAATTCCGTAATCGTCCTCGAAAACATTTTCCGCCACCTGGAATTGGGCGAGAAACCCGAGGTTGCGGCGGAGAAGGGCGCCGAGGAGGTGTCGATGGCCGTCCTGGCTGCGACGCTGACAACAGTCGTCGTCTTCTTTCCGGTCGTGTTCCTTTACGGGGTCAGCCGCTTCCTTTTCACCGCCCTGGCGCTTTCCGTCATCCTTTCGATGTTCGCCTCGTACGTCGTGGCCATGACGGTCGTGCCGCTCTTCTGCGCGAAATTCGTCGGACGGCACCAGGGCGACGCGGAAGTCGGCCAGCCGGGAGAACCCGAGGGCCGGGGCTGGGCCGAGCGGTTCAACCGCTGGTTCAACCGGGGGTTCACCGGGATGCTCGACCGCTACAACGGCACCCTCGACTTCGCCCTCGTGAGGCCGGCCGTCACGGTGCTCGGCATCGCCGCCATCATCCTGTGCAGCCTGGCGTTGCTTCCGCTCGTCGGGAAGTCGTATTTCCCGAGGACCGATCCCGGCCAGTTCGTGATCAACCTGAAGGCGCCCACCGGAACCCGGCTGGAGCTAACCGACCAGATGGTCGCCCGAGTCGAGCAGATCGTGCGCGAGGTCGTTCCGGCAAGCGAGCTGCACATCATCGTTTCGAACATCGGTATCACGCCCGGCTTTTCGGCCATGTACACGTCCAACTCGGGTCCGCACACGGCGTTTGTCCAGGTCGGCCTGGAACCGGGCCACAGGCTGGGCAGCTTCCAGTACATGGATCTGGTGCGGGCGAGGCTGCGCCGCGAAATGCCGGAGCTCGGCGCGTATTTCCAGACGGGCGGCTTGGCCGACGCGGTGCTCAACCTCGGCCTGCCCGCGCCGATCGACGTCCAGGTCGATGCAAACGACATGACGGTGGGGCACGCCGTGGCCATGGACATAGCGAACCGGGCGCGCGCGCTGCCCGGGGTGAGCGACGTGCTCGTGCCCCAGGACATCGATTATCCGGCGCTGGAGATGAGCATCGACCGCGGGCACGCAAGCGAACTCGGGCTCAGCGAAAAGGAAATCGTCGACAACATGATCACCGCCCTCACCTCCAACGGGATGATCGCCCCGAATTATTGGGTCGATCCGAAATCGGGCAATGACTACCTGCTGACGGTCCAGTATTTCGAAAATGGGGTGAAGACGCTGGGCGACCTCGCATCCGTCCCCCTGCGCGGCCTGCAAAAGGAAAAAATGGCGTATCTCGACGCGGTTACACAGGTCCACCACATCCAATCTCCGACGGAGGTGGATCATTACCAACTGCGCCGGGTCATCGACGTTTACGTCGCTCCGAAATCCGAGGATCTCTCGCGGGTCACAGCGGAACTTCAACGAATCGTCGCCGGCACCAGCCATCCGGCAAACGTGCGGATCACCCTGCGCGGCTCGGTGGAGGCCATGCAGTCCTCGTTTAAGAGCTTCGGATTGGGGCTGCTCCTGGCCACCCTTCTTGTGTACCTGATCCTCGTGGCCCAGTTTCAGTCGTTTTTCGACCCACTCGTCATTCTCCTCGCCGTGCCGACGGGGATCACCGGAGTCCTCCTCATTCTCTGGCTTACGGGAACCACGCTCAACGTGATGTCGCTCATGGGGGTCGTGATGATGGTCGGAATCGTGGCCTCGAACAGCATCCTCATCGTCGAATTCACGCGGCATTTGCGCTCCGAGGGCCATCCGCTGCGCGAGGCGGTCGCCCTCGCCTGCCGCGTGCGCCTCCGCCCGGTCCTCATGACCTCGCTTGCCACGCTGATCGGCCTGATCCCGATGGCCCTCGCGCTCGGCGAGGGCAGCGAGGCCTACGCCCCTCTGGCCCGCGCCATCATCGGCGGGCTGGCGGTCTCCGTCGTGCTTACGGTGTACGTGGTGCCGGCCGCCTATTACCTTTACTACCGCAGGCGGGATGCCGGGGGTGCGGCCGCGGCAAGCGCTCTTCCATGAGTTTCCGAGCCTTTCGCCAATGGGCCCCGGCGATCCTTGCGCTGTTTGCGTGCGTGGGCGCGCGAGCCGAACCCCTGACGCTCGAGCAGGCGCGGGAAACGGCCCTGCGCAACCATCCGCGGGTCGCCATCGCGCGGTTGCAGGCCCTCGTGTCGGAGGAAGCCGTTAAACAGGCCCAGGCGGCCTACTTCCCGACAGCCGACGCGTTCTTCGACGGGGTGCTGGCCGGCAATCGCAATACGCGCATCCTCGCCGGAGGCCTCAACAACCCGGTGATCTACGATCGCCTGGCCGACGGCATCGGGGTGAGCGAACTCATCACCGACTTTGGGCAGACCAAAAACCTGGTCGCCGGCGCCAGGCTGTCGGCGAAGGCCGAGGAGACGAGCCGCGCCGGAACCGAGCAGGAGATCGTGCTCAACGTCGAGGTCAACTTTTTCAATGTCCTGGAGGCCCGGGCGGTCCTCGGTGTGGCGGAGCAGACGGTGAACGCGCGCCAATTGCTCGTCGACCAGGTGACCGCCATGGCCAAAAGCCGGCTGAAATCGGACCTCGACGTCAGCTTTGCGGCCGTCGCCCTCGAGCAGAGCCGTCTTATCCTCCAGAAGGCGCGCGGCGATGCCGATGGCGCCCAGGCGAGCCTATCGGCCGCGCTGGGCTACCGCGACGCCGGCCAATTCGAGCTCGCAGACGTCCCCGCCCGTCCCGGAGGGGTTCCCGACGCGGCGTCATTGATCGAGACGGCGATGAACAGCCGCCCCGACCTTATCGGCCTGCGTTACGAGCGCGACGCCGCCGGGCGTCTCGCCCAAGCGGAAAAGGACAGGAACTATCCGGCGCTCGTCGCGCTCGGGACCGTGGGAAACGCGATGAGCCACGATTACCGCCTGCCAGACAAATATGCGGCGGGAGGAATCGCAATGGACATTCCGCTCTTCGAGGGCGGCAAGTACGTCGCGCGCCAGCACGCGGCGGAAATGCAGGCACGGATCGCAGGCGAGACCCTGCGCGACCGCGAGGACATCGCCAGCAGGGACGTCCGGCTGGCATGGGTGAATTACAATACCGCAGTCCAGCGCTTCCTCACGACCGAACAGCTGTTGAAAAACGCCGACCAGGCCTACTCCCTCGCCCAGGCCCGGTACAAGATCGGCAGCAGCTCGATCGTCGAGTTGACCGACGCCCAGGTCAACGCGACCTCGGCCCGGATTGCCGAGGCAAACGCGCGCTATGATGAGTTGATCCAGCGGACAATTCTGGACTACCAGGTCGGCATCCTGAGGTGACGGCGGCCCAAAATGGGGGCCCGCCGTTCACTAATCACTTGCGGAAAACGCCCGCAGCGGCGTGAGTCTTGGGGTTCGAATGCCCATTGATCCGCTATCCGAGCTGAACCAGTTGACGGGCGAAGTCGCTGCGCTCGGATCGCACATGTTCAGGGTCCGTTTGCCTTTCCTTCGCGAGCTGCGGACCTACTCCTTGGATAAGCTTCGCGCCGACGCGATCGCGGGGGCGACCCTTACCCTGGTCTCGATTCCCCAGGCGATCGGCTTCTCCCTGATTCTCAACCTGCCGCCGGCTCCGGTCATCGCCGCGGTGATCATTGGCGGCTTTGTCGGCGCGCTGTTCTTCTCCTCGCGCCATCACGTCTTCGGGCCCACAAGTTCGATCAGCCTGATCGTCGCCGCCACGATCGCGGCGCATACGAACGCAACCGGCCTCGCGCCGCTCCAGCTGGCCGTCTACCTCGCGTTTCTGATCGGGTTGATCCAGCTTCTGGCGGGGCTTTTGAATTTCGGGGAGATCACCAAGTTCATTTCGCGCTCAGTAGTCATAGGCTACAGCACGGGCATCGGCGTCCTCCTGATCGCGAGCCAGCTCCACAATGTTCTGGGGTTCTCGGCGGATCCCAGCCAGCGCTTCGTGACGGACGTCTGGCAGGCGGTCCGCAGCATCGGCACCGTGCATGTCGAGCTGTGGGCGATTGGAATCGGCGTCCTCACGCTTGCCATTTTCTTCCTGGTGCGCCGCTGGCGGCCGAGATGGCCCGAGGCCCTGATCGGACTCGCCGCGATGGCGATCGCCGCACGGATTCTCACCTTGTTTGTTCCCGATGCTCCTTTCCAGATGGTCAAGGACGAGGGAGCCCTCACGGCCGTCATACCCGCCTTCGCCGGATTCCACATCGGCCCGCATCGCATAAGCCTTCTGCCGGAGCTGCTGGGGACGGCGGTCGCCATCGCCATCCTGGGCATGCTCGAGGCCGCCTCGATCACGAAGGGGCTCGCCGCCCGGAGCGGCCAGAAGATCGAGCCGAATCAGGAATTGATTGGGATGGGCGTCGCCAACATCGCCTGCGGGCTCTTCGGAGCGGTGCCTGGCTCCTCGTCCTTCGCAAGATCCTCGGTCAACTACCAAAGCGGCGCCGCCACGCAGCTTTCGTCGATGATGAGCAGCGTCGTCGTCCTGGTCGTCCTTCTCTTCGTCACGCCAATCTTCAATTACATTCCCGTGGCCGCGCTCGCCGCGCACCTGATTCGCGTTGGCGTCAAGATGATCAACAGGCACCAGATTCGGGTCGCCTTCCGCTCTACGCGCGCGGACGGGATCGTCTTTGCGGTCACCTTCCTTTCGTGCCTACTGCTCAAGCTGGACACGGCGATCTATGTCGGAATCGGCGTCTCTCTCGCCCTCTTCCTGCAGAAGACCGCGACGCCGACCCTCGTCGAATACTCGATCAACGAGAGCGGCAACCTGGCGGAACTCTCCGATCCGTCCAAGCGACCGCATCCGCAGATCTCCATCATCCACGTCGAAGGAGAGCTGTTTTTCGGCGCAGCGGACCTGTTTCAGGAAGAGGTTCGCAGGCTCGCGGAAGACCAGAATATACGCGTCTTCATCCTTCGGATGAAGAATGCGAGGCACCTCGACGCCTCCACCGTGATGGCGATGGAGAACCTGTACGACTACCTGCGGCAGACGGGCCGCCATCTGCTGATCAGCGGAAGCAATCCGGAGGTCACGAAGGTCCTGCGCAACAGCGGCCTCTTGTTTCAGATCGGAGAGACGAACATATTTCCCGCCGAGCAGAACCCGACGGTCGCGACCCGAAGCGCGCTCAAGCGCGCCCAGCAGCTGCTGCCCGACCAGAAGCCGGAGGTTCGCGTCTTTTACGACCGCCCCCACGAGGCGGATATCGCGTGAATAAGACCTCAGCCTCCAGAATTGAATTCGATTAATGGGCCGCCGGAATTCCGTTCTGGCGACCTGAGGTCGTTGCGAGATTCTCTGAATGGAATTTAATCCCGCGTTCAACCCATCTTAATGTAGGGCGTGTACCCTTCGTCGTCATGAAGACGAAGTATACGGCTCTCATAGGAGCGGGAATCCTCTCTTGCCTGGCTGGTTGCGTTTCCAATCCGCTGGCGCTTGCGCCGGTCGGGCCGGACGCGGTCAGCCGCGCCCTGCCGGGACGGCAGGCCTATCTGGAAGTTTTCACGGCGACGCAGACGATCGACGTCGATTTCCAAGCCTATTTTCACCCGCACATGGGTTATGATATCAATGACGCAGCCGGCAGGAGCGTCCGATTCGTGCAGAATCACACTTCCAATATGGATGAATCCCCGGAACTGGTGACGCTGCCGCCCGGCAATTACGAAGTCGTGGCAGAGTCCACCTGGTGCGGCCTCGTAGGCGTGCCTGTCGTTGTCCAGAAGGGCAAAACCACCGTTGTCCACCTCGACGGAAACGCGTGGCGCCCCCCGCACGCCTCCGGCGGCCAACTGGTCTATCTTCCGAACGGCGAGGTTGTCGGCTGGAGTAGCGGAAGGAACGTCTTGGGTCTCCGGAATTAGATTCCAAATCTTCGCGCCGCACGGCATCCTGAATTGAACGCCGCCCCGGTCCCGCCGGAGGCGGGATTGGGGCGGCGTCCTAACAGCCAAGGACGAAACCTCGCAGCAAGCTGCGAGGAATGTTTTGACAGAGTTCAATTCTGGAGGCCTGAGGTTCTTGATTACCAACTCGACGCCAACCCCGCCGCAAATCCTGCTGGCGCGGTCATGTCTGTTGCTCGCAATCGCCGGAGCCTCCTATCTGGCGGCGATTTCCCTGACCAACGGAGCCGTTGCCGGATGCGGATCCGACTCGGGCTGCAGCCAGGTCCTTGCAAGCCGTTGGGCCTACTGGTTCGGAATCCCGGTGAGCATCCCCGCGCTCGGGGCTTACATCATCCTTCTGGTCACAACGTGGCGCATCGAGCCGGGACAGGATGCGCAAAGGCAACGCGCGGCGCGTCTCGCCATGGCCGCTCTCAGCGGAATGGTCGTCGCCGCGGCGCTGTGGTTTGTCTTCGTCCAATATGCGATTCTCGGAAAGTGGTGCCCCTTTTGCCTGATTACCCATTCCTGCGCCGTTGCGGCGTCGGTTTGCCTGCTCCATTTCGTCTTTCGCAATCCTCAGGAAAGCCGCCGCCCGGCCGGCCTCGGGCTCGGCCTTGGAATTGCCGTTTTGGGTTTCGCCGTTCTGGTCGCGGGCCAGGTCCTGGTGAAGAAGCGGCTCTACGGGCTTGGCGAATTGGCCGTCCAGGCCGCTCCGAGTTCGCAGCGGGTGGTCTTGTTCAACGGACGCTTTGCGCTCGACCCAGGCGAGGTTCCCGTTCTCGGATCGGCGTCGGCGCGGGAATTCGCGGTGTGCCTGTTCGACTACACGTGCGTCCACTGCCGCCGCCTGCATCCGCTGCTGAAGGCGGCTGCGGAGCGCTCCGGCGGGCGGTTCGCCGTGATCTCCCTCCCGGCCCCCCTGGACGCAGCCTGCAATCCGCTGGTTTCGGAAACCCAGGCCGCGAACCGGGGCGCGTGCGATTACGCGCGGCTGGGGCTCGCCGTTTGGCGCGCGCGGCCGGCCGGATTCCCGGATTTCGACGAATGGCTGCTCCGTTCGGATTCGCCCCCTACGCTGGACGAGGCGCGGGCGAAGGCCGAGGCGCTCGTTGGAAAGGATGCGCTCGCGGAAGCGCTCGCGAGCCCGTGGGTGCGCGATCAGCTCAATGCCGACGTGAAACTCTACATCGCATCGAGCACGGCCACGCAAAACGCCCGGCTTCCGCAGCTGATCTTCGCGGATTCGGTTGCCTACGGCCAGATCGGCGATGCCGCGGAATTGAAGGCCCTAATCGACTCGCACCAACCGCTCCGGCGGATGATCCCGCAGCACGCCGCACGGTGATCATTCCAATTGCCACCGTGGTGTTTCGCCAGTCTGGCGCACTGCCATCATTTTACGTGGATTGCTCGGGCTCGGCGGTCGCCGTGAGCTGGACCAGGCTCTTCAGCGAGCTGAAATGGCGGCTCAATTCGAAGTCTCCGCCAAGGCCGTCCACCAGGCGGTCGAAGAGGTCCTTCTTCGAGGCCTTCAGTGTCTGGATGCGCTCCTCGATGGTCCCGGCCGTCACCATGCGATAGACGAACACGGTGTTGGTCTGGCCGATCCTGTGGACGCGATCCACAGCCTGCGCCTCGACGGCGGGATTCCACCACGGATCGAGGAGGAACACATAGTCGGCGGCGTGAAGCGTGATGCCCGTTCCCGCGGCCTTGAGCGAAACGAGCATCGCCGCGGCTCCGGGGGCGTTTTGAAACTCCTGCACCGGCTTCTGGCGGTCGAGCGTCATTCCCGTCAGTTCGTAGCGGGGAAGGTCGGGGTAATTCTCCGCCAACGCCGTGCGCACGCGGTTGAGCAGCAGCACGAACTGGGAGAAGATGACGACCTTGTGGCCGCTGCCGACGATCTCGGAGAGCTTTTCCACGAGAAGGTTGATCTTTCCCGAGTCGGACAGCGGCGCATGGAGCCAGGGAAGCATGTCCGGGTCGCAGCAGGTCTGCCGCAGCCGGGTCAGCAGGGCGAGGAACCCAAAGGACTTTTCGCGGATGGCCGTCCCGACATCGTCGCCCAGGCGGGCCAGCCCCTCGGTGCAGATCCGGGCGTACTCGGAGCGCTGGACATCGGTCAGGGGGCAGATGAGGTCCATCTCGACCTTTGGCGGGAGCTCCTGCGCCACTTCCTTCTTGGTCCGGCGCAGAATGAAGGGAGCGAGCTGAACGCGAAGCCGCCCGATCGTCCCCTCCCGGTCGTCGTGCAGCGCCGTCTCGAAGGTCGTCCGTGACCCGAGGAGCCCCGGCAGCAGGAACCGGAAGATGCTCCACAAGTCGAGCTGCCGGTTCTCGAGCGGGGTGCCCGTCAGCACCACCCGGTGGCGGGAGCGAACGGCGAAGCAGGTCTGCGTCACCTTTGCATCCGGGTTCTTGATGAACTGGCCCTCGTCGAGGATCGCGTAGCCGAACTCGATTCCTTCGAGAAGCGAGCGGTGCTTGCGCAGCTGGGTATAGCTGGCGAGCCAGAGGACCGAGTCCGTGCGTGAGGTAAAATCGTGCCCGGACTTGAGGACATCCAGGGCGAGATGCGGGAAGAACTTCGCGATTTCCTCCCTCCACACCGGTACGACGCTCGCCGGGCAGACGACGAGGCTCGGCCGGTCCGCGGCCGGGCGGGCCGACAGAAGCGCGAGCACCTGCAGGGTCTTGCCGAGACCCATCTCGTCGGCGAGAAGGCCGTGGCAGCCGACTTCGCAGAGATGATGCATCCACTCGACGCCGCGGCGCTGGTACGGGCGGAGGCACTCGGCGAACGGCGGCGCGCCCTCCGGGGCGGTCAGCACGCGCTGCCGCCACGCCTCGATTTCGGGCGAAAGCGTGACCTTGAGCCGCGCGTCGTTGAACAGCGAAAACACGATGTACGGCGGAAGCGCGCCGCCGTCCGGTGTTTCCGCGATGTTCTTCTGCCAGGCGCAATAGGAGGCCCAGCGCTCGGCGGCGAGGGACACGATTCCGAGATTGGGCAGGATCACCGGATCGCCCCCGCGCTTGAGAAGCGTGGACACCTCGCTGTCCGTCAGCAGCCGCTCGCCCGACCGGAAGATCCAGCGCAGGTTCAGGGCTGCGCCGTCCGCCGAGCCGTTGGAAGGGCCGCCGGACGCGCGCTCGGCGACCGCCTCGATTTCGACGGCCCGGGTCCCCTTGATGAGCTTGGCCGCCCGCTCATCGAGCTCGACGGCGAATATCCGGCGCCACGCCGGCAGCACCGTCTTGAGAAAATTGGGTATCTCGACCAGGGACTCGAGCAGATAGGCGCCCGTCTCCTGATCGTACTGGAAATGCGCCTTCCGGGCATACGCGGCGAGTCCGATCAGCTTGGCGCGCTCGCCGGAAGAGACGTGCCCGTTGCCCCCCGCATGTACGGCGAGCCCCAGGGCCGGCTGCCTCCCCTTTCCATCGAGATCGATCCAGTAGGCCTGGAAGGCGAGTCCGGCCGACCTCGTCTTGAAAACAAGGCTGAGCGTTCGGGACGATCTGCCGTTGGACCCCACGGGCCTGCCCGGATCCGGGGCGGCCGCCTGGGCCTGGAGGCCCGGTTCACGGACCGCCGGGGGCGCGCCGGACCCGTTCCTTCCGTTTGCATCGAGGATCACCCGGTCATTCGCAATGGGTGTGATCTCATCGGCCACAAGCTCCTCGATTTCGTGCAGCCCGGCGACCGCCAGCGCATGGGCCAGGTCGCGATCCGTCGATGACGAGCGCACGGCCAGCCCGGTCGGGGGCCACTCGATGACCGCGTACTCGTCCTTCTTTTCGATCCGCCGGTGGACGATCGCGTCCCGGTCGGTCAATTCGAGCTCCCGCACCTCCCCGTCCCGGTAGATGCGCCGCCCCTCTTCCAGCTGGCCGAGCGTGAAGACCGCGGACCAGTCGCCGGCAAGCCTTTCAAACCAAAACTCCAGCGATTGCGGAGTGTAGAAGCGTTTTGGGCCGTGCGGCTGCATCAGCTTGCGGTTTGTCCGGTGCCCGAAATCCGGGCGGCGCCAGCCCTTGCGCGGCTGATCCGGCTGCTAAAACGGAGCACGATCGGTGAATTGCAACGGCACATCCGGCGGCGTAAAAGGGAAAATAGTAGAGAGCTCCGCGTGCCGCGCAATCCAAATCTCGAGGGAGTCGGTCACTTCGCCCGACCCTCGGCCTGCGGGCCGGTGCTCGCAAAACCAAGACGCGCATCTAAACCGGCGTGGGGCCCCATGGCGTTGCCCCCGTCCCCCACGCCCAGATGATGCGCGTGAGCTCCGCATGGCCCTTCA
>OCTA010000182.1_pt1 | contig 59134 bp, 47 predicted proteins | sample 1538991 | NCBI WGS metagenome assembly OCTA01 (sample SAMEA3539302, study PRJEB22396) | soil metagenome | biome: tundra; feature: field; material: soil | place: USA | collected 2010-05 | depth 0.15 m
TCTCGCGCGCGGCGAAGCCGGCGTGCCCGTCGTCGACCTCGAGATGAAGCGCTAGATCGGCGCTCACGAACGTGAGCGCTGATTTAGTCAAACCTGGGCGAATAAATCGGGCGAGCGTGATCGAAGATCACGCACGTCGATTTAGCGGCCCACGTCGCTCTCTCCTGAGTGAGCGGCACTGGCGCCAGGCGATCAGTTCTTCGGAAAGTCGATGGTGACGTTGTCGAACTGCACGTCGATCTTGCCGGTGGGACCGACCACGCTGGTCGCCAGCGCCACGAGGGGCGGCGCGTTCCCGGTCAGATAGCCGGCAGGGATCTGCGGCGGCGCGAGGACGCCCGGGTAGTTCATGGTGAACCCCACGTCGCCGCTGCCGTTGGCGTTGCGCTTCACGTCGAGCTTGATGTGCACCCACTGCTTCAGCGTGGGAATGGGCCCCACGGGCGCGAAGGCCGTCAGGCCCGCGTCGTCGATGATCTCTCCGGCATCGGCGGGCAGGTTGCCCACACCCGTGCAGTCCAATTGGTGCGCCCGAAAGACCATCCCGATGCGGCCGGGGGTCAGCACGACGCCGATGCAGAAGTCTTGATCTTCGAGGAGGAGGAAGCCGAGCTGCGACTCGAGGCCTGCTTCGGCCCGGAGATCGGCGTCGTTGAAGCGAACGTCGACGCCGACGACGACATGGTCGAACTTCTGGTCGTCGAACTGCTTGAAGATCCCGACCACCGTGGGCGAGCCCAGCGCCTGGGGAGCCGTCCCGAGAGCGGCCGCATTCGGCGGCGTTTCGCCCTCCGTCGTGAAGTCGAGGGACGTTCCGGGGAGCACGCCCTGTTGCCACGCGCCCCCGGCGTCGGCGTGGTCGAAGTCGTCGCAGAAGTCGTGCACGTTCCCCGGCCGGTTGCACCAATCGGGACTTCGATCGGGAATCGACAGGATCGAAGCGCAGCCGCCCGCCGACCCGATCGCGACGGCAAACATCGCTATCGCCGCCGCCGTCGCGGCGACCGCGGCGAGGCCCGTGAGGAGCTTCGTGCCCATCACCAGGCCCCTCGCAACGCGACGCCGGTCGTTCCCGCGCCGACGAGCGGCGAAAGGCCGACGCGGCGCTCCGGCTGCCCGGCGCTCTGGGGCGAGTGCGCGGGCGCCGTCAGAAAGAGCACGACCCCGCCGGCAAGGAGGGCCCCGCCGGCGACGAAGCCGATGGTCGACGCCGTCGCCTCGCGACGGGCCGAGGACGTCAGCGAGAGGGCCTGCGGATCGCACGCCATGTCATTGAGGCAGTGCCCCGAGGCCTCGTTGTTGTCCGACTTCGCCATTTCGCCGAAGACGGCGCCCAGGGCCACGCCCGCGACACCGACGACGCCTACCATGACGCCCAGCACGCGCTGCGTCGGTCCGTGCGATGCGGGGGGGAGCGCGGTCGCCCCGTCCGGGCGTGCCGGCTCGGCGGCCGGGATCGAAGACTGCGCGATCGGCGCCGGCTCGGGTTGCAAGTCGACTTCGAGCGCGGGCACCTCGATCGCGGTCTGGGTACCCTGGCCCTCGACCGACGCTTGCCCGTGCCACGGCTTTCGGCCCGCCGCCGTCGCGTCGACGGCGTGAGCGCCCGGGTCGACGGGGATCGCCGCTCCCCACGCCGCCCTTCCGACCGGATCGCCGTCGCGCTTGATCTGCAGATCGGGTCGGTCGGCCGCCAGCGTCACGACGATCGTCAAGGTCGGGAGCCTGGGCTCGAGCTCGGCGGCCTTGCGACGAGCGAGCTGGACGCGCTCGGGCTGCTCGGCCTTCTGCGACGCACTCGCGGCCTCCTTGTAGGTGACCCACGCGCTGGCGAGCTGACCGTTGCGCTCGTAGCAAGAGGCCAGGTTGAGGAGGGTCCCGGTCGCGGGATCGAGCCGCTCGCTCTCGGCCAGCTTCGGGCACGCCTCGGCGAAACGACCGGCCGTCATGAGGTCGCGGCCCTGCTTGAACAGCGCTTCGGCCGCAGCTTGCTCGCCGGCGCCCTGCGCCCGGGCGGTCATCGGCACCCCGGCGATTGCCGCGCTCACCGCGAGCGCGGCCGCCCGCGTCAGCCATCGCAGACTCGACATTGGCGCGATGATAGGGGGTACGAGCCGACAATTGCAGTTTTCGTCCCCTTCGCGAGATCGATGCGTACGAATCGAAGACGGTTGAGGGTCGTCGGGCGACTCGATATCGTGGATCGGTGGATCCAATGCGCCCTGAAGCGTCTGGCGATGGCGTCGAGTACGACGCGAGCGCCAGCGTGCCTCAGGCCGGCGAGGTGATCGGCGGCAAATTCGTGATCGAACGGGTGCTCGGCATCGGGGGCATGGGGGTCGTCGTGGCCGCCCACCACTCGCACCTCGAACAGACGGTGGCCATCAAGTTTCTCCGGCGCGACGCCGCCCAAGACGAGGCGTCCGTGAATCGCTTCCTGCGCGAGGCGCGCGCCGTGGCCGCCCTCCAGAGCGAGCACGTGGTGCGCGTGATGGACGCCGGCCGCCTCGAAGACGGGCTGCCTTATCTTGTCATGGAATACCTGAACGGGGTCGATCTCGACCAGGTCCTCGTTCAGCGGGGCCGGCTGCCGCTCGAGGAGTGCCTCGAATACCTGCTCCAGTCCATGGAGGCCGTCGCCGAGGCTCACGCGGCGGGCATCGTTCATCGCGACCTCAAGCCGTCGAACCTCTTTCTCACGACCCGGTCCGACGGCACGCGCATCGTGAAGGTGCTCGACTTCGGGATCTCCAAGGCGCTCGACTCGACGGGCAAGCAGGCCGTGAGCCTCACGGCCACGTCGATGACGCTGGGCTCGCCTCTCTACATGTCGCCCGAGCAGGTGCGGAGCTCGAAGAGCGTCGACGCGCGGACGGACATCTGGGCGCTCGGCGTCATCGCCTACGAGCTCCTCGCCGGCATCCAGCCGTTCGAGGCCGAGACCGTGACCAGCCTGTGCGCGAAGATCGTCGCTGACGAGCCAGAGCCGCTTCGTTCGGTCCGCCCGGACGTCTCCGCCGCGTTCGAGGCGGTCGTCATGAAGTGCCTCGAGAAGAACGTGGCCAATCGCTATCAGTCCGTGGGCGAGCTGGCGACGGCCCTGCGGCCGTTCGCGTCGGCCGACGGCCTCGTCTCCGTCAACAAGATCACCCGCCTTGGCGGCCTTCGACCCACGCTCGCCAGCCATCAAGACGGGCGCATCTCGTCGCCGAGTCCGTCGGCGTCGGCCACCCCGACTCCACCTCTCGCGGCGCCTGCGGCGCTGTCCGACCCGGCCACCGGGTACGCGGAGACGGTGGCGTCCTGGCAGACCACGGGGACCCGGCGAGGCCGGCGAGCGATGGCCGCTACGGTGGGAACCGTGGGCGCCATCGCCCTCCTGATAGGAATCGTCGTCCTGGCGAAGTGGCCCGGTGCCAGCGCGAAATCGTCGGCCGCGCCAACCATTGCCGCCGGAATGGCCGTCGAGCCCCTCTCGCCGCCAAAGACCGATCTCGCGTCCGCAGCGCCGCCCCCCACACCCACCCCCACGCCCCCCGCGTCGGCAATCGCGCCCCCACCGCCGCCGGCAGAAGCGCCCGCGGCCGCCCTCGCCCCCCCGCCCGCGTGGACGCCGCGGCACACGCCCCCGCCCAAGCCCGCGGTCAGCCAAACCCCCCCGACGGCCAAGCCGCCGCCGAAATCCCAAGACGACCTCCTGCAAGACAGAAAGTAACGCCGCGTAGTCGAAGCGGAACGCGTCCGGCCAGGCGGTCGCAACAACGCGTAGCGGCAGAACGCGCCCGGCAGGCGGTCGCAATAGTGCGTAGAGCCAGCGTCGGCTAAGTCGAACGGGTGTGGCTCGGCGGTCGCCGCGCGGAGGCGTACTTCCCGTACGACGAGCACGGCGAGCGTCGAGACGGGCTCGTTCCGCGACGCCGGCGCTCGCTCTAGAACGCGCAGGCCGTGGCGAAGCGGTCGCGATGGTACGCAGCGTCGCCGAACGTCATCTCGGCGACCCGGGCGCGCTTCATGAACAAGCCGATGTCGTGCTCGTCGGTCATGCCGATCCCGCCGTGCATCTGGACGGCTTCGTTCGCGGCGTGGACATACGCGTCCGACGCCCGCGCCTTAGCCGCCGACACGAGCGCGCGGCGGTGCTCGGAGCCTTCGTCGATCGCCCGCGCGGCGGCCATGACGGCCGAGCGCGCCAGCTCGATCTCGACGAAGACGCGGGCCGCGCGGTGCTTGAGGGCCTGGAAGGTGCCGATGGCGACGCCGAACTGAACGCGCTCGCGCAGGTAGGCGAGCGTGCGCTCCAAGGCTTCGACCATGCCGCCGACCATCTCGCCGGAGAGCGCGACCGTCGCGGCGTCGAGCACCTCGTCGAGCACCTCGCCGCCCTGCCCGACAGGACCAACGACCTCGCTCGCCGGGACTTCGACCCCGGTGAGCTCGACGAGCGCAGCGTTGCGGCCGTCGACGCGGTGCTGGCGCACGACCCGGACGCCGGGTGCGCGGGAGCCGACGCGCGCGAGCGTGATGCCCTGCGCGTCGCCCGGCTCGCCCGAGGTCCGCACGGCGACGACGAACGCGTCGGCTCCGAAGCCGTCGAGGACGTTCGCCTTGACGCCGGTCAGCTTCAAGCCGCCCGCCGCGGTGGTCTCCGCGCGGGTGGTGATCCGCCGATCGTGGCGAGCGCCTCGCTCGTCGAGCGCGAGCGCGAGCACCGCGTCGCCGGCGATGATGGGCGCGAGGTGGGCCGCCCGCTGCGCGTCGGTGCCGGCGCGGGCGAGCGCGCGACCGGCGAGCATGACCGACGAGAGGAACGGCTCGGGCGCGAGGCACCGGCCGAGCGCCTCGGTGACGAGCACGACTTCGGCGAGGCCCAGGCCCGCGCCGCCGTGTTCTTCGGCGAAGGGGATGGCGGCCCAGCCGAGGCCCGCCATCTGCGACCAGAGGTCCTTCGAATACCCGAGCGAGTCCCGCGGATCGCGCAGCGCGCGGAGGCGCGACAGCGGCGACCGCTCGGCGGCGAAGGCCGCGGCGGTCTTGGCGAGAATGGCCTGGTCGTCGGTCAGCGCGAGACGCATCGAGGTGCACCGCTTACGTTCGTTACGTTCGTTACGTTCGTCAAAGTTGCCTGGGTTGCCGTATCTGGCTTCATGTTGGCGTCGTTCGACCCCGGTCTCTCAATCGGGTAGCCCGAGCACCTGCTTGGCGAGGACGTTCAGCTGAACCTCCGACGTGCCCCCCTCGATCGTGTTCCCGCGCGATCGAAGCCAGTCGCGCGTCTGCTGGAGCTCGTCGGCGGAGAAGCCATCCCCGGGTTCTCCCTGTGCGCTCTCCCAGCCGAGCGATTGCGGGCCGCGGATGGCCAGCATCAGCTCTTGCCGGCGCTGATTGAGCTCGGTCCCGTAGAGCTTGAACATCGACGTCTCGGCGCCCGGCCGGTGGCCCGCCGCGGCCCCATCGGCCGCCCGCTGCACGGTGAGCTGGAAGCAGAGGGTGTCCATGGAGAGCTGCGCGATGCGGTCCCGGAGGACCGGGTCCGCCACCCTCCCGCCGGCCTGCCCGACGTATTGCTTCGCGAGCGCGGCGAGCCGCTCTTCGGCCGGATCCCAGCGGCTGGCCGTGTCGCGCCGGCCGCCGCTCCCCATCACGTTCGCGATCATCGCACGCTCGTGACCGAGCAGCGCCTTGGCCACGGTCCACCCGGCGTTGAGCTCGCCGACGACGTTCTCCACGGGCACCCGGGCGTCGGAGAAGAACGTCTCGCAAAAGGGCGACGCGCCGCTGATGAGCCGGATGGGACGCACTTCGATTCCGGGCGTGGCGAAATCGACGAGCAAAAACGTGATGCCCGCCTGCTTCTTCTTGGCGCCCGGATCGGTGCGAACGATCATGAACATCCAGTCGGAGAGGTCTCCGTAGCTCGTCCAGATCTTCTGACCGTTGACGACGAAGTGGTCGCCATCGCGAACGGCGCTCGTCTGCACGGCAGCGAGATCGGAGCCGGCGTTCGGCTCCGAGTACCCCTGGCACCATCGGATCTGACCGCTCGTGATCTTCGGCAGGTGTTCGCGCCGCAGCCGCTCGCTGCCGAACTGGAGCAACGTCGGGCCGATCATCGTGAGGCCGAACCCCACGAGCGGGGGCGGCAGCGCGAGGCGGCCGATCTCCGAGAGCAAGACCTTCGCTTCCTCGCCGCTCAATCCGCCGCCGCCGTACTCGCGCGGCCAGGTCGGCGCCGTCCACCCGCGCGCGGCGGCGACCTCGAGCCATGCGCGCGACTCGGGGAGGGCGAACGCCATTCGACGCCCGCCCCAGACATGCGCCTTCGGATCGGTAGCCCGACCGCGCAGCGCCGCGGGCACCTCGTTCTCGAGAACCCGCCGCACCTGCGACCGAAACTCATCAAGCTCCGTCATCGACGCGAACTCTAGCCGATCGCCCGCTCCCTACCCTCCAGAACCAGGTACGCCGCAAAAGAGCAGAGAGAGGAGATTGGCCGCGGAGGGAAAGCGCCGGGAGACCGGCAGGAGGAAGTAGGTGAGCAGACGGTGAGTAGACATCCGAAGCAAGTCCTACCCCGGGAGGAATCCGCCCCGGGAAGCCCAGATCTTGCGGAGTTGGGGGCGACCCCATCGCCGAAGCGTAGGCGGGTAAGTGCGCGGGCCGGGTGATCGAGCCTCGAAACGCCATTTTCGGAAGGAGCCGACGTCGTCCTCTGTGACGGAAGGCCATGGCGCCGCGGCGCTAGATGCGGAGAAAGCTGCGGCGCTCCCCCGGGGTCGCCAGAGTTCGGCACGCGCACACATGCCTCAGGCACGGGAACCGGGAGACCTCGGAGGCGCGTCGTCGCAGCCGTTGGGCGACACGCAGCTGCGGGAAGGAGAGATCCACAAGCCGCAGTCGCAAGCCTCCGAGGAGTCGGACGCGTTCGTAGTACCAACCTGCAAGAAGTCGGCGAAGACGTGGGTAACGCCCGTCGAGTCGATGGAGGGAAGGAGCGCGGCCAAGAGGAGCCACGTCGTCGAAACTTCGATTGGACTCAGCGCCACAAAGTCGAAGGCAACGAAAGCGATGGAAGCGGGGGCCCTTGCTCCTGCGGGCACGTCAGCTTCATGAGGCTCGACGTCTGACTCGAGGTGGGAGCCCGGTGCGGGAAATCCGCCCGCCGGGATCTGTCCGGGGGGCGGCTCGAAGGGCCGTCCCTACCGGGACCGCAGAGGGCAGAGCCGAGCTCCAACCCACTGCGCCCACTGCGCCCACTGCGCTCGAGCGCCGGGCTCGTGCACGGGCTCCGCCAGGGTCGCGAGCAGATCTGGGAGCTCGACCCGAAGCGGCTCGACGAGACCCGCCCGTACCTCGACCGGATCTCCGATCAGTCGGACGTCGCGCTCGCGCGCCTCGAGCGGCTCGTGCAGTCGGAGAAGTGAGCGCTACTTGGCGATCACGTCGGCGTAGGTCACGCACGCGATCAGCGTCAGCAGCATGAGCAGCCCGACCGCATGAACGCGGGCCTCGACCTTCGCGTCGGGCTTGCGGCGCGAGATGGCCTCGGCGCCGAGGAACAGCAGTCGCCCGCCGTCGAGCGCGGGGAACGGGAGCAGGTTGAACGCGCCGAGGTAGGCGCTCAGCATGCCCAGGAACTGCAGGAGCACGCCCGGGCCGGTGCGCGCTTGCCGCGCCGTCTCCCTGACGATTCCGACCGGCCCGTTGACCTGGAGCTTCTCTTTACCCGCCAGGACTCGACCGATGGCGAGCACGTTCTCGTAAACGAAGATGGGCGGCGCGATGACGCTCATCTTCGCCGCCTCGGGGATGTGAACGGGCTCGACGTGGGTGGGCATCCGAACGTGAATGAGGCCCTCGTCCTTGTCGCCGCGCGGGCCGGGGGTCACCTGCTCGTGCATCACCTGGCCGTCGCGCTCGAACCCGATGTCCACGGTCTCGCCGGGGTGGGCGCTGACCGATTTGCGGAGCTCGTCCCAGGTGTGGATGTTTTGGCCGTTGACCGAGAGCACCTTGTCGCCCGTGACCATGCCGGCGGTCTGCGCCGGGCCTGGCTCGATGACGACCTTCATGGTCGCGTCGTCGGCGACCTCTTTGCCGCCGATGAGCAACCCGAAGAAGATGAGGACCGACGCGAAGAAGTAGTTGGTGAGCGGGCCGGCCGCGATGGTGACGATCCGCGCCCAGAGCGACGCGTTGGCGTAGCTGCCCGGGTCTTTCGGGTCGCTCTCCTCGTACGGGTTCATGCCCGCGATCTGCACGTACGCGAGGAACGGGATGAGCGCGACCTGGTAAACGGTGTCGCTCTCGGGTGGCTTGTGCCGCCAGACCGTGGGGCCGAACCCGATACTGAACCGGATGACCCGCATGCCGAACTTGCGTGCGGCGAAGTAGTGCCCGCTCTCGTGGACGACCATGAGTACGGCGAGCCCGAGGATGGCGACGAGATAGAGCGCGACCGTCATCTGGTCTTCACTCTAAGACGGCTACGGGCGGTCCGCCATCGCCGGAAACCGCTCGGGTAGGCGGTTTGGGCACGCCTAGCTGAACCGCCTGAACCGAGCATGCTGGTGCGAGCCCGAACGTCAAGGAAAGAACGAGAGGCCGATCGAGATCGAGGGAAAGCCGACGCGCACCGTCAGCGAGAGCTTGTCGTTGAAGTGATAACGACCGCCCAGGTAAAGCGCGGGTTCGACGCTGGTCTGCCGCGGACCGATAGGGCAGTTCCTGACGGTCACGGGGCAGTCGTCGATGAAGCCGTGGAAGATGACGAGGCCCGGCTCGCCAAAAACGCTCCACTTCTGGGCGACGTAGAAGTTCCACTGCATCACGACGGGAATGTGAATGTAATTCGCGCTGCAATTGCCGGCGAACCAGCAGCCGTCGTAGTGCAGGAGATCGAGGCCGAAGCCGATCGCGACGCTGTTGTTGATCGACGGGACGAACCCGTTGTCGACGATGGGGATCGAGAAGCGCGCGCCGACCCCGAAGCCGTCGGCGGCGTACACGTCGTCCCAGCCGAGGAGGACGTGGGGCTCGACTTCGAAGGCGTATGCGGGGTGGTCGCCCGGGCGCTTGACGGTGTCGTCTGCGCGGGCGTTCGAGGCGGGGGCCCCCGCGACGAAGACGCCAACGACGAACGCGGCAAGCGCGGTGGCCGAGGGCAGGCGAAGGTAGGCGCGCATGCTCGAGCCCGAACCTGCCGGAGGACTTCCGGGCGCGCAAGCCCAATTCACGCTTGACGGCTGCTTGACGCCTGCCCGCGGGCTGTCCCGCGAGCTAGCCTCCGTGCTAGGAGAGGCGCGCATGTCCAATTCGCCGAACACGTCTGGCCCGAGCAAGCCCAACGCCCAGCCGGCCCCCACGGGCGCGGCCGTACAGCTCAAAGGCGGGGCGGCGGTGCTCGCCCCGGTCTCGGCGTTTCCGAACGGAGTGCCCGGCAACGCGCTCATTCTCTTGCCAATCAACGCGAACGGCACGCCGCTCGAGAAGAAGATCGTCGACGGGCCGGTGGCTCTCGAGATGGACGAGGTCTGGAAGCTCCTCGGCTTCAACGGGCCGGCGGTTCAGGTGCAAGACGAGCAGGGGCGCCCGATCGCGATCGGGCTCGAGGATCTCCTCGGCGGCCTCGAGAAGCACTGGAACGACGGGCCCGACGATGTGAACCGCGGGCGCATCTTCTCGCAGGAGCTGATGAAGTACGGGCGCCACGAGAAGGCCGAGAAGGTGCTCTCGAAGATCGTCGCGGCCGGCGGCGACGGCGAAGACTGGCTCGGCCTCGGCGTGGCGCAGCTCGCCCAGAAGAAGCTCGACAAGGCCGAGTCGACCCTGCGCGGGGCGCAGAACCTGCTCAAGGACTCGCCGTTCCCGAGCCTCCAGCTCGCGAAGGTGATGAAAGAGAAGGGCGATCGCAAGGGCGAGCGCGAGAACGCCGAACGCGCCATTCAGATCGACAACAACTCGGTCGACGCGTGGGCCTACCTGGCCAACGCGATCAAGGAGGGCGGCACCGAAGAGCAGATGGTGCAGGAGATCGAAGGGCTCGCCAACGCCCCGGTGAACGCCAAGTGCGGCGCGCCGTACATCGCGCTCCAGGGCTTTTATGCGACCGACCCCAAGAATGACGCGCTGCGCGACAAGGCGGTTGCCTTCGCGAAGAAGGCCGTCGAGCGGGCGCCGGGCGATCCCCTCGCGCTGCTGTGCCTGTCGGCGCTGCACGGGCAGGCGGGAAAAATCGACGAGGTCGTGAAGCTCCTCGCGCCGCACGAGGCGCTGATGCTGCGCGACGTGCGCATCGCGCACAACTACTTCGAGGCGCTCTTTCAGCTGCGCGATCTGCCGAAGATCACCGCGCTGCTCAACAAGCTGGCGACCAGCCAGGTGCGCGAGGTCAAGCAGTTCGCCATCGAGCGCTCGCGGGCGGTCCAACAGATGCTCCAGCAGCAGCAACAGCAGCTCGCCGCCGCCACGCAGAAGGCCTAAAGCGGCCACGACTCCCGCTCGGCTCACGCTCACCGGCCATCGGGTCACCGCGCCTTCGATCGAACGAGCAGCACGAGGAACATCGGTCCGCCGAGGAGCGCGGTGACCGCGCCCACGGGGACCTCGGTGTGAACGACCGGCACCAGCAGCCGCACGGCGAGATCGCAGGTGACGAGCGTCGCGGCGCCCGCCAGGATCGAGGCGGGTAAGAGGGCGCGGAGGTCGGGCCCGAGGATGCGGCGCATCGCCTGAGGGACGACCAGCCCGACGAACCCGACGGGGCCGGTCACGCTGACGACGGCGCCGACGACCACGGCGCACGCGAACAGCGCGCGACGCTCGAGGGAGCGAACGTCGATGCCGAGGCTCGCCGCGGGTTCGTCGCCCAGGGCGAGCACGTTGATGCGCGCCGCGTCGGCCACGAGGATCGCCATTCCTGCCGCAGCGCAGGCGCTCGTGAGGGCTAGCTGGGGCCACGTCGGCGCGTCGAGGTAACCCATGAGCCACCAGACGAGCGATTGCAGCTTGCCGGGCTCGGCGAGCGCTTCGACGAACAAGATGCACGCGTAGGCGATCGCGTTGAGAACGACACCGGCGAGCAAGATGGCCGAGCCGCCCGTGCGGCCCGCCCGACCCATCGAGGCGATGAGCGCCGTCGCCGCGGCGCCGCCCGCGAACGACGCCACCGGGACGCTCGCGGAGGCCAGGATCGAGCCGCCACCCGCGCCGGCGGCGATGGCGATCGTCGCCCCCAGGGCCGCGCCGCCCGAGACGCCGAGGATGTGCGGATCGGCGAGCGGATTGCGGAGGACGCTCTGCAACGCTGCCCCGGCCGCCGCGAGCCCCGCGCCGGCCACGGCGCCGAGCAGCACGCGAGGCAGACGATAGCCGACGACGATCTGGTATCCGCGGGTGCCGGGCGAGAGGAGGTCGGTGAGGCCGGCGGACCCGCTGCCGAACGCGACCGCGAGGGCCATCGCGACCACGAGTGCGACGGCGCAGGCCGCGAGCGCGGCGGGGCGACGCACGGTTCGCGGCGCCTTCAGACCCGGTTCCGGTCGTAGAGGATGCGCAGGCCGATGAGCGTGAGCTCGTCGTCGACCTCCGTGATCGTCCGCGAGAGGGGCGCGATGAGCGTGGCGAGCCCGCCGGTGGCGATGACCGCGCACGGGTAGCCGAGCTCCGCGAGGATCCGCTCGACCAGCCCATCGACGAGGCCCACGTAGCCGTAGACGATGCCCGACTGCATCGCGTGCACCGTGTTGCGGCCGACGACCTTCGCGGGCTTGGTGATCTCGACTCGCGGGAGCTTGGCCGCGCGCGAGAAGAGCGCGTCGGCGCTGATCTGCAAACCCGGCGCGAGGACGCCGCCCAGGTACTCGCCTTTGGGCGTGACCACGTCGAAGTTGGTCGACGTGCCGAAGTCTACGACGACCACGCCGCCCTTCGCCTTGTCGAACCCCGCCACCGCATCGGCGATGCGATCGGCGCCGACTTCGCGCGGGTTCTCGATGAGGATCGCCATGCCAGAACGAATGCCCGGCCCGACGACGAGCGCCTCGCGACCGAAGGCGTTGCGAACGAGCCGCATCATCGCGTCGGTGAGCGAGGGGACGACGCACGCCACGATGGCCGCGTCGACGCTCTTGGGATCGACGTCGTTCATGTCGAGAAGCGAGCGCAGGGTCACCGCGTACTCATCGGCGGTTCGGCCGCGGGCGCTCTCGACCCGGAACTTGTGCACGAGGCGCTCGCCTTCGAAGAGACCATAGACGATGTTCGTGTTGCCGACGTCGATCGTGAGGAGCATGGCTGCGGGAGCGTACGCCGGATCGCGCGCCTTCTCACTCTTCGACGTGCACGGTGCCGATCACGTCGCCCTCGGCGACCGCGCTCCAGTCACCCTCGGCGTGGCCGACCCAGGCGTATTCGCCGTCGAGGTGCGGGGCGCGCCCCAGGGTCACGAAGATCTGGCTCGAACCCGTGTCGCGCCCGGCCAGGGCGACGCCGACGTCGAGCGGCGCAAAGGCGACCGGCGAGGTCTCGCAGCGAAGCAGGCTGCCGGCGCCGCCGTACCCGTCGCCGCCGGGATCGCCCAGCTGCGCGACGAATCCGGGCACCACGCGGTGAACGACGACGCCGTCGTAGAAGCCGGACCGGGCGAGCGCCACCAGCCGCGTGACCGCGATCGGTGCGAACGCCGCGTCGAACCGGACGGCGAGCTTCGCCGCGTCGGTATCGAAGGTCACGCGCACCCGATGGTCGAGGGCATGCCCGATCTCGCTCGCAGGGTCTCCTCCGGCCGGCGGAGGACAGGTCGTGCCGCTCGGGCCGCCGCCCTGGTTCATGCCCGAGAGCGCCTTCGCCGCGTGCGAGCGCACGGTCACGTTCGGGTCGGCGCAGGCGGTCGCGGCGTAGGCGCGGGCCTCGTCGAGCCCTGCGGCGACAGCGGCGTCGAGGAGGGCCACGCGCGTCTCGACGAGATCGGCGCTCCAGTGATGCGCGAGCGCGAGGCGAAGGGCCGCAGCCACCGCGTGGTCGAGCTCCTTCGCCGGCGCGCGCGACGGCGGAGGGCCAGCGGGGTCGAGGGCGGCGCGGCGCTCGCTGTCGGCGAGCACGAAGACGCGGTCGGGGTGCGCCTGGACCAGCGTAGCGGCGGCGGCGACCACGCCGGGAGCCTCGGCGGAAAGCGCTTCGGCGATCGCAGACCGCGCGGCGTCGCCGAGCTCGGCGTGTCGAGCTGCCGTCCCGAGCGCCGCCTCGCGGACCCGGAGGTGCGGGCTGCGCGCGAGGCCGATCCACGCGGCGCGGCGCGCACGCACCATCGGAGCGCGATCGAGCGACGCGAGGCGCGCCCGTTCGCCGGCTTCGCCGTCCGCCAGGTCGCAGCCCCTCAGGACGTCGGAGTCCCAGGTCCCGCGCGCCAGCTTCTCGGCGGCAGCGCAGCGGAGCGCCGAAGCGCGCCGCACGACCGCGGGCGTCGCGTCCCGATCGGGCGAGAGCTTCGCGAGGGACCACAAGGCCGGCTCGATGCGCGCGGTCGCGTCGTCTCCCGCAGCGCCCAGGGCCGCCCTCAGCACGTTGAAACGAGCTCCGGCGAGCGCAGGCGTCCCTGCCCCCGCAGCCCAGCCAGCTCCAGCCATCGCGGCGATCGCGTCGCCGAGGGCGGCCTGTCCCGGCTTGTGGAGCCGCCCGAGGGCGTGCGCGGCTTCGATCTGCTCGGCCGCGGTGAACTCGCCGGACCCGAGGACGCGCGACAGATCCTCCGAGGCGCGCAGATCGCGAGTGCGTCCGAGCGCCCGGACCGCGAAGATGCGTTCCGGGCCGGGGCGATCCAGGGCCGCGCGTGCGGTCGAGGCCAGGCGCGCGGCGATCGCGTCCGGTGCGGCGTCCTCGCCGCGGCCGAACGCATAGAGAGCCGCGGCCACGGGCGGCGTCCCGCGCGCCGCTTCGAGGAGCGCGCTCGTGGACTCGAGCGAGAGCGACGCTCCGCGGGCGGCGAGGTCTCCGAGCGCATACGCCGCGGCCTCGCCGGCTTGCCCGCCGGGACGCAGCCACGCGCGCAATGTGGGCTCGGCCTGAACGCCGCCGCAGCGACCAATCGCTCGGACCAGCGTGGCCACAGGGTCGATTCCCCCGGCACGCGGCGCCGAGGACCCTCCGCGCGACGAGAGCGACGAGAGCCGCGCGGCGATCGCGCGAACGTGAGCCTCTTCGCGCGCCCTGCAGGACTCGCCGAGCCCGTAGGCCGCCCAGGCGGCCGTCTCGTCGTCGTCGTCTTCGAGTGCTCGCAGCAGCGGGCCGTCGTCGGCGTCGAGGATCCGCGAGAGGGCGCGCGCCGCGGCCCTCCTCACGGAGGGGTCGTGGTTTGCCTGCGCGTCCGGGGGAAGCTCGCTCACCTGCCGGAGGTCTTCGGCCCGCGCGACCGCTTCGACGAGCCCGTACGCGCTCGAAAGCGCGGCCGTTCCCGCCTCGGCCGGGGCCCTCGTCGCGCTCGACGGGGCACTGCGCGAACACGCGGGGGTCGCGAGGGAACCGAACAGCGCGAGCGTGGTGGGCACCGCGAGCCGATGCCAGATCGCAAGCTTGCTGACGATCGACCTGACGCGCGAGCGCGGGATCGTAAGCTTGCTGACGATCGACGACGCGCGACCCAGCGAGCGTGCAGGAAGAGAAGCCCCGGACACCGCGCCTACACCCGCGTGAGCAGGCGCTCCGTTCCCCAACGCCACAGGCGCGAAGGCCAGGGTACGCTCCTTTCACCGCGTGCGGCCACGGCCTCGACGGCGAGGCCCGCCCGCGAGAAGAGCGCGACGGCGCGCGCCATGTGCCACGCGCAGGTGACGATCGCGGCGCGCTCGATCCCCCGCCGGCCGAGGGTCTCCGCCGAGAAGCGGGCGTTGTCACGCGTTGAGAGCGAGCAGCGCTCGCGGACGATCGCTCGCTCGGGAACGCCGCGGCGGGCGAGCTCGCGGGCCATGGCGTCGGCCTCGACGACCTCGCCCCATCGCCGGCCACCGCTCACGACGACCACGGTCTGCGAGTCGCCGCGCTCGAGGTAAGTCTCTGCCCCCTTCTCGACGCGCCTGCGGAGCGCGCCGGCCACGAGTCGCTCGGAGTCGTCGAGGCACACTCGGCATCCGAGGACGATGATTGCCGAGAGGCGCGGACCGTGAAGACCGCGAGGGTCGTGGAGCCCCCGAAGACCGCGTCCGCCGGGTGGACGCGGACCCGAACGAGCGCCTTCGAGGGAACCAGCGAGACGAGCGCCTGGCACGAGGACAGGAATACCCTTCTTCGCGCCGACGAGGTACGCTCGCTGCGGGATTCGAGCCGCAGCGAAGCGAGAGCGACAGGAAGAGGATGCACATCACCTTCTGGGGAGTCCGCGGCAGCATCCCCACGCCCGGACCGGATACGGTTCAGGTGGGCGGCAATACGAGCTGTGTCGAGGTCCGCGCGGGCAAGGCGATCCTCATCTTCGATGGCGGCACCGGCCTACGGATGCTCGGCAAGAAGCTCCTGCCCGAGATGCCGATCGTAGCGCACATGTTTTTTAGCCACGTCCACTGGGACCACATCCAGGGCTTTCCGTTCTTCGAGCCGGCGTTCGTACCCGGCAATCTTTTTCACCTCTACGGCGGAAACAACGTCTCGCGCACGCTGGGCGAGACGCTCGCCGGTCAGATGGACCATCCGAACTTCCCCGTCTCGCTGACCGTGATGGCCGCGAAGATGACGTTCCGCGATCTGACCGAGGGCGAGGTCGTCGAGGTCGACGACGGCGAAGGCGGGCGCGTGCTCGTCACGAACGCGCGAGGCAACCATCCGCAGGGCGTCTACGCGTTTCGCGTCGAGCACGCGGGGAAGGTCTTCGTCTACGCCACCGATACCGAGCACTACGAGGGGCGCACGGACGAGAAGCTCCTCGCCCTCGCGCGCGGGGCCGACGTCTTGGTCTACGACTCGCAGTACACGCCCGAGGAGTACGAGGCGAAGAAGGGCTGGGGCCACAGCACGTTCGAAGAGGGGGCCCGCATCGCCAAGGCAGCCGGCGCTCGCGAGCTCGTCTTGTTCCACCACGATCCGATGCAAGACGACGACGCGGTGAGGGACAAGGAAAGGAGAGCGCGCAAACTCTTTCCCAACTCGCGCGCGGCCCACGAGGGGCTCGAGATCGAGATCTGAGTCGCGCCGCTCGCCCGATCGCGCTCGACTGCAGATTGTGCCGATCGCGAAAAAGGTGCGTCAGGAACTTTTGACCCGGTGCGGCGTTGCGCGGTCTCGTGGCCGCTTCGCGCAGTTTCCCGCACGTTCTTGCATGGCATCTCAGATGCACTCCCTGCGACCGAAACGGAGCGAAGGGAGTCCCCATGCTACCGGTCGAGAGCGTTTCGTTGCGGGCGTATCGAGGCAGCGTGAAATCGGTTGCGCCGCTCGATCGCGAGACCGAGCGCGATCTCGCGGCCCGGTGGAGCGCGGGTGATCGTCGCGCGGGCGCCAAGCTCGTCACGGGGTGTCTGCCGTTCGTGATGTCGATCGCGCTGGAGTACAGGCGCTGGGGCATCCCGCTCGAGGACATCGTGCAGCAAGGCAACCTCGGACTGCTGAGAGCCGCCGCGAAGTTCGACCCGGCGCGCGAGTGCCGGCTCGCGACGTACGCCGCGTACTGGATCCGCGCGGAGATTCGCGACTACGTGGTCCGTGCCTACCGCGTCGTCCGGCTGGGGACCACGAAGGCCGAGCGGCGTGCGCTCCGCGCTTACCGCCGGACGCGCGAGTCGGACCCGACGATCCTCGCCGCGGTGAGCGGAATGACGCGGGAGAAGGCCGAGATGCTCTTGCCGCTCCTCGCGAGCCGCGAGTCGAGCCTCGACGCGCGGACCGACGAGCACGGGGCCATGATCGACCGGCTGGTGGGGGCGACGCCCAGCCCGGAAGACGACGCGAGCACCAGCGAGCGCCGCGGCCGAGCCCGCGACGCCGTGGGCGAGGCGCTGCGCGATCTCACCGACCGCGAGCAGCTCATCGTTCGCGAGCGGCTCATGTCCGACGACCCTCAGACCTTGCAGCAGCTCGGGACGCGCCTGGGGGTCAGCAAAGAGCGCGTTCGTCAGATCGAAGAGCGGGCGCGCGGCAAGCTGCGAGCGCTCTTGCAGGATATGGCCGACGAAGCGGCGTGATCGAGTCCGAGGGAGCCCGCCGCTCCCCCGCCGCGTTGCGCCACTCGGGGCCTCGCGGAGCCGACATGCCCCGGACTCTCTGCTAGGAAGGCGGCATGACTGACGTTGCACTCGTGACCGGCGCCGCCGGCGCCCTCGGCGCCGAGGTCGCTCGGGCCCTGTCGAGGCGCGGAGACCGCGTCGTTCTGGTAGACGGACCACGATCCAGACCGCGGCTCGACGAGCTCGCGGCCACGCTGAACGGCGCGTGCGTCGTCGCGGGCGACCTCACCGACGACGCCACCTGGAACGACGCGCTGCCGCGCATCGAGCGAGAGCTCGGCGCGCCGCCGTCGCTGGCCGCACTCATCGCGGGCACGTGGCGCGGAGGCACGCCGCTCTACCGCGAGAAGGACCGCGACGACTGGCGCGTCGTGATGAGCGCCAACCTCGAGACCGCGCACGTGAGCCTCGCCCGGCTCCTGCCGGCCATGGTGGCGGGCAAGCGCGGGAGCGTCGTCCTCGTCGGATCGCGCGCCGCCGAGCAGCCCTGGACCAGCGCGGGCGCCGCGGCCTACGGGGCCGCCAAGGCGGCCGTCGTGGCCCTGGCGCAGGCCGTGGCGGCCGAGGTGCTCCACGCCGGGGTCCGCGTCAACGCCATCCTGCCGAGCACGATGGACACGCCCGCGAACCGCGCGGCGATGCCAACGGTCGACGCCTCGACGTGGGTGTCGCTCGAGTCGGCCGCGGGGGTCGTCGCGTTCCTCTTGAGCGATGCCGCCCGCGACATCAGCGGCGCGGCGCTGCCGGTCTACGGGCGCGCCTAGCGCTCGTCCCGCGCTTGCCTGGCGCTCGACCGCGGGCCCGGCACACTCGACCACGGCGCCGGTCGAGGCGTGTCGCTGCACGCAACCTGTGGTACGGCCCCGGCGTGATCCCTCGCTACACCCCCGCCGACTTCGCCGAGCTCTGGTCCCCTGCGCGCCGCTTCGCGGTCTGGCTCGAGGTCGAGCTGGCCGCGTGCGACGCCATGGAAGAGGCCGACCTCGTCCCGCGCGGCACGGCGGCCTCGATCCGCGCCAAGAAGATCGCCCTCGACCCCGCGCGCATCGACGAGATCGAACGGACGACGAAGCACGACGTCATCGCCTTTCTGACGCACGTCGAAGAGCTCGCGGGCATCGAGGCGCGCTGGCTCCATCGTGGGATGACCTCGAGCGACGTGCTCGACACGTCCCTCGCGATTCTCATGCGCGACGCGGCCGACAAGCTGATCGTGCGGTGCGAGAAGGTCCTCGCCGCGTTGAGCACCCGCGCGCGAGAGCACGCGAAGACGCCGATGATCGGGCGCAGCCACGGAATCTTCGCCGAACCCGTCACCTTCGGTCTCGCGCTCGCCGGGCATCACGCCGAGATCACGCGCGGGCGCGGGCGACTCGAGGCCGCGAGACGCGAGATCGCGGTCGGAAAGATCGCAGGCGCCGTCGGAACGTACGCGCACCTCTCGCCCGCCATCGAGAAGCGAGCGCTCACGGCGCTCGGACTCGGGGCGGAGACGGTGGCGACGCAGGTGGTCGCGCGCGACCGCCACGCGGCGTACTTCGCGGCGCTGGCGCTGGTCGCCGCGGCGATCGAGCGGCTCGCGACGAACGTGCGCCACTGGCAGCGAAGCGAGGTGGGCGAGGCCGAAGAGGCGTTCACGCTCGGGCAGAAGGGCTCGAGCGCCATGCCTCACAAGCGAAACCCCATCTTGAGCGAGAACCTCTGCGGCCTGGCCCGCATCGTTCGCGCCGCCGTCGCGCCCGCGCTCGAAGACGTGGCCCTCTGGCACGAGCGCGACATCTCGCACTCGTCCGTCGAACGGATGATCGGACCCGACGCGACGGCGACGCTCGCCTTCATGCTGGACCGCACCGCCTCGCTCATCTCGGGGCTCGTCGTGTACCCCGAGAACGCGAAGAAGAACCTCGATCGCGCCGCGGAGCTCTACTTCAGCGAGGCGATCCTCCTGGCTCTCGTGGAGGCGGGCATGCCGCGGCAAGAGGCGTACGTGCTCGTGCAGCGGAACGCGATGCGCGCTTGGTACGGAGAGGCGCGCTTCCGCGATCTGCTCGCCGCCGACGCCGACGTGACGGCGAAGCTCACCACGGCGCGGATCGCGAAGCTATTCGATCTCGATCACGCGCTGGCCCACGTCCCGGCTATCCTCGACCGGGCGCTCGGCGGCGAATCCTGAGAAGCGCCGCGCGGCCGCGCGCACGATGAGCCCGGCGACGATGGGCACGTGCCGGAGCTTGAGGCGGCTGACCTCGTCGGCATAGACCGCACGAACGGGGACCTCGGCGATCCGCAGGCCCCGGACGGCGAGCTGGGAGAGGATGTCGTTGGGGTACCCGTAGCGAGGCCAGAGGGCGTCGAGATCGAGCCGTGCGCACGCGTCGCGCGCGATGGCGGTGTACCCGCACTGGCTGTCGCCAATGGGCCGCCCGATGGCGCGCGCGGTGGCCCACGAGAAGACCAGGCCGCCGAGGCGCCGTCCGAGGGGCATGGTTCGCGCGGCGCCCGGCCCGCCAAAGCGATCGCCTTTGACGTAGTCGGCGTGGCCGGTCGCAACGGGGTCCACGAGTCGCGGCAAGTCGACGGGATCCATCTGCCCGTCGCCGGCCATGACGACGAACGCGTCGCGCGGCGAACCCCCTTCGGCGAGCGCCCTGAAGTACCCCGTGGCGATCGCCGCGCCCACGCCGCGGTTGCGCGCGTGCTGTGCGATCTCGACGCGCGCGTCCCCCACGTCGCGTGCGGCGTCGGCCGTCCCGTCGGTGCTGGCGTCGTCGACGACGACGATCGCGTCTACCCAGGTCGGCATCCCTCGCACGACGCGCGCGATCCGCGGGGCCTCGTCCCACGCCGGAACCACCACGAGCACGCGGACGCCGGACCTCATGCTCCCGATCTAGTCCAGTCTCGCGTGCTATGGCAGGCGCGTGCGCCGCTGGCCGATCCTCGTCGCCGTCGCCCTCGTCGGGTGCCTCGTGGCCGCGGGCGAGCACCTGATCAATCGGCGCCCGTTCCCGGCCGATACGACCCCCGAAGGCGCGTACCTGCGCCTCGTGCTGGCCGTGAGCGAGCACCGCGTACGAGACGCGTTCCCCTATCTCGAGACCGAAGCGCAGTGGGCGTCGTACACGATTCGCGACCAGCGCAAGGAGGCGTGCGAGCGAGTCCGCGCGAGTTATCCCTCGGATGAGCGGCAAAGGCTGCTCGCCGGGTGGATCGAGGAAGCGGGCGCCCACGACGGGGCCGACGTATTCGCCCTCCTCGCCCAGCAGCGGGGGTGGATCGCTCGCCTCGAGCGCGATCTCTCGGGCGCCGCGGGCGCCGAGATCCAGGGGGAGCGAGCGACGGTGATCACGGGGCGCGGGACCCGCTACGCATTTCGCCGGCGTGAGAACGGGATCTGGGGCCTGACGACGTTCACCGCAGAACTCGCCGCGGAAGCCGAGCGGGCCGCCCGCGACCTCGAGGTCGTCGAGCGAGCCGCAAAGGACTACGACGGCGCGCGAAGGCCGGACGCCGGCCTCTAGGAGCGCTCTTCGCGGCTATTCGGCGGCCTGGGCGGCCTTCGAGCGGAGGTCGATCCACGAGCGACCGGCGGGCGCTCCGTCTTCGCGCGGGAGCGCGAGCTGGAGCCAGCCCTTCTCGAGCACCTGGCCGAAGGGGCTGCGCGCGCCGTCCCACCCGGCGCGCTGATCCACGACGTTGGTGAAGCCCGCGGCGACCAGCGCCTGGGCGGCCTTCAGGCTCCGCACGCCGCCCTTGCAGCCGAGGATGATTTTAGCGTCGTCGGCGAAGGCCGCCTTCATCGCGCGGATGAAGTCGGGGTTGTTGCCGTTCCGGAGCTGCCACGGCACGTTCTGCGAGCCGGCCGGGTGACCGGCCTCGAACTCTTCGACGGTCCGCACGTCGACGTACGTCCACCCGTCCGAAAGCCTGGCGCTCGCGTCTGCAGAGGAGATTCGCTCGATGTCGCTCATGGCGGTACGTCTACTATAACGGACAACGCGCGCTCGTCGAGGGGGAAAGGAGCGAATTCTTGCCTGCGCTCGGGTTGACGAGGTCGCCTCAGCGGCACACCGGATGCGCGGCGAGCGCCTCCTCCGCCGCAGCCCGAGCGTAAGGCGGCGCCGAAGCAGCCAGAAGAGGCGACAGACGAGCGCGCAGGTCGCGGGGCTGGAGCGCCGCCAGCCCGAGGAGGGCCCCGTAGCCGATCTGCCGCGCGTCTTCTTCGGCGGTGGGGCTCGCGAGAGCGCGCGCATACGCCGTCAACCGCTCGATCGTGTCGCGATCGTCGTCGCACACGCCCCCGAGCGCGCGCGCCGCGGCTGCGCGCACGGTCGGCTCTTCGCCGGGGTCGTCGAGGCGATCGTTGATGGGGCCGCGCCACGACGAGGCCCGTCGCTTCGCGAGCGCGGCGAGGGCCCCTTCGCGGACGCGCACGGACCCGTCGCGAAGGGCCGCCCCCAGCGCGGCGTCGGTCTCCCTCGACGGCGGCGCGTTCACCAGCAGCGCGATGCCCTGGGCCTTCACGAACCACCACTCGTCTTGCCGGAGACGCCCGTCCTTCGCGAGGGCATCGACGGCGGCGCGAACGGCGTCGGCGGACGCCGTGCTCGAGAGCGCGCCGAGGGCAGCTTCGCGCACGCGCGGCTCCGGATCGCGGGCAGCCGCCACCAGCGGAGCGAGCGCCTCGGGCAGCCCTCGCCCGAGGCCCGCCGCACGAGCGCGAACCGGCCAGTCGGGGTCGCGTGCGATGGCGTCGGCGATGCGCGCGGCCGCGGCTCGGTCGCCAGCGCGCGCCAGCTCGCCGAGCGGCCCGAGCACGAGGTAGCGCAGTCGCATGGGTGGCGCACCGGTCAAGAGCTCGGTGACCGTCGCCTCGCTCTCGGCGGGCGCTTCGGCCACGCGATCGCCGGCGGAGCGCAGGAGCTCGAGACGCCCGGCCGCGCTGAGCTTCGGGTCGCCGAGGAGCGCCGCGAGGGGGCCAGGCGGCGCCGTGACCAGCGCGTGGGCGAACGAGTCGCGAAGGATCGCGCGTGTATCATGGTCGTCTTCTCCCGTGGACGCGAGAGCGTCCGCGAGGGGCGCGAGGGCCAGCGTGGGCGCGATCGACGCCAGCACCGGCGCCAGGCACGCGCGAGACCCGGCGTCGTCTCGAAGCCGCTGCGCCAGCGCCGGGGCGCCGCCCCTGCAGCGTTCGAGCTTCTCGCGCGCCTTGCGAGGCGCCTGCCCCTCGGGCTCGCAGAGCCCACGGGCGAGGAGAGGCGCGGATTCTTCGCACTTCTCGTGGCTCGTTGCGACGTCGATGGCCAGGGCCCGTCCGCGAGGGTCGAGGCCGTCGTACGCGTTCGTCACGGCAGCGAGCGCCCCCTCCCCCGCGCGCTCGAGGAGCTGCGCGGCAGCGACCCCGCGCTCGCTCGAGAGTCGCTTGGCCACGTCGTCGAGGGTGGCGCCGGGCGCGTCGAACTCGCTGTAGGCCCGGAGCTCGGCGACGCCGACGTCCGGGTGCGCGAGACCTCTCGTGAACGCGCCGTCGAGCACGAGCGCCATACACGAAGTCTCGAGCGGCTTCGGGAAGACGACCTCGTACGTCGAGCCGGCCTTCAGCCACCCGTCGGTGGGCAGCGTCACCTCGACCACGCCCGTCGTCGTCACCAGATAGAACGTCTTGGGTCCGGCGCGGTTCGCCGTCTTCGCATCGGCCGCGCCGCTGGCGGCGTCGGGCGGAGACACGATCACGTCGACGCGGGTGATGGGCACGCCCCTCGGGGCCGACATCACGACGAACTCGCCCTGCCCGACGCCGGGTCGCGCCTCGCGCCAGATCGTGGCCGGGTCGCCGTCGGTGAGCTCGGCGCCTCGAGACCCGACGACGCTCGAACCTCGCGCGACGAGCAGGCGCGCGAGCGGCGCGTCGGTCGCCGCGGTCTTGGCCGTCACGACGGTCGCGGTGACCGCCTCGGCGCTCGCCTGCTGCTCGGCGCTCAGCCGCTGCGCGGTCGCCGGCCGGAGCTCGAGCGAGCCCGGATAGAGCGCGAGTGGATCGAGCAAGGTCGCGGACTGGCCGCAGATTCCCAGGTCTTCGCGCGTGTCACCGACCAGGATGAAGCTCGTGGCGCCGTTGGGGACGACGCGGATCGCCTTGCCGGTTCGCTCGCCGGGGTCGCCGGCGGTCGGCCCCGTCATGCCCGCGAAGATCGGGTCTCTGCGGCCTGGCGCGAAGATGCCCTCCCAGGCGGGGCCGTTCTCGCCATCGGCATCGCGCGTCGGCACGCGAACGTGAACGACCTGCTTGCCCTCGCCGATGGCGACGACCTCGACCACGACTTGGCTCTCGGGCGGAAGCGCGCCGCGCTGGATCGGAACCGGCGATTCGACGCCGTTCGCGTTCACCACGCCCCGCGCGAGGTCGACCTTGAGGTCGAGCGCTGGCAGGCCGCCGCCGGCAGGCACCGAGGCGGAGACCTGCGCGGGCGCCGGAGCAGGGGCGGTCGCGGCCGACGCGGTCGCGGCCGCCGGCCCCGCAGGCGATCCCGGCGGCGGCGACGCGAGGAGAGGCGCCTCGAGAAGAGAAGGGGCTGCGAAGAGGAGCGCGACGGCGAACGCGACCGACCTGGCGTGGGGCATACGCCTAGACCTATACGCCCGGTGCTCCTTTCTTGCCCGCATCCGCTCGGTCGTGCCATTCGATGGGGCCGATGCGTGCCTCGATGCGTGGCCGGCCCGTTCTCGCGAGCCTCGTGGGCCTGGCGGCCGCCTCGCTGCTGACCGCCGGATTGTGGTCTGCGAGCCGCGGCTGGCACCGCCACGCCGACGGGCCGGCGGCCGCGGCGAGCGGTGCCCCCGCGATCTTGCAGGTCGACCCGGTCGGTCATGGCGACGCGCACGACGAAGCTCAGGCGACGCGCGCCCCGCTCGCGCCGCTCGCCGGGCTCGATCTGTCGCGCATCACGGCGGACGCCACCGGTTCGCTCGCCCCCGCGAGCGCGGGCTCTGCCCGACTGACGCTCGACACCGACCTGCAGCGAACCGCGCTCGGGCTGATGAGCGCGCACCACTTGCCCGAGGGCGCTTTGGTCGTGATGGACGTCGCCACCGGTCACTTGCTCGTGTACGCGAGCCACGTCGACGGCGGACCTTCGCGCGATCTCTGCGCCGAGGCGACGGCCCCGAGCGCGAGCGTCTTCAAGATCGTGACCGCCGCGGCGCTCATCGAGGATGCGCACCTCGCTCCCGACACGCCGCAGTGTTACTCGGGCGGCGAGTCGCGTATCAATTCGATCGACCTGATCGACGATCCGCGGCGCGACCGCTGGTGCACGACGCTCGCGGGCGCGATGGGTCGCAGCATCAACACGGTCTTCGCGCGGCTCGCGAGCGAGCACCTCGAGCCCCTGCAGCTCGAAGCCATGGCCCGCCGGCTAGGCTACGGTCAGGGGGTCCCGTTCGACGTGCCCGTGCAGGCGAGCGCGCTGCACGTTCCGACCGAACCGCTCGAGTTCGCGCGAACGGCGGCGGGGTTCTGGAACACCACGCTCTCGCCCATGCAGGCCGCGGAGCTGAGCGCCATCGTTGCCCGCGGCGGCGACGCCGTGCGCCCGAGCATCGTCGAGAAGGTCGTGTCGACCGCGGGAGCCGTCGTCTGGACCGCGCCCGACGAGCCCGCGACCCACCGCGCGCTGGCGCGCGAGACGGCCGATCAGCTGGCGGCGATGATGGCGCACACCGTCAGCGAAGGCACGAGCTGGCACGCGTTTCACGATCTCCGCGGCGCGACGTTCCTGCCCAAGATCGAGGTCGCGGGCAAGACGGGCACGCTGACCGACGCCGAGACGCATCGCTACTACACGTGGTTCACCGGGTTCGCGCCGATGCACCCGGGGCCGTCGGAGCGGCAAGTGGCGGTCGCGGCGCTGGTCGTCAACGGCCCGACCTGGCAGGTCAAAGCGAACGTCGTCGCTCGCGAGATGCTCCGCGCCTACTTTGCGGCCCAGGGGGCCGAGGGCGTCACCAAGCCGAGCCTTGCGTCCATCGCTCGTCGCCGGCCGCACTGACGGTCGAGCGCCGCCGGCGCCGGTTCGCTCAGTCCGCGGTGACGTCGCGCATCAACACGAAGACGAGGCCCTCGCCGTCGGGAACGCAGACGACGGCGTCGCCCTTGGCGCGGTCGAGAACGAACGCCGCGATCGCCCAGGCAGTGAGCTCGTCGGTCGGGAAGACCGGCGTCGACAGCTCCCAGAGATCGCGCTCCTCGATGGCGTCGACGAGGGCGGCCGACGGGCGGCGCACGGCCTCGGGGGCGTGGGGGTTCGAGCTGCCCCAGCCCCATGTCCGCGCTCGAGGGGCGTACGTGCCGAGCAGCGTGGCCCGCGCGCGCATCGGAGCGCGGCCGGAGACCAGCCACGCTGCCTTCTCGGCTCCGAGATCGATGCCCATTCGATCGCTGGCGGGGCGGCCGAAGCGCTCGTGGAACGCGTCGTTCTTCGCGCGGAGCGTCGCCACGAGCTCGTCGCGCTCCCGATCGAGCGCGACGCTGGGCGCCCGCACGAGCGACGGCAGCCAGCCGAAGCGCTCGTCGGGCATGCGAACGAACGTGCCGCCGCGCACGTCGTCGAGGTCGAGCTCGTCGAGCGCGCAGAGCGCCTCGACGGCCTTCGCGAGGACCGGGAGGACGCCGCGCACGCGCTCGCCGCCGAAGGTCTCGTCGACCCGGGCTTCGTCGCCGAAGAGCTCGTCGACGTCGATGCCGGAGACGACGGGGGCTCCGTCGGGTCCGCGAACGACCTCGACGAGCACGCGCCCCCACTCGCCGGCAGCCAGCTCTTCGCGCAGGATCGCGCCGACGTCGTCGAGGATCTCCCGGCGCATCGCGCGCACTTCGGCTTCGTCCATCGCCGACTAGACGAAGAAGTCGGGGATGAGTTCGGCGCCAGGGACCTGCTGGTATTTCGCGAGGTCGGTGACGCCGGTGGCACGAAGGACGTCGTCGTCGATGAAGAAGTTGCCGGTGCACTCGCGGCTCGGCTTCGTGAGGATGACGTACGCCGCGTCGGACATGATCTCGGGCGTGCGGCTGCCGCGGATCGTCGCGTCGCCCCCGAGGAGATTCTGCACCGCGGCGGTTGCGATGACCGTGCGGGGCCAGAGCGCGTTGAACGCGATGCCCGCCGAGCGGTACTCGCCCGCCATTCCGAGCACGCACATGCTCATGCCGAACTTCGCCATCGTGTAGGCCACGTGCGGCGCGAACCACTTCTCCTGCATGTCGAGGGGCGGCGAGAGATTCAAGACGTGGGGGTTCGCGGCCTCGAGCAGATACGGGACGCACGCCTGCGAGCACGCAAACGTTCCGCGCGTGTTGATCTGGTGCATCAGATCGTAGCGCTTCATCGGCGTGTCGGTGGTGCCCGTGAGCTGGATGGCGCTCGCGTTGTTGACGAGGATGTCGATGCCGCCGAACTTCTTGACCGCGGCCTCGACCGCCGCCTTGATCTGGTCTTCGGACCGGACGTCGACCACGCACGCGAGCGCCCGGCCCCCGGCCTTCTCGATCTCTTCGGCGGCGGTGTGAATCGTCCCCGCGAGCTTGGGGTGGGGTTGATCGGTCTTGGCCGCGATGACGACGTTCGCGCCGTCGCGTGCCGCGCGGAGCCCGATGGCCTTACCGATGCCACGACTCGCGCCGGTGATGAAGAGAGTCTTGCCTTTGAGGGTGGACATGGGGGCTGGCAGTCTAGACCGGCCGCGGCAGGCGCACCCTCCCGCTTTGCCTCGTTTGCCCCCGTTTGCGATCAGGCGACTCTCAAGCTGCCGCGCGTCGCCGTTCGTGGAGGAGGATGTCGCGGAGGGCGTCGGCGAAGGCGCGCTCGAAGTCGCCTTCCAGAGCCGGCGTCGGCGGGGGCACCGCGCCCCGCGATTGAAGCTCCCGGCGTTGCCCTCGTTCGCCTCGCGCGCCTCGCGCCCCTCGCGCTGCTCCGTCGCCGCCGGTCCTGACCTCTCCCCGGTCGTTTCCCATGCGCGACATGATGACCGCTCCGCGGACTAGAGACCATGCTAACTGCATGGGGCCGCTCGATATTGTGCGCGAAAGTCAGACCCGCACCGGCATAGCCCGCGAAATGGGGGGTTTCCGTGGATTCCTCTCGCGCCTGTCAGTCTTTCATCGATCCCGCGAGCTCGGCGAGGGCGCTTTCGGCGTTGGCGATGCCGTCGCCGCCGTTCGCGAAGCGCCGGGTCAATCGCATATCGGGGGTCAGCTTCCAGGCGCCGCGTGACGTGCGCATCAGCACCGTGATCTTCGCCGGGTCGAGCGGGGTGTCGTCGCGAAGATGCAGGGTCACGACCCGCGCGTTCGCTTCGCAGCCGAGGGCGCGCAGCCGGCGCAGCTCGGTCTTGAGCGCCATCAGCTTCACCAGCCGGCGCGCCTCGTCGGGCGGAGCCCCGAAGCGGTCTTCCATCTCGGCGGCGATCTCCGTCACGTGCCCTTCGTCGGTCGCGCTCGCGAGGCGCTTGTAGAGCGACAGGCGTACGCCGACGTCGGTCACGTAGTCCTCGGGCAGGAGCGCTTCGACGTCGAAGCTCAACTCGGTATCGACGTCGTGCGCGACCTCGTCGCCGCGCATCTCGTGGACCGCCTCGTCGAGCATGCGGCAGAACATCTCGAAGCCGACGCTCGCGACGTTGCCCGACTGCTCGCCGCCGAGCAGGTCACCGGCGCCGCGGAGCTCGAGGTCGAGCGACGCGATCTGGAACCCGCTGCCAAGCTCGGTATGTCGCTCGAGCGCCTCGATGCGCGCGCGCGCCTCGTCGGTCATCGCGTTCGCCGGGGGCACGACCAGGTAGCAATAAGCGCGCTCGCGGCTCCGGCCGACCCGGCCACGTAGCTGATAGAGCTGCGCGAGGCCGAAGAGATCGGCCCGGTCGATGATCATCGTGTTCGCGCGCGGGATGTCGAGACCGCTCTCGACGATCGCGGTCGACACCAGGATGTCGTAGCGCCCCTCGACGAAGTCGAGCATCGCCTCTTCGAGCGCCGCCTCGCCCATCTGCCCGTGGGCCACCGCGATGCGCGCCGTGGGCACGAGCTCCTGGAGGCGCTGCGCTTTCTCGTAGAGCTTGTCGATGCGGTTGTAGACGTAGAAGCACTGCCCTCCGCGCGAGAGCTCGCGGGTCACGGCTTCGCGCACGACCTGGTCGTCCGATCGGGTCACGACCGTCCTGACGGCGCGGCGATCGATCGGCGCCGTGGTGATGAGCGAGAGGTCGCGCAGGCCCGTCACGGCCATCTGCAAGGTGCGAGGAATGGGCGTGGCCGTCAGCGTGAGGACGTCGACCTGCGCGCGGATCTGCTTGATGCGCTCCTTGTGCGAGACGCCGAAGCGCTGCTCTTCGTCGACGACGAGCAGACCGAGGTGCTTGAAGTGCACGTCCTTCGACAGCAAGCGGTGCGTGCCCACCACCACGTCGACCTTCCCCTCCTTGAGGCCGATGAGCGTGTCTTCTTGCTCCTTCTTGGTCTGGAAGCGCGAGAGCGCGCGGATGTGGATGGGGTATCCGGCCGCGCGCGACTCGAACGTCCGGTAGTGTTGCTGCGCGAGCACCGTCGTCGGGCACAGGAGCGCCACCTGGCGACCCGCCATCGCCGCGCGGAACGCAGCTCGAAGCGCGACCTCGGTCTTCCCGAAGCCGACGTCGCCGCAGACGAGTCGGTCCATGGGGCGCGCAGCTTCGAGGTCGCGGTTCACGTCGTCGATGGCGCGCGCCTGGTCGGCCGTCTCGTCGAACGGAAAGCTCGCCTCGAACGCGCGGTAGTCGTCGTCTGCCGGCGGGAGCGGATTGCCTTCGAGCGCCTGCCGCTCGGCGTAGAGCTTGAGGAGCTCGTCGGCCATCTTGCGGACCTCGCGCGCGACCCGGGCCTTGGTCCTCGAGAACGTGCTCCCGCCGAGCTTGTCGAGCTTGGGCGATCCGTGCTCGCCGCCGAGGTATTTGCCGAGCTGGTTGAGACGCCAGACCGGCAGGTACAGCTTGTCGCCGCCGCCGTACTCGATCGCGATGAGATCGACGGTGTGCCCGCCGGGGATGGCCTTGTGCACGAGTCCCTGGTAGCGGCCGATGCCATGCTCGGCGTGCACGACGTAGTCGCCGGGCGCGAGGCTCCGCAGGTCCTCGATGAAGGGGCGACTCGGGTCGCTCGTCCTGGCGCGCTCCTTTCGCCTGTGGACGCGCGCGCCGAAGATCTCCTCTTCGGTGACGAGGACGAGGCCCTCCGAGGGCAGCACCACCCCTCGCGAGAGCGGACCCACGACGATCTCCACGCCCTTCGTGGGCCCCGCGAGCCAGGCAGGATCGAATACCGCGAGGCGCGGCTTGCACTCGACGCCCTGGTGGCGAAGGAGCGTCGCGATGCGCTCGGCCTGCGTCTGGGCGCGCGCCGTGATGAAGACGCGCAGGCCGTGGCTCTGCCAGTTGGCCAGCCGCCTCACGAGCGGAGTCAGCGAGGCGTTCTTTCCCTTCGACGAACGGGCCGCCTTGACCGCGCGGGAGAGGTCTTCCTGATCGTACGACGCGAGGTCGAGCGGATCGCGCGTCGACTCGAAGGCGCTCATGCCGGGGCCGGGCGCGCCGCCGATCACGGTGCGGTGAAGTGCGATCACGCGGTGCCCCTCGAGGTCGCGGACGACCTCGGCCTCTTCGCGATAGAACGCGGTGGGCAAGAAGCTCGGGCCGCTCTTCTCGGCCACGTCGCGGGATGCGCGTTCGAGCTCGCCGCGAACCGCCTGCGTGAGGCCCGGCGGGTCGTCGAGCACGACGACCGCGTCGCCGGGAACGAAGTCGAGGAGGCCGTCGAGATCGTCGTAGTACGCGGGCAGGAATCCCTCGGCGCCGAAGAAGGCGCGCGCGTTCGTCACGTCGTCGAGCAGAGCGCGGGTCTTGGTCGTCGGCCAGTCGATCGCTTCAGCGAGCTGCGTCACGCGCTCCCGCGCGCGAGCGATGGTACTCGCCTCGAGGATCACCTCGCGAACGGGCGGCAGCCAGAGCACCTTGAGCTCGCCCGCGTCTTTGCGCGTCTTCTGCTCGACCGGGTCGAAGGGCTTCATCGACAGCACGAGCTCGCCGTACAGCTCGACCCGAACGGGCGAGTCGGTCGACGGCGGCCACACGTCGATGAGCGCGCCGCGCACGGCGAACCCGCCCGGGTCTTCGACGACCGGAACGCGCAGATACCCCGACTCGGAGAGCGAGCGTACGAGGCCGTCGCGATCGATCTCGGAGTCGACCGCGATCCGATCGGCCCGCTTCGCGAGCTCCTTGCGCGGGACCACCTTGCGCGTGAGCCCGCTCGCGGGCACCACCAGCACGCGCCACGGACGATCGTGCGCCAGGTGGAACAGCGTCGCCATTCGGCTCATGGCCGACCGGCGGTCGGGGCTGACGTCGGCATACGGCGACGACTCGCTCGCCGCGAACACCAGCACGTCGCCCTCGCCGGTGTCCTCGGCGTCGTCGTCCGACGCGCCGCGCACGAAGAAGCCGACGTCTTGCGCCGCCCGGCGAGCGGTCTCGAGATCGGCCGTGACGAAGACCACCCGCCGCCCGTCGCGCGCAACCGCCGCAGCGACTGCCGCGCCCGCGCTGCCGCGGACGCCGGAGACGTCGACGGTGCCCACCTTCGCCGATCGCACGCGCGCCGCGACGTCGCGAACGCGCGCGGCGACGACGCCCTCGGGCGGCAAGAGAGACGGCAGCGGCTCGAGCTCCGCGGGGGACCCGGCGGTCGGCGCCAGGTCGTGCGCGGTCAGCCCCATACGTTCCCCGAGGCTCGAGGTCAGCGAAGGGGTGCTCGGCATGAAGCGCGAGGGTAAGTAGGGCTTGCCCGCGAGCGGCGCAACCTCGGCCCACGCCAGCTCGTGCGTCACGGGCGGCGCGTCGTGACGCGCGCTAAGAGAGTGCGCGGATGGGCTGGCTCGGCGCGCTTGTCTATCGGAGCGCTCGCCGTCGTGAGCGGGATCGCCGGGCTCGGCGTCGCCATCGACTACTCGCTCTTCATTGTCAGCCGCTATCGCGAGGAGCTCGCGGCCGGGCGTGGCTATCCAGAGGCGCTCGCGCGCTCGCTCGAGACCGCGGGGCGGCGGAGGCCTGGCTACTCGCTCACGGCCCGCACGAGCGCGTCGTGGATCTCTTGATGGCGAGCGCCCGGAGCCACCTTCGAGCCATCGAGTTCGGTCACGTAGAAGACGTCGGCGACCCGAGCCCCCTCGGTGTTGATCTTGGAGAGCATGATCGACAGCTTGAGCTCGTAGAGCGTGCGCGCCAGACGGTGCAAGAGACCGCGCCGGTCCTTGGCGTAGACCTCGACGATCGTGTGCCTGGCCGAGGCACGGTTGTCGAACAAGATCTCGGTCGGCACCTCGGGGCTGGGCCGCTCGCGCCACGGCGAGAGCGAGCCGGTGCGCATCCGCAGGAGGTCCGAGGCCGTGACCCGGCCCGAGCACACGTCTTCGAGGTCTCGCGAGAGCCGAGGCAGCGCGTCGTCGACGCCCTCGGTCCCCCCGTCGCGATCGCGCACCCAGAAGAGGTCGAGCGCTTCTCGCTCGGCGCCGACGGGGTGCGAATACACCTCGGCCGAAAGGACCTCGAGCCGGTTCGCCGTCAACGCTGCAGCGATGCTCTCGAGAAGACCCGGGCGATCGTCGGCGACGACGCACAGCTCCACCGCCTCGGGATGGCGCGATGGAACGGGCACGACCATCGCCGGCCGCTTGCCCCGCGCGCTCACGGCGAGGGCGTGTTGGACGATCGACTCGGGCCGGTTCGCGAGCAGGTACCTCTCGGGCAAAGACGCGAGCAGCGCGTCGAGCAGCGCGGTCGGTCCGGTCCACGCTGCGTGCACGGCGTCGACCACGCGCGCGAGACGCTCGGTGTCGGCGCCCGCGATCGTCCCCGTGAGGTACGCCTCGGACGCGAAGTAGAGTTCCTCGAGCATCCGCGCCTTCCACGAAGTCATCGCCGTTGGCGACGTGGTCGTCACGTCGACCATGGTGAGAAGGTAGAGATCGCGGAGGCCCTCGCGACCCCGCAGGCTCTGGCAGAACTCGGCGATTGTCGTGATGTCGTCGAGATCGCGGTGGGTCGCGACGTGGTACATCAGCAGGTGATCGCGAACGAGCTGCCGCGCGTCGGCCACGTCTTCGGGCGAGAGGCGAAGGCGCGGCAAGATGGCGTCGCAGAGCTCCGCGCCGGCGCGCGAGTGGTTCTTTCGTGAGCCCGTGGCGTCGGGGTATCCCTTGCCCACGTCGTGCAAGAGCGTCGCTAGAAAGAGCGGACGCGGACGCGCCGTCTCGGCGGCGAGGCGCGACGCGAGCGGAAACTCGTGCGCGAGCTCTCCGCGCGCCAGCTGCCGCAGTCGATCCACGGCGGACACCGAGTGAACGTCGACGGTGTACACGTGGTAGACGTCGTGGTGCACGCGGCCGGTGACGGGGCGAAACTCGGGCACCATCGCCAGGAGCAGCCCGGCGTCGTGCATCTCGCCCACGACGGAGCCGCGAGGCCCGCCGAGGTCGGGTACGGTGCACACGAGCTCGACGAAAAGGTCTGCCGCCTCCGGGGTGGCACGGAGGCGCTCGCACCACCCCGCGTCGTCGGCCAGGGTGCTGATCGCGTCGCGCGCGAACGGCAGGAGCGGCGCGCGGTGCCGTACGCGCGCGACGAAGGCCCGTAGCGCGATGACGGGTTCCTTCAGCATGTCGGCTGTGCCCCCGATCGTGACGTGCCCGTCGAACAGCTGAACGCCGCCGCCGAGTTCGAGCGTGGGAATCGGCTTGTCGCGGCGGCGCTGCGGGCGCAGGCGCTCGAGGAGGCTCGAACGCACTCGGGTCACCGTACGCGCGCAGAGATAGAACGCCTGCATCAGACGCTCGGCGGCGAGCGCGCGGTCTTCTCCGTAGCCCATCGAGACCGCGAGGATTTCCTGGTCCTCGAAGCCGAGGCGGTCGGCTTTGCGGCCGGCGCGCACGTGCAAGCGGTTCCGCACCCGCCAGAGGAACTCCTCGGACTCGGCGATCTCGGTCGCCTCGCGGGCCACGAGGACCCCAAGCTGCACGAGCTCGTGCCAGGGCCCACGCGTAGCACGGCGAACCGGGACCGGCGCTTCTTCACCGATGCGATAGCGCGCCCGAGCGGCCCAGCGGATGCCGTCGACGTCGCGTAGCCCGCCCGCGCCGTTCTTTACGTCGGGTTCGAGGAGATACACCGAACCGCCGAAGCGGTCGCGACGCGACGCGGTCTCGGCCTCGAGCCGATCGATGAACGTTCCGAGGTGCTCGTCGCCGAAGAGGCCCTGATTCGCGCGGGTGACGAGCGCAGACAGGAGCGTGGCGTCGCCCGAGAGCAGCTTGAGATCGAGGAGAGCGGTCGCGGTCTCGAGATATTTTTCGGCGAGGGGCACGACCTCGTCGGCGCTCAAGACCTGATGGCCGACGGCGAGTCCCGCGTCCCACAACGGATAGAGGAGCGCCTCGACGAGCGCGCCCGCCTCTTCCGTTCCCACCACGTGCGTGTCGACGATCAGCACCACGTCGGCGTCGCTGTGAATCGCGACCGCACCGCGCCCGAAGCTGCCCACCGCCGCGAGCGCCACGCCGCTCGGAAGACCCAGGCTCCGCCGCGCGCCCTCGAACACCAGCTGAAAGCACGCATTGAGAAAGCGAGCGTTGGCGCGCCCGAGGTCGATACCGTCTTCTCCGCCTTCGAGCCGCTGGACGAGACTGACCCGGTGCCGTTCCATCGAGTCGCGTAAGACGGATGTCTCGAGCGAAGTGGGCGGGATACTGAGCGATTTGTTGCTGCTGCTGGTAGTGGAAGTCATCGCTTCGGCCGCGTGCTTGGCCACGACTTTAGTGAATCAAAATTTCGAAATGAGCTATTTCGATATGCGGTGCGATGGCAATCCCGCAGCAACCGGGCCGAAACGAAAGGCTGGTACCCCGACGGCCGTGCGTCTGCTACACCTCAGCCATGGCTTGGGGTCGTCGCCGATGGCGCGTCGCCGTGCTTCTCGTCGCAACGGGCTGCATGTCGACGGGCGGGTCGGGGTCGTGCGACCCGAGCGCGATCGGGGAGGCTGGCGCCCTCGGGCGAGGGCGCTTCTACTACGTGTGCGGGGGCGTCGACGCCGACACATCGCATCCCGATCCCGACGCCTGGTGCGACACGGCCGTCGACCGGACGATCGTTCCGGACGTGGCGGTCGCGGCGCCGTTCCGGATCGCGATCGATCAGGACAGTTCGGGAGGCCCGCAGCCTGCCGTGCCAGCCCTCGCGCAATCGACGCCGCAAGGATGGGCGCTCGTGCAGGCGGGTTGGCTCGGCTTCATCGCCTCGTCAGGCGCCGATGTGATCGACTTCTTCCACGTGCGGGCGCAGCCCGTCGCGTCGCTCGCGTACCAGGAGCCGGGGCCGAAAGTGGTCGACGGGACCCCCACGCTGTTCGCCGTCGTACCGCGCGACGGCACCGGAGCGACGCTCGGCGGCGCGATTGCGTGCGTATTCTCTGCGTCCGACCCCGCCGTGCTCGCCGTCACCAGCACGGGCCGCGTCGCGAGCGTCGTCGGACTCGCGACGGGCGACGTGACGCTCACCGCGTCCTGCGCCGGCCAGCACGTGCAGACGTCGCTGCACGTCGACTTCCCGATGGCCCCTCTCGACGCGAGCGATGACGACGGCGCCCAAGCGAGCCCGAGCGACGGCGCATTCGACGCAACCGGAGATGGCGCGCTCGACGGAGACACCGACGTTTCCGTCGATGGCGAGCCCGATGGTTTCAGCAACGCCCTTCCCGGCGACGGCGGAGAAAACTGACATGAACCGAGCTCGAATCGGAATGACGCGGATGGCGCTCGGCGTCGCGGTCTTCGCCGCGGGCGGCTGCACGACGTCGACGAGAGTCGAACTCACGGCAGTGGGCACGTCTCCTGCCGGCAGCTTCACACCGGGGCTCGCCACGATCCCGGTCGGAATCGTGCTCGGTTTCGATACGAACGTCGAGAGCTCGACGCCGGCGACCGCCGCGGTCGACGATCCCACCGTGGCCAGCATCGCACCGACGCTGAAGGCATCGCAATTCGTGCTCGTCGGCCTCGCGACCGGACAGACGACCCTTCGCGTCTTCATGAACAACCAGGAGACGACCGAGCTTCCCGTGCAGGTGATCGCGTCGGCGGAGTAGAGGCGCCCGGCGCTCGGGAGAGAGCGAGATTGGCCGTAGAGGGCGCAGAGGGCGCAGAGAAGAGATTGGGGTTCGAAGTCTCGTCTTCTGCGCGCGCCGCGAGGCCTGGTATCAAACCCGCTCTCCCTCGGCGCCCTCTGCGCCTCTGCGTCTGATCTCTCGCTCGCCGAGCGCGGCCGGGCCTACCCGCTAGACGCTTCCAGAGGGGGTGCCCTCGCCTACTCCCGGATCCCCGAGTGAGCAGCGCCGACTGCCGGCGCGATCACGCGCACCGCCGCCGGCACGACGACGAGCGCGGCCGCGAGGCCGGCCAGGACGCCAATCGCGCCCACGGCTCCGAGGTCGCGGAGGCCGTCGAACCGGCACGCGACGAGCGCGGCGAAGCCCGCCGCCGTCGTCAGGGCCGTCGCCGCGACGAGGGGGCCTTGCTCGCGCAGCGCCTCGCTCATCGAGCGGTCGCGCGCCGCGTGAAGGAGGAACATCGACTCGTCGACCGTGACGCCGAACAATACCGGCAGGACGAGCGCGTCGTATACGTGCCAGCGCACGGACAGCGCGTGCATGGCCAGCCCGACGACCCCCATCTCGCACGCCAGGGTCGCGAGCGCGACGAGCGCGTGACGCGCGCTCCGCAGCGCCAGTCGCATCGCGATCGCCACGACGACCAGCGCGACGCCCCCGACGAGAACGAGGTCCTTGGCGAGCGCGCCGCGGAGCGCCCGATCGATGGCATCGAAGCCCGTGATCGCGGCACCCGGGTCGGCCGCCAGGATCGCGTCGCGGACCTCGGCGTCGCCCGTCGGGTCGCCGGTCGGACGGACGTAGGTCGCCACGATCGGACCGCGCGCATCGGACGACACGTGGCGAGCGAAGAGCCAGGTCGACGCGTCGTCGCCGCTGGCCGAGCTCGGCCCGATCTCCCGCGCGGGGCGCGTGAACGCGTCGAGGGCGGCCGCGAAGGCCGCGATGTCGAACCCGGCCGCGCGCAGCGATTGCTCGAGAGCGGCGCGACGCGACGGCAGGTCGAGGGCGTCGCGCTCGGCGAGTCGGGACCGCTGGGTCGCAGCCGACGGCGCGAAGGTCGCGAGCGCGTCGAAGCCTTCGATGCGACCCGCGCGCTGCAGACGCTCGAGCGCATCGGCCACACAGTCTGCGTGGGCTCGCGCATCGTCGACGTCCGCCCCGGTGCTGAGGACCACCCATTGTCCCGGTTCGCGTCCCGGTTCGCGTCCCGGTTCGCGTCCCGGTTCGCGTCCCGGTTCGCGTCCCCCTGGACTCCCGAAGAGGGCGTGAACGTGTCCTTCGACGATCAGCGGGGCCAGCGCGTGGGGCCGTATGGCAACGAGCGCGTCGGCGGGCAGCGGCCAGCCGAGCGCAGCGACGGCGACCGTCGGCAGCGCGCACACGACGAGCGCGACGAGCGCACGCGGTCGGGTCGAGGTCACGCAATCGAGCCAGACCACCCAGCGTGCGGTGCGCGACGGCGGCGGCGGTTTTCGCTCGAGCCAGATGCCAATCTCGGGAGTGACGAGCACGATCGCGATCGCGGTCAGGATCTCGCCGGCGCCGCAGAGCAGGCCAAGCTGCTGCATGGCCCGGAGGCCGCTCAGCGCCAGCGACGCGAACGCGACGGCCGCGACGAGCGCTGCGGTCAAGGTCGGGCGCCAGGTCTCGCTGCGGGCGTGGCGCGCGGCCTCCGCGGGCGCGAGGCCGGAGCGACGGGCCTCGAGGAACGCGGCGTAGACGTGGACCCCGGTGTCGACCCCGACCCCGACGACGACCGCGGCGAACGCGATCGCGACCGCGTTGAGGCCGGCCGGAAAGAGCGCGGCGAGTCCCGTCGTCCACAAGGTGCCGAGGACGAGCGGCGGCAAGACGGCGCCGAGCGCGCGCGCGCGGCGGAACGTCGCGACGAAGGCGACTGACGCGAGGACCAGCGAGAGCGTCCCGCTCACCTCGAGGTCGCGGCGCACCATGTCTTCCGTCGCCGCGCCGATGGCGTGCCCGCCGGCGAGCCCGGTCGTCACGCCCGGCCTCGCAGCCGCCGCCGTCGCGCGCTCCACGTCGGCCACGAGGGCGCGCGCGTCGGCCGAGACGAACGCGCTGCCACGCGGCTGCGCGACGACGAGTCGCGCGCGTCCGTCGTCCGCGACGAAGCCCGCGCCGCCTGACGCCGCGACCCCCGACGCCAGCTCCGCTCGCGCCTCCCACGGAACCTGCGCGAGGCGCAGCGGATCGCGCGAGAGCAGCGCCTCGGCCTGCGCGTCGGCCGACGGCGCGAGAAGCAGCGCGCGCGTCTCGTCGAGGCGCTGGGCCATGCCTTCCGGGGTGACGATGCGGGCCAACCTCGCCCGGGCTTCGGCGCCGGCGTACGCCCAGGCCAGGGTCGGATCCCTCATCGCCGGCATCGCCGGCACGCCGGTCACGACGCTCTCGATCGACGGCGCGTGCCGCAGCGACTCGGCCACGTCGGCGGCGACGCGCTCGACGTCGGCCGCGACGTCGCCGCGCACGAGGACGAGCGCGGGATCGCGGCCGCCGAACGCGCGCGTCCACCGGACGAGCGCGCCCGCGTCCCCGGACTCGGGGAAGAGCGTCGAGAGGTCCGTCGAGAGGCGCAGCCGGGAGACCGTCAGCCAGAGGCTCGCCGCCGTGACCGCGGCGAGCGCCAGACGGATCCAGGAGAACGAACGACGCATCGGCACCGGCAGAGGCAAAAACCGTACGCTCAAACGGCCGGGGAGCTCTCTTGCTTCTTGATCGTGATGCGCACGCGCGTCACGCGGCGTCGGCTGACACCCGTCACGACCGCCGTGGCGCCATTCCCGAAATCGACCTTGTCGCCCGCGCGAGGCAAACGCCCGAGGAGCTCGACGACGAGCGCCCCGACGTTCTCGCCGGACTCGGCCTCGGGCACGCGCACGCCCACGCTGCGGAGCTCGTCCATCGCGGCGCGGCCGTCGACCTCCCAGGTATCGTCGGCGCCGACCACTTTCACCACCCGCTGCGGCTCTTCGTCGAACTCGTCGCGGATCTCACCGACGATCTCTTCGAGGAGATCCTCCATCGTGACGATCCCGCTCGTTCCGCCGTACTCGTCGACTACGACCGCGATGGGCACTTGCTTTCGCTGCATCTCGCGCAGCACGTCGACGCCGGTCTGCACTTCGGGCACGAAGAGCACGTCGCGCCGCAGGGGACGCAGATCGGGGAGCGCCCGGGCGTCCGCGTGGAGGAGAAAGTCCTTCGCGTAGAGGTACCCGGCCAGGTCGTCGAGCGAGCGTCCGTTCGTCAACAAGATGCGCGAATACTGGTGCGACCGGACGAACTCGCCGGCCTCGATGCCCGCGGTCTGGATCGGCAGCGATACCACATCGACGCGCGGCACCATCGAGTGGCGCGCGGTCCGCTGCGAGAAGCGCATGACTCGCTCGAAGAGCTCGGTAAGGGCGCGCCCCCGGGGCGACCGCGCCGCGCTCGCCGCGAGGATCGAGAGGATCTCGTCCTGACTGAAACGGCCCTCGACGCTGGCGACGTCGGGCGAGAGGCCCACCGCCCGCAAGATGAGCCCTGACGAGCGCTCGAGGAGCCACAACACGGGAAAGAACGTGAGATAGACGACCCGGAGGGGGATCGCCGCGGCCAGCGCCGTGCCCTCGGACCGCTGGATGGCGACGAGCTTCGGGACGAGCTCGCCCAGAAGCACGTGCCCGAAGGTCAGGATCGCGAAGGCGGTCACTTCGACCGCGATCCGCAGGGCGGGGGGGGGCGGCCCGCCCGTGCGGGCGACGACGGCCCGGTCGAGAACGGCGGCCACCGCCGGCTCGCCAATCCAGCCGAGGCCGAGGCTCGCAAGGGTGATGCCGAACTGTGTGACGGACAGGTAACGGTCGAGACGGCCGACGATCGTCTCGGCAATGATCGCCTTTCTGTCCCCCTTTCGGGCGCGTGAGCGAAGCTGGGTGGCCCTAACCTTGACGAGCGCGAACTCAGCGGCGACGAAGAAGCCGTTGAGCGCCACGCACAGAGCAGCGACGACCAGGCCCCACACGGAGATGAAGCACTACCACGATGGCCGCGCCGCACGTGAATGAACCCGCATGACCGAGCACGACACCCTCGTCTTCCTGCTGTCGCTCGCGGCGATGCTCGCCTCCGCACGGGTGCTCGGCGAGCTGGCGCGGTGGCTGGGGATGCCGCTCGTGGTGGGCGAGATCGCGGCCGGAATCCTGCTCGGACCCACGGTGCTGGGGCGCGTCGCGCCGGACGCGCGGGCGTGGTTGTTTCCAACAGGCGCCCCGCAAGCCATGCTCGGCGGATACACGACGGTGGCGGTCGTGCTCCTGCTCGTGGCGGTGGGCGTCGAGGTCGACCTCGGCTTGCTCCGGAGGCGAGGTCGCAGCGCGGCCTTGACGGGATTTTTGGGGATCGCCCTCCCGTTCGCCAGCGGCGCGGCTCTTGGTTTCCTCTTGCCGGCGTCGGATCTGGTCGATCCCTCGCGGCGCACGACGTTCGCGCTGTTTCTGGGCGTGGCCCTCAGCATCTCCGCGCTCCCGGTGATCGCCAAGACGCTCCTCGACCTCGGCCTCTTCAAGACCGATGTGGGACTCCTCGTGATGGCCGCGGCCACGATCGACGACCTCGCGGGGTGGATCGGCCTCTCGCTCCTCCTCGGCCCGGTCCGCGGGGCCGGAGTCGATCTGGTGGCGTTCGGGCGCACCGTGGCCCTCGCCGCCGCCTTCACCGCGGTGCTGCTCCTCGCCGGCCGGCGCCTCATCGACGGGGCCCTCGCCCGGGTCGAGCGCGTGGCCGTCGCGGCGTCGGGGCGCGTCCTCTCCGCCGTCATTCTCCTCGCTCTCATCGGGGCCGCGGTGACGCAGGCGATCGGGCTCCACGCGATCTTCGGCGGGTTCGTCGTCGGCCTCACGGTGGGCGAGTCGTCGCGGATCACCGAGCGTACGCGCGCCGCCATCGAAGACTTCGTGTTCAACGTGTTCGCCCCGGTGTTCTTCGCGTCGATCGGTCTGCGGGTCGACTTCGCGGCGGCCTTCGACCCGCGCCTCGTGGTCCTCGTCTTCGCGCTCGCCACCCTGCCGAAGCTCGTCGGTTGCACGGTGGGCGCGCGCATCGGCGGCATGAAGTGGCGGCAGGCCACCGCCGTCGGGTTCGGCATGAATGCGCGCGGCGCGATCGGCATCCTCCTGGCCGATCTGGCGCACGAGGCGGGCCTCCTGACCGACCAGATCTTCGTCGCCCTCGTGGTGATGGCGCTGGCGACGTCGCTCGTCAGCGGTCCCGCGATGAAGCGCCTGCTCTACGCCGAGGAGCCCGACGAAGACGTGGTGACCCTCCTCCGTCGCGGCGCGTTCGTCAGCGAGCTCCACGCGCACACGCCCAGCGAGGCGATCGCCGAGCTCGTTCGCGCCCTCGGCTCGCTGCTCACGGGCATGAAGCGGCTCGCGCGCGACGCGGCCCTCGAGCGCGAACTCGTCGCAGCGACGGGCCTGGGTGACGAGGTGGCGATACCGCACGCCGCGGTCGAGGGGCTCGACAAGCCCCTGCTCGCCCTCGGGCGCTCGACGCACGGGATCGACTTCGACGCGCCCGACGGTCAGCCGGCGCGCATCGTCTTCCTCTTGCTCATTCCGCCGAAGGAGTACGAGGAAGAAGTCCGGATCCTGGCCTCGATCGCGCGCGCCACGTACGATGTCCGCGCGCGCGCGGACCTGGTGGCAGCGATCGGGCTCGAAGAGGTCACGCGCGTCCTGTCGGAGAGCGCGCGCCGCACGCGGGAGTCGCTGCGGCCTACGCGCGAGGGGCGTCCCGTCCGCGAGCGGCGCTGATGATCGTCCTCCTCGGCCGAGCGCGCGCTGCCGGCGCTCACGAGAGGCCCTTTCGCGCGTCGGCGCGCCAGATTCCCGCCGTCGCCCGTGCATCGGACGATGCGGAATCACGGAGACAGGAAAGCCGGACGTCCTCGGTAAGCAGCGGCTGCAACTGCAACGCTGGATGCGCCGCTTCCGGCTGCTGGCGGCCGACTTCGGCGGCCCGCAAGCCTCGCAAGACTGACGCCCCCGTAAGGGCGTTCCCGACGTGCGCGCACTCGGGCACCTCGAGCGCGTCCACCCGGCTCGGGCTCCCGGCTCGTGACGAAAGGCGCGCGGCTCGTCGTCGCCACGCGTGACCTCGTCGACTCCAGGTCTTTGCCGGGTTGCGCCCGTGCATCATGCTGCGGGCTGCCCGCGTCCAAAGACGCAGGCCTTATCTCGCACGAGGAGTCATCGACAATGAGAACCTGTGTCCCGGTCGCCGCCATCGCTCTCGCCGCCGTCGCCTGCACCGTCAACTCGACGACGAACAACAACGGCTCGCCTGTCACGGGAGACGACGGCGGGATCACAGCCACTCCCGACTCGGGAACGCCCGATGGGGCGCTCGCCGCGGCCGACGCCGACGACGGCGCGGCGCCGCAGGCCTTCGTGCGCCTCGCGCACTGGTCGCCGGACGCGCCGGCGGTCGACGTCTGTTTCAATCCGGCGGGCGGTACGTGGTCGGCGCAGTCACCTGCGCTCGGCCAGGTGGCCGTCGCTCCCGACGGGGGCGCCGCGGCTGACGCTGGCGACGCGGGAGACGACGGCGCGGCAAGCGCGACGGGAGTGACGTTCCCCTCGGTCACGTCGTATCTCATCATCGCGCCGGGGACGTACGGGGTCCGCCTGGTCGCGGCGGGGGGCGATTGCTCGACAGGGCTCGTCGATCTGCCGAGCGTGGTCCTCCGCGAGAACACGTACACCACGGTGGCCGCGCTCGGCGAAGTGACGCCGGTCGGGACCGATCAGGCCCTGAAGCTCGGGTCGTTCACCGACGACGTGACCGCCCCGGCGGCGCAGATCGCGCTCCGGTTCGTCAACGCGTCGCCGAATGCGAGCCTCGCGCAGGCCGACCTCGGCACGGGTTCGCTGGTGGTGGGCAACGGCGGCTCCCCGTCCCTCGCGCTGCCCTTCTCGGCGCTCTTCACCGGAGTCGCGTTCGGCGCTGCCGGCGCGCCGGCGGGGACCGATGCGGGCGCAGTCGACGCGAACGGTTACCTCGCCGAGGCGGCGCTCGCTGGCTCCACGCTGAGCGTGCACGCCACGAATGGCGCGCAGGACACGACGATCGCGTTGAACGACGTGACGATCAACGGCGGCTCGGCGGCGACGATTGCCCTCATCAACGGCGTCAGCAACGGCAGCGCCGCGAGCGCCGCGAAGCTGCTCCTCTGCGCCGACGCCGACGACTCTTCGAGCACGAGTCTCTTCGCCCAGTGCAGCATCGTGTCGACCGACTGACGCGGCGACGCGCGGGCCGGCAGCGCTGCGCGCTCCTGCGGACCGGCTGAGCCTTTCCGCCACAGCCCGGATCGCGGCGTTAGTCCTTGCCTGTCACCTTCTCGCGGGCGTACACGCATCGGGGGGGGCGACGCAGGCGACGACGACCGCGCGCTTCACGGAGCGTCCGGCGGAGAGGTCAAGACATGGACGTGACGGCGCAGCGCTTGGTCCTCGTTTCCAATCGGCTCCCGGTGACGGTCAAGGTCGATCGCGGAGACCTCGCGGTCGTTCGGAGTGGCGGGGGCCTCGCGACGGGCCTCCGTGGCCCCCATGAACAGTCCGGGGGCCTGTGGATCGGGTGGCCCGGTGACGTCTCACGGCTCGCCGACGCGCAGCGACGCAAGCTGGACGCCCACCTCGAAGAGCTCCGGTGCGTCCCGGTGTATCTGTCCAGCGTCGAGGTGAGCCGCTACTACGACGGGTTCTCGAACGCCGTCCTCTGGCCGCTCTTTCACTATCTGCTCGATCGCATCCCGCTCCACTCCCAGGAATGGGACGTGTACCGCGCGGTCAACGAGCGCTTCGCCGACGCCATCGCCCGCGTCTGGAAGCCCGGGGATCTGGTCTGGATCCACGACTACCAGCTGTGCCTCGTGCCCAAGATGCTGCGAGCGCGCATCCCCGGGGCGAACATCGGCTTCTTTCTACACATCCCCTTCCCTGCGTCCGAGGTCCTTCGCATCCTGCCGTGGCGGGAACAGATCCTCGAGGGCATGCTGGGCGCGGACCTCATCGGGTTCCACACGTTCACGTATCGGAGCCACTTCGCGTCTTCGATCTTGCGCGTCCTCGGCCTGTCGACGCCGGGCGATCGGGTCGTCGTCGATGGCCGCGAGATCAAGCTCGGCGTCTTCCCCATCGGCGTCGACGCGGAGATGTTCGGCAGGCTCGCCCAGGATCCCGAGGTGCTGGCAGAGGTCGCGTCGATCCGCGCGGGCGCGCGCGGCGAGCGCATCCTCCTCGGCATCGACCGGCTCGACTACACCAAGGGTATCCCGCGGCGGCTGCTCGCCTACGAGCGCCTCCTCGAGCGCGAGCCCCGCTGGCGCGGCAAGGTGAGGCTCGTACAGGTGGCGGTGCCGTCGCGCGACAAGGTGCCGAGCTATCAGGAGTTCCGGAAGACCGTGAACGAGCACGTCGGCCGCATCAACGGCGCGTTCGCGCAGGTCGACTGGGTGCCGATCCACTACGTGCACCGGTCGTTGACCGAGAAGCACGTCGTCGCGCTCTATCGCGCGGCCGACGTGATGGTGGTGACGCCGCTGCGCGACGGGATGAACCTGGTCGCGAAAGAGTTCGTCACGTCGCGCCCCGACGAAGACGGCGTCCTCGTGCTGAGCGAATTCGCGGGCGCCGCGGCCGAGATGGGCGAGGCGCTGCAGGTGAACCCTTACGACATCGAGACCATGGCCCGGGTTTACTCCGACGCGCTGCGAATGCCGGAAGAAGAGCGCCACCTTCGCATGCGCGCGCTCCGCCAGCGCATCGCCTCGCGCGACGTTCACCATTGGGCGCAGAGCTTCATCGAAGCACTCCGCAGCGCCCGCGGCGCCGAGGCCGCGGCCAAGGCGGCGCTGACGTCGCCCGACGATCTCGCTGAGCTGTCCGCGCGCCTCCGGAGCGCGGAGAGGCTCGTGCTTCTGCTCGACTACGACGGAACGCTCGTGCCCTTCGCGCGCGCACCCGACCTGGCGACGCCGGACCGAGGGCTGCGCGATCTGCTCACGGCGCTCGCGGCAAAGCCCGGAGTGCGCGTGCACATCGTCAGCGGGAGGAGCCGGGAGACGCTCGAACGCTGGCTCGGCCACCTGCCCATCGGACTGCACGCCGAGCACGGCTACTGGTCGCGCGTGGCGCTCGACCGCCCGTGGATGGCCATGGCGGACATCAGCGTGGCCTGGAAGGCCGACGTCCGAAAGATCCTCGAGCAGGCGACCACCGCGACACCGGGCGCGCTGGTCGAAGAGAAGACGGCGAGCCTCGCCTGGCACTATCGCATGGCGGAGCCAGAGCTCGGGGCCGCGCGGGCCGAGGAGCTCGGTCACCGTCTCGAGATCGTACTGAAGGGGAGCCCGGTCGAGCTCCTCCGGGGCGACAAGGTGATCGAGATCCGCCCAACGGGCGTGAACAAGGGGCGCATCATCGAGCGGGTCCGCGAGGACGCCGAGCCGCCGCCCCCCACGCTCGTCGCGATGGGCGACGATCAGACCGACGAGGATCTCTTTCTGGCGCTACCGCCGCCGCCCGAAGGAATCGCCATCGGCGTCGGGTTCAGGCCCACGGTCGCCCGCTACCGTGTCGCGTCGCCCGGCGCCGCGCGCGCGCTGCTGGAGAGCCTCGTCCACGAACGGTGAACGGTCGACCCGCGGCACGGCCGATTAGATCGGTCCTGGGCGCGGGCTCTCGGGTAGCCTTGCGCCGATGACCGCGCCGCTTAGCGAGACCGACGGCGCCGAACTTCGCGACGTGGGCGACGGCGTGTACGCGTACCTGCAGCGCGACGGCTCGTGGGGATGGAGCAATGCGGGCCTCGTGACAAGCCGGGGCGACGCGATGCTCGTCGACACGCTCTACGATCTCAACCTCACGCGGCGCATGCTCGACACGATGCGACGCCGCACTCCGGACGCCGCGAACATCGAGACGGTCGTGAACACGCACGCCAACGGCGATCACTGCTGGGGCAACCAGCTCGTCGGCGGCGCCGAGATCGTCGCCTCGCGGCGCGCCGCCGACGAGATGCGCGACCTCTCGCCGGCGCTCATGAAGACGCTGGTGCGCGCGTCGCGCCTGGCGGTCGGCGCCGGCGCGGGCGCCCGGTGGGCCGCGAACCTGCTCGCTCGGCTCGGGGTCACGCGCGCGACGTCGTTCGCAGACGCCGCCCGGTTCGTGGTCGAGAAGTTCGGCGTGTTCGACTTCGAGGGCATCGAGCTCTGTCCGCCGACGACGACGTTCGACGGCGCGCTCACCGTGACCGTCGGCGACAAGGCCGTGCACCTCATCGAAGTGGGCCCGGCCCACACGCGCGGCGATGCGATCGTCCACGTTCCCGCCGACCGCATCGTCTTCTCCGGCGACATCTTGTTCGTCGGCAGCCACCCCGTCGTCTGGGAGGGCCCGGTCGAGAACTGGATCGGCGCGTGCGATCGGATCCTCGCGCTCGACGTCGACACCATCGTGCCCGGCCACGGCCCCGTGACCGACAAGGCCGGCGTGAGCCGCGTCAAAGAGTACTGGGTGTACTTGCTGGCCGAGACGCGCGACCGGTTCGAAGCGGGCATGTCGGCCGACGAGGCCGCGCGCGACATCGCGCTCGGCGGGTTCTCCGGCTGGCTCGACGCCGAGCGCGTGGCCGTGAACGTCGACACCATCTACCGCGACCTGTCGGGCGATCGCTCGAAGCGCGACCCGCTCCAGGCCCTCGCCCGGATGGCCTTGCTCCTCGAGGAGCGCGAAGGGCGAGCCAAACGGTGAGCGCGAAGACGAGAGCGAGCTTGGCCGCCGAGGCCCCGAGGGCGCAGGCGGCCCATCTCGTTCTCTCTCGCTCTTGGCTTCCGCGCGTAAGGTGCGCATAGTCGTCGCGTGCGAAGCGATACCCCGAGCTTCACGGCGCGATGGGTGGCGGGCATGCGCGGCCTCGGAGCGTTCTTGCCGGCCCCGCTCCGCCTGGTCGACGATCCCTACGGCCTCCGGTTCGCGCGCGGCCTCGGCGCGCTCATCGACGTGCCGGGCGTCGCGCGTCGAGCGCACGCCACCGCGCCGATCTGGATGCGGGGTTACGTGCGGCGCTTCGCGATCTACATGCAGCTCCGCACCCGCGTCATCGATGACGACGTGAGCGCCTTCGCTCAGGCGGGGGGGAGGCAGCTGGTGCTGCTCGGCGCGGGCTTCGACTGCCGTGCGTGGCGCCTCGCCGCGCTCTCGGACGCCACCGTCTTCGAGGTCGACCACCCGGCGACGCAGGCCAAGAAGCGCGAGATCATGGGGGCCGAGCCAGCGAAGGGCCGCGTCGTCTTCGTGCCGTGGGATTTCGAGCACGAGCCGCTGAGCGCGCTGCCCGACCGGTTGAAGCGGGAGGGGCATGACCGCGCCGCGCCCACGATGACCATTCTCGAGGGTGTCGTCATGTACCTCACGGCGGCCGCGCTCGACGCGACCTTCGATTGCATCGCGCGCTACTCGTCGGCCGGGTCGCCACTCGCGGTGACCTACATGGAATCCGAGTTGATGCGACCCAGCGCGGCCCGGTGGATGAGCCGGCGCGCGGTCGTTCGCTTCGTCGGCGAGCCGTTCCGATCCGGCTTCGAGCCGGCGGGCTTCCCCGACTGGCTGAGCGCGCGCGGGTTCTGCCTCGAGCGCGACGAGGGCGCGGCCGAAGCGGGGGTGCGACTCCTGCGGATCGACGCGTCGCGCGCCAACCGCCTGCGCAACACGTTGAGTCACTTCGCCCTGGCCCGTCGCGGGTAGAGCCAGCGCCGGCGTCGCGTAACGGGCGCGTCTCGACGCTCGCCGTGCCTCCGCGGCCAATCTCGCTCGCGGGCGAGCCTCAGGCGAGCGACGATCGGGTCGAGTCGCGCTTCGAGCGGCGCGGGAGGCGGATGCCCACGGTCGTACCGTCTTCGTCGGTCGACGTCACGTCGACGCTGCCTCCATGGGCCTCGATGACCTGACGCACGATGAAGAGGCCCAGACCGAGCCCCTCGCGCGACGCCTTCTCGCGCCCGGAGCGGAAGGGGTCGAAGAGCGCGGGCAAGACGTCGGGCGGGATGGTGCCGCGGTTGTGCACGGAGAAGGCCACCTCTTCGTGCTCGCCGTCGAGGCGCACCGTGATCGGCGCGTCGGTCACGCCGTGACGCTCGGCGTTGCCGATGAGGTTCGAGAGCACTTGCTCGAGCCGGCGGTGATCCCACTCGCCGCGGAGATCGCCCGCGGGCCGCACCTCGAACAGCCGCCGGGGATTCGCCTGCTGGTGCTCGCTCACGACGCGCTGCGCGACCGCGAGGAGATCGGTCTCGTCGGGCTCGATCGTGATCCCGCCGCCGAGCCGGACCCGCGCGAGATCGAAGAGGTCGTCGATGATCGCAGACATACGCTTGCCGCTCGATCGCAGGCGCGACGCCGTGAGTCGCGTCCGATCGTCGGTCGCCGTCATCTCGAGCAGCTGCGCTGCCGTGAGGATCGCGCTCAGCGGGTTGCGCAGATCGTGGCCCACGGCGGCCACGAAGGTCTCGTTCAACCGCAGCGTCTCCGCGAGCTGCAGGCGTTGCCGCTCGAGCTGGAAGAACGTCTCGGTCTTGTGCCGGAGGATCCGGGGATCGACCGGCTTGTGGAGGAAGTCGACGGCGCCGGCGTCGTAGCCCTGGAACACCCGGTGCTCCTCGGAGCTCTCGGCGGTCACGAAGATGATCGGCACCGTGCGCGTCCGCACCGTGCCGCGCATCAACTCGGCGAGCTCGAACCCGTCGATGTCGGGCATGTGCACGTCGATGAGGGCGAGCGCCACGTCGTGCACCAGCAGGAGCTCGAGCGCCTGGCGCCCCGACTTCGCCTTCAGGATCTCGAGGCCGTCGCGCCGGAGCAGCGCTTCGAGCGCGACGAGGTTCTCCTCGAGATCGTCGACGAGGAGGAATTTCACTAGCGTCAAGCTGCGATCTTTCATCGGTGCCTCGCGATCGCGCCTGCGCGGAGCACGGCTGCAATCTCCTGCAGAGTGCCCATGGCGTCGGGTTGCGCGCGGGCCGAAGCCGCTCTCGGCATGAGCGGCATCTCCGCCGTCGCCGGATCCTGGACGATGACGATGCCGCCCGCCTCGCGGACGGCGGCCACGCCCTCGGCGCCGTCTTCGTTGGCGCCGGTGAGCACGACCGCGACGAGGTGGCGCCCGTAAGCGCTGGCGGCCGATTCGAAGAGGGCGTCGATCGAGGGCCGGCAATGATTCACCGGCGCCTCGATGGAGAGCGCGAACGTGTGGTCGGATTCGACGAGCAAGTGGTAGTTGGGCGGCGCGAACCAGGCCACGCCGCCGGTCACGTCTTCCTTGTCGCGCGGCTCGCTGATGGCGATCGCGCAGCGGCTCTTGAAGACGCTCACGATCGGGCTCGCCTCGCGCGGCGGCATGTGCACGACCACCACGACGGGGAACGGCGTCTCCGCGGGGAGCGCCGGCAAGATCACGCCGAGCGCGTTGATGCCGCCGGCCGACGTGCCGATGACCACGGCCTCGAGCCGCCCGGCTTCGACGTCCGCGATGCGCTCCCGCCTCAGCATCGCTGGTACCACTGCTCCGCGAGCGAGGGCTGCCGAAAGGCGGTCGCGTGCGACGAGAACCTGAGGGTCTCCTTCGTGCCGAGCCCGAGGAACCCGCGCCGGCACAGCGAGTCACGCATGAGACCGAGCGCCCGATCCTGCAGGGCCTTGTCGAAGTAGATGAGCACGTTGCGGCACGTCACGAGCTGCACCTCGGCGAAGACGCTGTCGGTCGCGAGGCTGTGATCCGAGAAGACGATCTGCTTGCGGAGCGAGCGATCGAGCACCGCCGACCCGTAGGCCGCCGTGTAGTGCTCGGAGAGCGACGTCGGCGCGCCCGAGAGGCGATGGTTCTCGGTGAACGTGGGGATGCGCTCGAGCGGGTACACGGCTGCCTCGGCCTTGCGGAGCGCGTCGGGGTTGATGTCCGTTGCGTAGAACGTGGTGCGATCGAGGATGCCCTCTTCGCGGAACGCGATCGCGAGCGAGTAGACCTCTTCTCCGGTGCTGCACCCGGCGACCCATACCTTGAGCGACGGATACGTCCGGAGCTCGGGCACGATCTCGGTACGGAGCATCGCGAAGAACGACGGATCCCGGAACAGGTCGCTTACCTGGACCGTCAGGAACTGAAGCAGCCGGGGGAAGGTCTGGGGATCGTGGAGCACCCGCTCCTGCAAGCGCGAAGTGGTCTCGCACCCGAGTTGCGCGCGCGCCTGCGCGAGGCGCCGCCGGATCGACGCCATCGAGTAGCTCCTGAAGTCGTAGTGGAAGCGGTGGTAGATCGCGTCCAGGAGCAGCCGGATTTCGATGTCTTCGTCTGGGCCGATCATCATCCGCGAGCCTCACTTCGGCATCCACACGCGCAGGAGCGATAGGAGCATCTCCACGTCGAGTGGCTTCGAAATGTAATCATTCGCGCCAGCCTGCAAGCACCGTTCCTGATCGTCGCGCATCGCTTTTGCGGTCAGGGCAATGATGGGAAGTTTCGACCACTTGGGGCGCTTGCGAATCTCGCGCATCGCCTCCAGGCCGTCCATCTCGGGCATCATGATGTCCATCAACACCAGCTGCACGCCCGGTGTCTTCTCGAGCGCCTCGAGCGCTTCGCGCCCGTTGCGGGCGACGATGAGCACGACACCCTTCGGCTCGAGGACGCTCGTCAGCGCGAAGACGTTGCGCACGTCGTCTTCGGCGACGAGGATCTTCTTCCCTTCGAAGACGTGCTCGCGATCCAGCGCCTGGCGCAGCATGCGGCGCTGATCCGCCGGCAGCTCGGACTCGACGCGGTGCAAGAAGAGCGTGACCTCGTCGAGCAGGCGCTCGGGCGAGCGGGCGCCCTTGACGATGATGGAGCTCGAGTGCTTTCGGAGCCGCTGCTCTTCGTCGGGCGACAGGGAGCGGCCCGTGTAGACGATGACGGGCGGAAACGCGTACTTGTCGTCGCTCGCCATCTTCTCGATCAGATCGTCGCCGGTCGCGTCCGGGAGAGAGAGATCGGTCACGACGCAATCGAACGTGGTGGACCGCAGCTTCTCGAGCGCCTGACTCACCGTGCTCACGCCCACGATCTGGACGTCGTCGGCCCCGAGGAGCTGGGCGATGCTCTCGCGCTGCCGGTCGTCGTCCTCGACGACGAGCACGCGGCGGACCCGGCGCGAGAACTGGTCTTCGAGCTTGCGGAAGGCCCCGAGCAGGTCTTCGCGGTGCACGGGCTTGAGCATGTAGCCGGCCGCGCCCATCGACAGGGCTTCTTGCGAGAAGTCCGACGCGGACACCACGTGAATGGGGACGTGCCGCGTGGTGGGGCTTCGCTTGAGGCGATCGAGCACGGAGAGCCCCGAGTGGTCGGGCAGCTGCACGTCGAGCACCACGGCGCTCGGCACGTACTCGAGCGCGAGCGACACGCCCTCGTCGGCCGTGTGGGCGACGAGACACTGGAAGTCGAGCTCGTGGGCGAGGTCCACCAGGACCGTCGCGAACGATGGATCGTCTTCGACGAGCAGGACCGTCCGCCGCTTCGAGTCGAGCGAGTCGCGGTCGTCGGGCACGCTCGCCGCGTGCGGCCTCTTCGACTTGAGGTTCAGGGGCGTCAGCGGCGGCGCGGGCGAAGCCAGCGGAGCGAGCCCGGGCCGCGTGCCGGGTGAGGGCGGCCAGGCGCCGGAGGCCGCGGCGCCAGGATAGGTGTGCGGCAGCGAGAGCGTGAAGGTGCTGCCCTCGCCCAGGTGACTCTCGAGCGTGAGATCCCCGCCGAGCAGACGCGCGAGGTTGCGCGAGATCGAGAGCCCGAGCCCGGTGCCGCCGAAGCGCCGGTTCGTGGTGCCGTCGGCCTGGCGGAAGGCCTCGAAGACCGCCTCGTGCTGCTCCGGCGCGATCCCGATCCCGGTGTCGCGCACGGCGAACTCGATGCGGTCGCCGACGCCGCGAACCGCGAGCGCGACCTCGCCGGCCTCGGTGAACTTGAGGGCGTTCGAGAGCAAGTTCTTCAGGATCTGCTGGAGCCGCTGCCCATCGGTCTCGATCGTGGCCGGCGCCGTGGGCTCGACGCGGGCGGCGAACCCGACGCGCTTCTCGCGCGCCTGGGGCTCGAGGGTGCGGACGGCCTCGTCGGCGAGGCGCGACACGGTCACGGTGGCGAGCCGCACTTCGATCTTGCCCGCTTCGACCTTGGAGAGATCGAGGATGTCGTTGATGAGCGTGAGCAGGTCGTTGCCTGCGTCGTAGATCATCGTCGCGAACTTCACCTGCTCCGGCGTCAGGTTCTCGGTCTTGTTCGCGGCGAGCAGCTTCGCGAGAATGAGCGAGCTGTTGAGCGGCGTCCGCAGCTCGTGCGACATGTTCGCGAGGAACTCGGACTTGTAGCGGCTCGCCCGATCGACCTCGGCGGCCTTCTCTTCGATGAGCTTCTGCGCGCGCTCGAGGCCGTTGCGCTGCAAGACCAGCGAGGCGTTCGAGGCCTCGAGCTCCTCTTTGCGTTCCTCGAGTTGGGCGTGCGCCAGGCGGAGCGCGTCGCTCTGCGACTGCAGCTCTTCGTTCGCGACCTGCAGCTCCTTTTGCTGCGTCTGGAGCTCGTCGCCCTGCCGCTGCGACTCTTCGAGGAGATCCTGCAGGCGCGCCCGGAACTCGGCCGAGCGAACGGCGACCGCGACGGTCTCGCCGATCCGGTCGAGCAAGCTCAGCGCCTGGGCGTCGGCCTCGCGGAGGAACCCCAGCTCGACGACGGCCTGAGGGGCGTCGTCGGTGCACGCGGGGACGATGAGGAGGTCGAGGGGGCGGTGTTGGCCCGTTCCCGAGCGGACCTCGAGGTAGTTCGGCGGCACGTCCTTGATGCGCCGGATCTGCTTCTCGGAGGCCGCCTGCCCGACCAGGCCCTCGCCCGTCTTGAAGTGGGCCGGACCTGCGGCCGCACTGTCGAGCGCGAAGCCCGCGCGTCGGGCCCAGCCGCCCGCATCCATGGCGTAGAAGGCGCCCACGTCGGCGTGGAGGTACCGGGCCAGAAACGAGAGCGCACGCTCGGCGACGTCGGCGGTGGGCCGGTCGCCCTGGATGGCCTCGGCGAGCTGCACATGACCGCGGCGGACCCAGTCTTCGGCCTGCATCTTAGAGCGTGCGTCCCTCTCGCGCGCGAGCGCCGACGTGAAGGTGCGCGCGATGTCGCCTATCTGCTTGCGCGAAAAGAAGGCGAGCACCACCGCGAGCGCGCCGAGGATCGCGTAGAACCCCGTCTGGGTCGTGCGCGCCGAAGCCCCGGCCGTGACCGACCGCTCGTGCCGCAGCGCGCGCTCGACGGACATCATGTCGTCGACCGCGTTGCGGATGTCGTCCATGTGCGCTTTGCGAAGCGTCATGTCGGCCAGCGACCGCGCCTCCTCGGTGGGCCCGGTCGCGACGATGCCTGCGGTCTCTCCCAGCCAGAGGCTGTAGCGCCGGGCGATGCTGGTGGCGCGCCCTTCCTGCTCCGGGCTGTCTGCGACCAGGACGCTCAGCTGCTGGAGGATGTCGAGCGGCTTTGCCTTGAGGTAAGGCTCGAGAAAGAGCCGATCGCCGGTGATGATGTAGCCACGGAACCCCGTCTCCTGGTCGATGATGACCTTCTCGACCTCGTAGGTCTTTCCGATGACCTCGTCGGAGTGGTCCACCCAGCGGGCGTCCTCGGCCATGCGCGAGACCTGGATCCCGAGGAGGGTCCCCGCGGCGATCAGCAGAATGACGGGCGTGACGAGCGCCACGAGCAAGCGGCGCGCAAGCGGGGTCTCGTCGATCGGGGTCTCTGCCAAGCCGCCGCCTCTTTTTCGTACCGGTCGTAGCCGCCGTGGCCAGTTCGTTGCCGTCCACCCCCCGGTCGCGAAACGGGAACCTAGCGGCCAGCTTGGGCCGGCGCCACGAATACCCGTGCCCGAGCTCGCTTCGGCCCGGGCCGTTCTAACGGGGTTTCGCCTGCAACTTCGCGCTCATCTCGCGCCCGAGCTCAGCGGCCCGCTTGGAGGCCACCTCCACGGCGTCGATGAGCGTCTTCCGGAGGGCGCCGCTCTCGAGCGTGTGAAGCCCGGCGATGGCCGTTCCACCGGGGCTCGTCACCATGTCCTTCAGGCGGCCCGGGTGCTCTCCGGTCTCGAGGAGGAGCAGCGCCGAACCGAACACGGTCTGCGCCGCCAGGAGCAGCGCGGTGTCCCGGTGGAGGCCGACCTTGACGCCACCGTCGGCTAGGGCCTCGATGATCAGCATCACGTACGCGGGCCCGCTGCCGCTCAGGCCCGTCACCGCGTCGAGGAGACCTTCGTCGAGGATGACGACGCGGCCCACGGCCTCGAAGAGCTCGCGCGCGATCCGGAGGTCGTCGTCCTTCGCGTGCGCTCCGCCGGAGATGGCCGTGGCGCCCGCCTGGACGGTGGCCGGGGTGTTCGGCATCGAACGGACCACGCGTGACCCGTGGGGGAGCCGCGCCTCGAGGGCGTCGATGGGCACGCCGGCCGCGACCGAGATGATGAGCTGGTCGGGGCGCACCTCGGCGCCGACCTCCGTCAGCACCTTGTCGATCACCTGCGGCTTGACCCCGAGGACGATCACGTCGCACTCCTTCAGGAGCGCGTGGTTGTCGGTCGTCGTGCGGATGCCGTGCGCGGCGTGGAGCTGCGCGAGCCGCTCGACCTTCGCGTCGCTCGCGAAGATGCGGTCGGGCGGCAAGACCTTCGCGTGCAAGAGGCCCTTGATCAGCGCGCCGCTCATGTTGCCGGCGCCCAGGAACCCGAGACGTCTCGTCTTCATTGAAGTGTCCTCGCGACTCCCGTCAGCGACTCGGTCAACCAACGCTCGACGATCTCGCGCGGCAGAGGGTCGTCTTCTCCGAGGTCTTCGGCGAAGCGCTCCCAGCGCGCGCGGAGCAAGGCGCGCCGCCCGACGCTGGGATCGTCGACGAGCGACGCGGCCCACGCGACGCCGAGTACGGCGCGGCGGTCGTCGGCCTCGAGACCGACGTGACGCTTCGCGAGCGCGACCGGCGCGCCCTGGGCCACGGGCGCGAGCGCTTCTTCTCGCCAGCGGCGGGGGAGCATGATCGTCGCCGTCAGCGCGGCGAGCTGCACCCCGAGGCCGGGGACGCGATCGGACAGCACGTAGCGCACGCCGTCGACGGCCGCGACGCCCGCCCTCCGGCGCCAGTCGATGAACTCGACCGCGCTGCGCCGCGCTTCTTCGATGTCGTCCGGGGTGACGCCCATCTTGGCGCCCACCACGCGGATCGCGTGCTCTTCGCGCGGATCGATCGCGTCGCCCGCGGCGGCCAGCCAGGCGCCGCGCACGATGGCGCGCGCGACGGCGTGATCGACCTCGCCCGGGTCGTCGAAGCTCTCGGGCGCGATCGGCGCTTCCCACCGGAGGGCGTGGGCGTCGGCCTCGGGGAGGCCCAGTGCGGCGATGACGGCTGCGATCGACCGGTACTCCTCGGGATCGAGCGATCCGTCGGCACCGAGGACGGCCCGGAGGGTGCGCACGGCGAGCGACCCGTAGCGCTTCACGCGCGCCACGTCGCGATCGCTGGGCTTGCTCGAGAAGAGGCTCCGCAACCCGCGGGCGCCGATCTCGAGGGTCACCTTCTCGCGCACCACGCCCATCATCGGCACCCACGCGGGCGGCGACACGGGCGCGAGCGCGTGCACCATCTCGATGTACCAGGCGTCGAACTCGGTGGTCATGCGCGCGTGCGGCTGCCCTTGCAGCGCGGCGGCATAGGCCGGTCCGCGCCGCTGGAGGACGCCGTCGAGCGCGTCTTTCGCGTCGCGCACGCCGGAGGCGAGCACGAAGATCGCGTCTTCGGCCATGATTCCCCCGAGCCGGCCCAGCGCGGCGGAGGCGAGCGCGGAGTCGCGCCCGGCCGGCGAACGCGCCACGGGCGACGCCGACGTGACCGGCCCCACCGACGAGACAGGTCCGTCGAACCCGGCGGGAGCGACAACGGGGCGGTCGGCCATGCCAGCCGGACGGTAGCGCATTCGTCGAAAAGTTGCCTCGCGGGCCCGTCCTGAGCTTCCTTCTCTCGCCATGCACCGCGCCGTCTCTCCGCCGATCGGTCGCGAGCTCTTTCTCTCCCTCTCCCGCGCGCTCGCTCCGTTCGCGTTCGTCGGTGGCCTCGGAGCGCTGGCGTTCGGGGCCGCGGCCTGCTTGCAAGACGTCAGCACGGGCACCGGAACGACCGATCCGACGGCCGCCGCGTCGACGGCGGCATCGTCGGCCAACTCGGTGCCGAGCGGGGCGGGCTGCACCACGGACTCCGCGTCCCAGATCACGCTGTGCGAAGAGAGCAGCGTTTGCCCGATGATCGACGTCGACCAGAGCATCTTGCCGGGCTGCGGGTTCCGGCTCCGGCCGGGCGCCGTGATCGACCTCGAGTGCATGTGCGCTGACTCGCTCTGCCCGATCGGCGTCGCCGACAGCTGCGATCAGGCCCTTCAACTGCTGACGTCGGAGACGTCGGCGCTAGGCGTTTGCCAGGAGGCCTCCAACGGCCACTGCGTGCAGGTCACGGCATCGGACGCCGGCACGACCACCGGCACCGCGGCGACGACGACGACCCCCGCGGCCACCCCGAGCACTTGCGACAAGCAGTGCGAGAGCGAGTGCGCCGGGGAGCCGGACTGCATCCAGCTCTGCGGGTGCTGAGCAGCCCGCGAAGGATCACGCGCGAGGCGACGGCGCGGAGGTCGTTTCGAGCCGGCCCGCCAGCCGCTCGAGTGGCTCGAGGAATCGCTCCGGCATATAGGCGCCGACGAGGAGCGTCATCATGAGGAGCGCGAACCAGACGACGGGGCCGAAGCAAAGGCCGATCATCGCGTGCATCCCGAGCCCGAAGACGAAGGCGAAGGGGCGCGTCCGCGCGAGACCGAACCAGAGCGGCGCGAGCACCTCGAATGCGAGCACGAGCCCCTGCATCGCCGTCCAGCTCCAGCCGGGCAGGGTCGACGCCAGCAGGAACGAGAGCCGCGTCTGGTAGCTGTCGTGCAAATGCGACCACAAGACGAGCGGCGTCGTGAGCCAGTCGCCGCGCGCCTTCGCGATGCCCGACGCGCTGTAGATCGTGACCGGCAAGAGCTGCAGGAATCGCGCGGCGCCCATGGGCTGGAATGGCTCCGGAGCCGGTCGACCGCGGCGGCTCGCGAGCCATGCGTCGAGGCCGAGCCGCGAGCCCGCCGGCGCCGCGGCGACGCCGAGGATGACGGCGGGCGACAGCTTGCTCACGGTGAAGGCCGCGAGGCGATCCGACACGGCGACGAAGACGAGCGTGGTCGCGAAGACGAGCGCGCTCGCGCGCGTCTTGTAGCCGACGGCGCAGGCGAGCCCCGCGGCGACCATCGCGGCGGCCAGCACCCAGGCGAGCGCGGAGGGCAGGGGGGGAACGTAGAGCGGCTGCCGCCAGTCGCCTCCGAGATCGGGCACGCGAAAGCCGGCGTCCCCCACCCACTCGTCGGCGTGAGCGAGGCGGCCCGACATGAAGCCGAGGATCGCGAGCGGCGCCGCGATGCGCACGATCTCGACGCGGAGCACCGGCAGGGGCTCGTCGAGCCAGTCCGAAAGAGCGTGGAACATCAGTTCGCGCCCTCGCCCTTGCCGTCGCTGCCGCCCTTGCCGCCGCCGACGGCCTTGCCGCTGCCCTCGCTCGTGTCGTCGCCGCCGCCCCTGCCGTCGCTGTCGCCGCCGCACCGCGCGGCGATCTCCGAGCGACGCGTGTGATAGAAACCGTGGCGTTCGCCGGCGGGCACATCGGCGAGCGGCACGCGGCGGCTGCGCTCGAGCGGCTCGCCCGGGCTCGGCAGCGGGATGCGCAAGCTCAGCATCCGCACGCCGCCGAGGGCCTTCAGCGCGTCGATGCCATCGAGGCCCTTGCCGCTGAGGTGACGGTCGACCAGGTACGCTTCGAGCGCGCGCATCGTGGTGCGCTCGTCGCGAAAGAAGTGCATCACGCGCTGGAAGCGGTTCTCCTTGTCCTCGGGATCGATGGGAAAGTAGGGTCGCGTGTCGAGCTCCTCCCATTTCTTGTCCGTGCAGACCCACGCCTCGGCGCGGTAGTCGATCGACATGGTCGCCGCCTTCGGGAAGAGCGCGGCCACCTGGAGGAAGTAGTTCGCGACGCGCGGCAAGACCTGCGACGGCAACGTGCTGCCCACACCGTCGAGCCACACGCCGGCGAGATAGGCGCCCGCCAGCGCGGTGAGCGCCACCCGACCGCGAGGGCTGCGGCCGTTGCTCAAGCGGAGTCGCCGTTCATGGCGAAGACGGCCTCGGCGAGGCGCAAGACTTTGCGCTCACCGGGGCGATCGAACCGAAGGGCCAGCATGAGAACGTGGAGGGCAGTAAAGGGCCAAGGCCCTCACGAGGGCAAGGCGAACGGGGGACCGGGCCCTCTCCGCCACGGGTGGCCTTCGCGCGCCGCCCGGCGTACCTAGAGAAACATGGTTGCTGCCCCGGGACGCCGGTGACGCCGCTCGCAACGCCGGCCGCCCTGCCCGCGCCGATCGTGTGCGGCTCGCTCTCGCGGCTCACGAGCCCGCTCGGGCGAGCGATGCACGAGGCCGGGTACCGAGCGCTCGGCCTCGCGTTCACGTACCTTCCGTTCGCGGTCACCGATCTGCCGGGCGCCATCACCGGCATGCGGGCCCTCGGAATTCGCGGCTTCGGCGTGTCGCAGCCCTACAAGCAAGAGGTCATGGCGCTGGTCGACGCCCTCGAGCCGACCGCCGCGCGCATCGGCGCCGTCAACACCGTGGTGAACACGGCGGGCCGACTCGTCGGACACAACACCGACTGGCAAGGCGCGATGCGCGCGCTCGAAGAGGTGCGCGCCCTGCGCGGTGCTCGAGTGCTCCTCATCGGGGCCGGGGGAGTGGCGCGCGCGATCGCGTTCGGCCTTCGCGACCGCGGCGCCGTCGTGACGATCGCGAACCGCGATCGCGCGAAGGCCGAGTCTCTCGCGGCCGCCACCGGAGCGCGCGGCGCCGGCCTCGACGAAGCCGCGCGCGCTGGCGACTACGACGTCGTGGTCAACGCGACCAGCATCGGCCAGGTCGACACCCAGGCCGAGAACCCCGTTTCCCCCGCGACCCTCCACGAAGGGCAAGTGGTCATGGACGTGGTCTACAAGCCGCTTCGCACGCCGCTCCTCGACGGCGCGGAGAAGCGCGGCGCGATGCTGGTTCACGGCGGGCGGATGCTCCTTCACCAGGCCGCGTCGCAATTCGAGCTCTACACCGGGGCGCCCGCGCCTCTCGAGGCCATGGACGCTGCGCTTCGCGCCATCACTGGGTAGGGAGAGATCATGGGGCAAAGGGACACGTCGGCGAACGCGAACACTCCTCCCCACAGCGAAGCTGACGACCGGGCGCGCCCCTTCCCGCCTTCCTGTTCAACCCTCTCGCAGAATCACCCGCGAATGGCCTGCAAAGGCGATGTGCGCGCCGCCCGGATGGCAGGCAAGAGTCCGCCGACGAGCCCCATGCCGCACGCGAAGACGAGCGAGATCGTGATGACCCGGAGCGTCGGGTCGAAGGAGAAGACCATCTCCGACCAGCTGGCCATGTTGATCATCGAGAACTGCACGAAGC
>OCTA010000183.1_pt1 | contig 58990 bp, 53 predicted proteins | sample 1538991 | NCBI WGS metagenome assembly OCTA01 (sample SAMEA3539302, study PRJEB22396) | soil metagenome | biome: tundra; feature: field; material: soil | place: USA | collected 2010-05 | depth 0.15 m
CTGACACCGCCCGCATTCCGATCCTCGTGGTCACCGCCAAGCAGGTCACCGCCGAGGACCGCGCCAGGCTCACTGGCCATGTGACGGCGATCGTAGAAAAGGTCGTGTTCGACCGTGACGGCATTATGGCCGAAGTTCGGCGGTCCATGTCGGGCCGCCAGTTGGTCGCCTAGCATGGCCACGATCCTGGTCGTCGAGGACAACCCCGCCAACATGACGTTGGCGGTATTCCTGCTGCAGTCGGCGGGCCACACCGTGCTCAGCGCTACGGATGCGGAGGCCGGGATGACGTTGGCACGCGACGAGCGCCCAAACCTGATCCTGATGGATATCCAGCTTCCCGGCATAGACGGCCTCGAAGCCATTGCGCTGCTCAAGCGGGACGACGCGACGCGCGCGATTCCCGTGATCGCGCTCACCGCCCTCGCGATGAAGGGCGACGAGGAGCGCATTCGAGCCGCAGGGTGTGATAGCTACATCGCCAAGCCGATGCGCTATAAAGAATTTCTGGCGACCGTCGCGGCTCAGCTGGCCCGAACGTGAGTCCGAGCCCAAACATTGCCGACCGCCCAGTACGCATTCTGATCGTGGACGATGAACGTGACAACAGAGATTTACTGGAACTCGTCCTCGCATGGGAAGGTTTTTTCATCCTGACCGCTGCCAGCGGCGAGGAAGCGCTCGCCACCGTGGCGCAGCAACCGCTCGACCTGATCCTGCTCGACGTCATGATGCCAGGCATGAACGGCTACGAGGTGACAGCCAAGATCAAGGGCAACCTCGCCACCAAGAGCATTCCCGTCATGATGGTCAGCGCCCTCACGGATCGCAACGCAAGGACACTCGGGCTGGCCGCGGGAGCCGCGGACTTTCTCGCCAAACCCCTGGAGCGTGCCGAGCTTGTGTTCCGAGTGAGGAACTGCTTGCGCAATACATACGCCGACTATCACGACAAGTAGGGCCGGATGCTGGAAGGCGCGGCCGGCCGGGATCACGACCGACAGTGACGGCACGCCCGATGCCTGGTGGGCCTTCATGACATAGGCACGTGAAGAATCCCCGCATCGTGAATGACCTTCGGACACGCGGTCTTCGGGACGAAGACGAATGGGGATTGGCCCATGATCGCAAGCGGTTACGTAGGCGAGCGACACGCTGACAGCTACCGGGCCGCACGGGCCATCCACGTATCGCGCACGCATGCGCGGGGGCCGGGTATGATTGCGGCAAGGAATCGTTGTGAACCGACCGAGCCCGGCGCAGATGGAGAGGGCGAGGCGTTTGCTGGCGCACCAGGGCGGGGGCGGCGGCGCGGAAGATTGCGCTGCGGCTGCCGGCCGAGTCTACGACAAGCTCCATGCTCACCTGGCGCCGCTCGTCGGCGCGTCGGGCGTTGAAGCGCTGATCGCCCGTAGCATGAAGTTGACGCATAGCGAATTCCCTTTTCTAGAAGTCCCCATCCGCGAAGGCTCGACAAAGCTGCGCGAGTGTTTGCATGCGCAAGAGCCCGCATTAGCCGCGGAGTCGGCCGCGGCCCTGTTTGGAACCTTCTTCGCGCTGATTGCCCGATTCATCGGAGAGCGACTGACGACCCAGGCGCTGCGCAGCGCGTGGCCGACGATCGAAGAGACCGCATCTGATTCTGACTCTGACTCTGATTCTGAATCTGAGGACGCGCTGACCGGGCTCGGGGTCACGATCATGGCGACGGTCGAAGTGCCAGACTCGTACACCGATCTTCGATTCAGCCCTCAGGCACAGGGCATCGCGTTTCTGACCGACGCCATCATCATCCAGCGCTACCTCGAGATCGACGGGGAGCTCAGGCGAGCGCTGGCGGTCGTCAAGGTGCGCTCCAGCCAGCACAGCAAAGAGCTGAGGGAGTACGAGATCTCGTCGGCCGGAGGGATTCTCATTGGCAAGGCGCTGAAAGGGTATGAGGGCCTTCTCACGGGAACTCCGAGGGGCGGGGAGCGAGGAAAGTAATGACGAAAACGGGAGTGGGTCGCCGCGGACCTCCGCGCGCAAGAACGGGCGAGCAATGGTAAAGCAAAATATCATCGTCGAGCTTGACAGCGAGACGATCCATTACTTGGCCGCACTCGGCAAGCCCACCGAAGTGCTCGCGCGCCTCGCATTTTCCGCGGCCGACGGCGTGCGCCGTCCCGGCCGCCCGAAACGCGAGCAGACCAACGAGAGCCTGCGGGTCGAACGAGAGAAATCCGACGTCGCAGTCGCGAAGGAGCGCGCGGCGGTCGAAGCGAGCGCGCGCAGCGGGAGGAGCGACCGGGCCGACTTTCTTGCGGTCGAACGGGATAGCACCGACAAGGGTCTGATCGGCGAACGGGCTTATGCCGATACGCTGATGGTGGACCAGCGCGAAGCGAACGAAAGAATGGTCCGCGCAACGATTCGGGCGGAAGAGCTGGCGCTCGAAGCTGACGCGGCCAGAGCACGCGCGGAGAAGAGCGAGCGCGAGCTCCACGCGGTGGCGGAGTTTCGGGAGATGTTCATCGCGATGCTCGGGCACGACCTGCGTAACCCGCTCGGGTCAATCACCATCGGCGCGTCCCTTTTGCTTCGGCCAGGCCGCCTCGACGAGGGCGACGCCGAGACGGCAGCGCGCATTCTCCGCAGCAGCCAACGCATAAGCCGAATGATCACGCAGCTGCTCGATCTCACGCGCGCTCGTCTCGGCGGCGGGTTGCCCATCGATCGGGCGCCGGCCGATCTCGGTGAGGTTTGCCGAAACGCGGTAGAGGAATTCGAGGCGACCATACAGCTGGAGGTGGAAGGCGACGTCACGGGCTCCTGGGATCAGGATCGTCTGGCCGAAGTTCTCTCGAACCTCGTGGGGAACGCCATCGAACACGCCGCACCGGGAACGGTCGTGAGCGTCACCGCACACGGGATCGGAGCGGAGGTTGTCGTCGAGGTGAGCAACCAAGGAGATCCCATTCCCGCGAACGTACTTCCGTTCATCTTCGAGCCCTTCCGCCGAGCGCAAGAGGGCCGAACGTCGGCAACCGCGAATCTCGGCCTCGGCCTCTACATCGCGCGCCAGATCGTGATCTCCCACGGCGGCACGCTCGACGCGCACTCCGATGGGGGCACGACAACCTTTGCGATGCGCCTGCCACGTTTCGCGGCGTAATCGCCTGCAGCCGTCGTTCGCGGCTCCGAACTTGCATGAGCCCGCGATGACGCCGGAGCGAACACACTTCGAGCGATCTGCAAGAACGCCTCAGTTAGCGAGCGAGAAAACCAATGGGCGAAATCGTCGACAAGGTCAAAGGCAAGATCAAGCAAGCGGCAGGGGGTTTGGCCGGGGACAAGAAGCTGAAGCGGGAGGGAAAGGTAGACAGCGCGAAGGGCAAGGTGAAAGGCGCCGTGAAGGACGTCAAGCACGCCGCGAGGAAGTAGCAGCTCACCGGGTCTCGATTGCCCGGGCCTTCCGGGCTATCGATTTGTGCATGCGGTTTGCCGGAACCCAAATCGGCGCGTGGAACTTCTTGAACTCTGGTGCGGACAGAGCCAGCGGGATTCGACAAATGGCAAACGTTCTCATCGTCGATGACGACTCAGACATCGTCGAACTTTCCACCGAACTCTTGCAGTCGGCGGGGCATCGGATCCAAACGGGATATAATGGCGAGCAGGGGCTGAAGTCTATGGATGCAGGTCCGCTTCCTGATTGCGTCTTGCTGGACGTTGACATGCCCGTCCTGAGCGGCCCGGAGATGGCCCATCGGATGCTCGTGCATGACGCGGGCGAGGAGAGGATCCCTATCCTGCTCGTGTCGGGAAGAAACGACTTGCCAGATGTAGCCGCGCGCATGGGGACTCCGTACTTCCTTAGGAAAGCGGGCCCTGACTACGGGGAGGTTCTCCTCAAAATTCTCGATCGAGCGCTTCGAGAGCGGCGAGCGCCAGCGACCGCCTGAAGCATGCGCTTCCTGGGACTCGGCCGTCCTGGATGAGCGATCCGCTTGAATGCCCTGCCGTGACGAGGTGCACGTCACGAATCGTGCGAGCCTCCGGCCCCGCCGCCTTTTCGATCTCCGCTGCCAGATCGAGGGCGAGTGCGCTGAGCCCACCGGCGCCGTGCGTGGTCAGATCGACGACCACCGGATCGAAGATCGTTGAACCATTCGATCGGCGGGGCAACGGTCAATCGGCGCCGGGCGCTCCCACCAGTGGGACATAACGCGCAAACTGCGACGTAATGGCAGCCAATTTGCGCCGGAGGAAGCGGCACCGACGTCCACGCGGGTCTCCCTCCCACGCGGTCCTCGGTGACGCAGACGCACGCACCGTGAATTGCGGCTGCCCGCAGCTTCCCCGCGCACCCGCGATCTCGCAGGCTCCTACCTTCTGTCCTCGGCCATCTTAACCTGGATTTCGTGGCTGCCTTCGTCGGACAAAGACGGCGTGTGACGTTTCGGCAAATATGCGTTCAGCGCCGCCTACGGGTTGCAGCGCGCGGGGCTGACCGACGTGTCCGGGTTGGTGCATAGCGGACCGAGACCGGTCGTGGCGCTGGGGAGCGAGATCGCCGCCAGCGGGCCCGCCTTGTGCTGGCCGTTGAACGGCGTCGGTTGGGTCACGTCGAACCCGCAGGCGGCCGCGTCGTTCGGGTCGTTGAACCAGAAGCCGACCTCGAAGGTGTTCGTCGGGCCCACCGGAGCGGCGGGATCGAAGCCGAAGATCTGATCGAGGAGAATGGTGCGGATCGACGCCTTCACGACGCCACGATCGTTGGCTTCGAGGTCGCTCTGGTACCAGGCGAAGCCGAAGTTCTTGAAGTCGGGGTTGGCGGTGCCGTCGGCCTTGAAGGGATCGTTCTCGATGGTGAACATGTCGAACTTGAGGTTCGGCTTGATGTACTCGCCGCGAATCGCGAGGAGATCGTTCGCCGCGCCCCGCATGACGGCGACGTCGACGTGAGGCTGCCGGCTCGCGTCATCGGGGTATTGCGCGAGGCATCGCGCGAACTTGGCGTTTGGCTGCAGCGAGAACGTCGCCAGCGTCTGCGGCGCCGCCGCTGCCTGGCCGCCCCCCGACGCGTTCGGCGATCCCGCCGTCGCCGTGCCGACGCCCAGGATCGAAAGCACCGCACAGGTGACGCCGCCGACGAGACCGAGGGACCCGGTTCGAATTGTCGGGCGGGTGGACGCCGAGAGGGGAAAGCGATTCGTTTTCATGTCGATTCTCCGTAGATAGGCACGCGGGTCGGGCGGCCACCAAGGCCGCGGCGCCGCGCGATGACTCCTTGAGCAACCGACATGCCGCCAATGCGCCGCGCCCGCATCCGACGATCAGGCGCGAGATCACACGACTTTTACGACGCTACGGAGACGCCTCCGCGTGGGCACCGCTGGGCACGTGCCCGGCCCAGTCCAGCGGTTCGGCGCATCGTCCGATCAATGGGTCTTGAGGAAATTCACGAGCCAGCTCATCGCCGGGCGCATCGTGCCGCTGCTCGTCATGAGGCCGGTGTTCGCTTCCCAGGTGGCCCCGACGATGTAACCCCAGAGCGTGACGCCCTCGACGTTGTCGTCGTTCCAGAACATCGGAAATTCGCTCTGCAGTCAGAAGCGCGATGAGCGAGGGGAGCAGAACCCGCGAGCAAGTGTTCATGGGAGACCTCGTTTGGCGGGCCGCTGCTCCGGGTGTCGCTGTCCTGCGCGGCGTCGTCAGTGGCGGGCGCGGGCCGCGAGCGCGACGAGGGCCGCCGGATGGGTGTCTACGCGCGGCGTGGGGAGCCCGTGGCTGATAATGGCAGCGGGAGGGCGAAGCTTCAACGTGGTGACGGAGGCGCCTTCGACCTTGACGACGACGCCATGACCGAGGATGGTCACGCTCGCTCCGCCGAGCTCCGTCTTGAATCCCACCTTGGGGGCGGCGTCCGCCAGCATCGAGGCGCACGCCGCGGCGGACATCTTGGGCACAAGGCCGACCGAGGCCGTCGACCCGTTGCCGGCGTTGGTCACGGTGATCTTTCCCGGGGCGTCGCCCGTCCCGGATGTGAACGTGAAGACCACGGCGTCGCCCGCTCGAGTGAAGGAGCTCGTCGCGAGAACAGCGAACCACGCGGGAACCGCGGCGGCGACGGCACGGCGGGTCGTCTGCATTCCGCGAAGGCTACCACGCGAGCCACGAGGTCGCTCTCACGCAGCCCTACGCCCGACGGATGGACTACACCGATCGGCGTCGGCGAAAGCTACGCCTGCGCGGTGCGATCCATCACGTCGGGTGAACCTACGGTGATCATCCGAGCCCGGCTGCGCGCGCGATCAGAAGCAACCCTGCCCCCACGGCGACGGCCCCGATGGCTCGCGCGACCCGCTCACCGGCCGGGGCGAGACGTTCGAAGGTGATGGCTGCCGCCACGACAGCCATCGCGCGAAGGTCCATGACCCCGATGACCAGGAGAATCGCCATCAGACCGACACAGCAGTAGCTGCAGTGCAGGCCGAGTCGCAGGCCGTGTCGCCAGGCCGTGCCGGCGTCGGCCGGCAGGGTACGGCTGCGCCCCGGTGCCTCCCGGCAGCAGGCGAGGTGACGCGCCTTCCACGCAGTGAACTGGAGGGAGCCGGCGATCAGGACGAGCACACCGACCGCGATCGGTACGGCGCGCGCCAGCGCCGGCTGTTGCATCTCGACCACCGCCAGCGCGACGCCCAGCGGAAAGACGGCCATTCCGAACACGGTCCAGACGAAGAAGTAACCCACGCCCACGAGCGCGGTCAGCCGACCGAGGCGCGTCTCGCCTGGCCGGCCAACGGCCTGGCGGTAGCGCCACAGCATCGGGACCAAGGACGGCAGCATCATCGCCACCATCATCACGACCCACATGCAAAGGAACGACGCCGCGGCGCCGGGCCACGTCTGTGCGGGCATCCGCATCCACGCCATCGACATCGTCCAGCCGCCGGGCATCGGCATCTCGCCCATCGCCGACATGGACGCGCACCAGACGATCGTTCCCCCCGCGCTGGCAGCAAAGAGCAGCGCCGAGACGCCAAAAAACGCTTGCCCGGCAGCTCGCTCGGAAACCATGCGTCGTGAGAGCTCCCGCCGTTGCGGCATGACAATCATGATTTCGCTCAGCCCTTTTTGTACTCGTCGTGGCGGCGCCACCAGACGTCCGGCTCGTTGCGCCCCTTGGGTGCGCGGTCGAGCCACTGGTACATGCCCCAGAGGCCGTCCAGTCCGCGCGCATAGGCGGAATAGGCGTGGTAGACGATGCCGTCCTCGAGCGCGAACGCGCTCAGGCCCGGCCTCTCGCGCAGGAACGTGGCCGCGTCGGTGCCGGCCATGGCCGCGATCTCGGCGACTGCCCCCCCGCCTCCGGCTTCCTGGACCGGCGCGGGCACGGGCCACGGCGCCTCGCGCCGGTAGTTGTATTCGACTCCGCCCTCGCGCTGTTGCTCCTCGGTGAACCGGACGCTGAAGTCGACGTTGAAGTCGCTGCCGAACGAGGACGACCACGGAAAGGTCCACCCCATCCGCCGCTTGTACGCCTGCAGCTTCGCAAGAGGCGCCCGCGACACCGCCGAGAGCGCGACGTCGTGGTTGGCCAGGTGGACGACGAAGCCGTCGAACCCGTCCGCGATCGCCGAGCAAGACGGACACCCCGCCGTGTAGTCGGGCCCGAACATGAAATGGTAGACGAGGAGCTGCGAGCGCCCTCGAAAGAGGTCTGCCAGCGAGGCGCTCCCCTCGTCGGTCTCGAATCGATACTCCTTGTCGATCGGAACCCACGGCAGCTCCTGCCGCCGCCGTGCCAGCTCGTCGCTGCGCCGCGTGAGATCCTTCTCCTCCTTGAGCAGCTCGAGCCGGGCTGCAAGCCACTCTTCATGTGTCCCGATCATGTGCTTCGTCATCGCTCTCCTCCTCTTTCCTTGGGTTGACCCGTCACGCTTTAGCGCGCTCGGCTGCAGGCTGGGAGTAACAAGTGCGGCGCGATCGCCATCGTTCAACTCGTGGATCGCGAAGCCGCGACGGAGAGAGTACCCGCGCTCAAGACCACCGCCGCGCCGTGTGGCCGGCCGCGGCCCGTCCGTCGCCCGCCTGGGAGACCGCCGGACCCGGCCGGCGCCACAAGACGAGCCAGGCCGGCAGCGCGACGACCGCCGCCGCGAGGCAGGCGATCTCGCCGAGCACGGCGAGCAGGCCGAAGAGGAAGAGCGCGCGGTTTCGCGCGAGCAGGAGCGACGAGTAGCCGATGATGGTGGTGAGCGAGCAGAGAGCGACGGCGCTCCCGGTCGAGCGCACCGCGCCGCGCACGTCGTGCTCGCCATCCTGCACGTACCGGGTCATGACGTTGACCGCGTAGTCGACGCCGATCCCGAAGGTGATCGGGAAGGCGATGAAATTCGAGAAGTTGATCTTGATTCCAAGCGCCATCGTCGCGCCCACCAGCCAGAGCACGCCGACCAGCAGCGAGCCGATGACGTAGATCGACGCTTTCCGCGCGCGGAGAACGACGACGACGACGGCCATGACGCCGAGGAACGACACGAGGCTCGCGATCGGCGCGTCGCGCCCGATCGACACGAGGATGTCGCTCGACAGGGGTATGGACCCAGCCACGAACACCGCGCCCCCGCTCGACTCGAGCGCCCCCAGATCACGCAACGTCTTGACGAACAGGTGCAACGAATCGGCCTTCCAGAGCGCGTCGGAGGGCCGCGGGTAGACCAGGATCGCACGGCCGATCGAGCCGTCGCGCTCGCGCATGCCTGTCGTGAACGACGAAGGTAGGTCCTCCACGCGGATGGGTACGAGGCGGTCGTCGCCCAGCACCTTGTCGAGCTTCTCGCGATCGGCAGGCGACAGGAGCGAACGGATCTTGGGCGAGAGGGCCCGGCGCAGCTTGTCGACCTCGTCGATCTTGGCCTCCTGGCCGGCGGGCAGGACGTCCTCGACGCTCACCACCCGAGCGACCATGGGCCGCAGGACCCCGCGGTCGACGGACTCGCGCACACGCCGCTCCACCGCGCGGGCCTGCTCGGGCGTCGCGCAGAGGACGACGGTCGGCGTCAGGTAGTGGCCGAGAATCTCGTCCATCTTGCGGCCCCAGAGCCCCTCTCCGCTCTGCCACGTGTCGGCCCGGCGCAGCTTGTTGAAGTCGTACTCCAGGCGCGAAGAGTCGAAGCGCGTGGCCTCGACGACGGACGCCACGGTGATCGCGGCCGACGCCGCGACGATGAGCGGCGCCCTGCGCTCCACGACGCGGACGACGCCGCGCATGACCCAGCCCTGGACCTTCGCCGGCGACGGGGCGGGCTTGCCCTCGTCGAGCCAGCGGAGCAAGGGCGGAACGAGCAGGAACGCCGTGGCCCACGAAGCGAGCATGCCGATCCCGCCGATGCAGCCGAACTGCCGGAAGCCCCGGAACTCGGTCACGACGAGCGACCCGTACGAGACGCCCGCAGCCGCGGCAGCGGCCAGGGTCCCGACCCGGGCTCCCCACACGCCAAGGACGATCGCCTCCTGTACGGACGTTCCGCGCAAGCGCTCTTCGCGATAGCGCGCGAGCAAGACGAGGCCGACGTTCACGCCGTTCCCCACGATGATCGAACCAAGGAACGCCGTATTGGAGTTGAGCTCCGTGATGCCAATGGGCGGCAGCGACGCGATCGCGAACGCGTACACCGTGGCCAGAAAGAGCGGCGGGATCAGCACCGGAACGCTCGGCCACCACCGGTAGTAGCCGACGATCGCGGCAAACACCGCGAGAACGACCAGGACCGACGCGAACGAGAGATCGGCCTCGAGGCCGTCGAGCTCCTCGACGTTGATGGCGACGTCCGACGCGTAGCCGACGCGCAGCCCGCGCACGTACCTCTCCGGCCCCAGCGCCGCGACGTCGCCCTTCACCCGGTCGAGCAGCCGGCGGTCCTTCTCCGCGCCGGTCGTGAGGTCGCCTGCCTCGACGGTGAGGACCGCGGCGCGCAGCTCCACGCTGGCCATGTGGTCGCCTTCCTCTCCGGCGACCCTGTGCTCGTAGCGCTTCTCGATGTCGCTGATGTCGATGCCCTCCTCCTTCGATACGTCGTGGCCACGGCGGGTCTCGATGCGACGCAGGATCTCCTGAAGATCGGGCAGGTCCATGTAGAGGGGCGCGTGGTTCTCGATGAACGCCCTCTCGACAGCCGTATTCGAGCGCACGCTGCGCACCATGTCGGGCGGGTACGCGCGGATGCGGCCGGCCAGGTCGTCGAGGAAGCGCTCTGCCGCGGGAAGGTCCGCGGCGTCGGGGACCTCGGCGACGACCCCGAGAAAGTGCAGGCCGGGGCTGCGGGCGCGCACCTCGTCGAGCGCGCGCACGCTCGGCGCCTCGCGCGGCAGGAGCTGCTCGACCTCGCTTCTTAGGTGCAGATAGAGACTGGCCGTGCGAACGGCGGCAGGGACCGCGGCGAGCAGCGCCAGGGTCCACAGGAGGCGGCCGTTGCGCAGGGTCCACAGCACGAAGGCGCGCACCGCGGGGGAAGGAGCGCCTATGGAGCCTGCCATGGACGGGCCACTCCTTTTACCTGCGTGGAGCCCGGCGCGTCAGCAGGGATCGGACGCTCACGAAACGAGCGAATAGCGACGCTCAGAGAGACGTTCCCGCGAGTCCGACCTCGGAGTGGAAGTCTTGCAGCCGCGCCAGCGCGCTCAGGCGAGGGATGACCAGGACGTCGTTGGGGTCGAGCGCGATCGGCAACTCCCAGTTTGCCCGCACAGCGCCGAGCGCCTCGAGCCAGGGCCGCTGCGGGGCGCCCGGGCCGAGGTGCGCCAGCGCCCGACGGGCCTGCTCACGGAGCAGTTCGAGCTCCACCTCGTCGAGCGCGCCCTGGGGCGCGTCGAAGACCAGCGCGATCGTGCCCGACGGCCGGGCCTGTGCTCCTCGCAGCGATCGGAGCATCGCCGCACGCGAGCCCGCGGGCACACGGAGCAGAGCGGTGTTCCCGAGCGTCCACGCGAGGGCGCGCCCGCGCCGGACCAGCGCGTCCTCGCCATCGATGGCCGGCGCGAAGAGCGGCACGCAGCGGGCGGCGGCGGCGTCGCAGGCCGGCCCAAGCTTCACGGAGAGTCCGGGGGCGTTCCAGGGAGCGCCCAGCACGTTCGCGGCGGCGGTCAACGCGGGGACGTCGGGCAGCGCCTGGCGCAACGGGGCCGGCGCGGGCGACGCGCTGTCCGGGGCGAGCCCGACCCCATCGAGCAGCATCGCCGCCGTCCGGCGCACGGCGGCGTCCGTCGACTCCTCGAGGCGTTCGCGCAAGCGGGTCAGCTCTTCGGGCGGGAGGCCGCCCAGCGCCAGCGCGATCGACCCGGGGGGGACGGCGCTGCGCGACACGGTCCCCCGATCCTGCCGCGAGATGGAGAGGAACGGACCCGTGCGCTCCGCGTTCGGGCGGGCCAACCAACCGGCGAGGCCGACGAGACCGACGAAACCGACGAGCGCCAGCGCACGCGAGAGCACTGACCCGCGGGAGCGGCGTTTCATCACCGCGTCGCGGAGAACTCGGCCCAGCCCTGCGCCGAGCCGCTCACGGTGTTCGCCCCGTTGTAGGTGACCGTGATGCCTGCCAGCGGTGAACCGTTGACCTGGCCGTTCACCGCTCCCCCGTCGCAGGTCGTGATGCCATTCCCCGTGAAGTCGAACGTGCAGGGGAAGGTGCCGCCCCCCATCCCCGGCGACGTCCAGGTGTTGGTCCACTTGCCGCCGAAGTCGCCGAAGCTCGACGCGGCCGGGCTCGTCTTCTGGGTGGTGAAGCTGAACCAGGGACCGGCGGGCGAGACATCTTCGCAGGCGCCGTCAATCTCGGCGGCGCTCACGTTGAGCGTGCAAGTCACGGTCGTGCTTCCCCCCTTCGGACCCGCTTGCATCGTCCAGGAGCCGCCGAGGTCGAAGGGCACGATGCCGGCGTTGAAGGTGCCCGCGGTCTGCGTGGCCGTGAGCATAGCGGCATTGCCCGGGACGCCGGGTGGAGCGTTGTCCGCAAAGGCCAGCACGTTACTGGTGCGGGTCGCGGTGAGGGTGAAGGAGGGCGACGTGATGCTGAGCGAATCCTGGCCGATGGTCACCGTCGTGAGGACACCGGCGCCTCCGATCGCAGTGGTCGTCAGATTCCAGGTCCCTACGAGGCTGCCGGCGTCGGGTCCGCTCGAGATGCCCGTGGACGCGTCCGGGCTCCCGGCGCCGCTATTGGTACAGTTGCCCGAGAGCGCTCCGCTGAGGCCGCACACCAACACGGCTCGCTTCCTCATCTTGAAGGTCCCTCCCCGTCGTTTCCGACCGTCGACCACCGGGTGCAGCGCCGTCCGCGACCTGATGCAGAAAGGTATGCAGCCGTCAGAGCGCGCGTCAAGGAATCAGACGCGAACCCGGCCGGGTTGAAGCCGAAGGTCACCCGAAGGCGCAAGGACGGGCACACTCGGGACCTTGCTATGCGAGGAAGCGCACGGGCTAAACGTCACGAGAAGGCGTAGTGTGGACCGCGTGGGTTCTCCCCCTGGCAGCACCCCGTTTCCCGCGTCGTTGCCGCCCGAAGCGGACATCGACGCGATGCTTGCCTTCGTTGACGAGCGACCTTCCGAGTCGCGCCTGCATGCGGTTGCGCCTATGGTGGTCTTGGTATTCGCCGACCGGACGCTGCGCGACTCGTTGTCGGCTTTGGTGCATGGCGCGGGCCGAGTGGTCGGGGGCGACGATAACCTTCCGGTCGCCGCCGTGGTCATTACCGACGCCCGACCTGTGGCCAGGCTTACGGTGGCAGGGCTTCGTGCCAGGACGAGGAGCGATGCGGCGATCGTCGTGGTTCTTGCCGACTCGGCGCCGGCGTCGGAGGTCAAGGAGGCGCACGAGGCCGGGGCCCTCCTTTGCCTGAAGGTTCCCGTGGACGAGCACCAACTCTTGGCGGTCATTGACTCCGCGATTGATCTGCACGCGGCCAAGGTTCACGCCGACGATTTGATGCGGCAGCTCGATGTGCAGAGCCACCTGGCCTCGCTCGGACGCGTGACCGCAGGCTTCACGCATGAGGTGAGTAATCCGCTGTCGGTGCTGATGGCGAACTTCGAGGCGGTTCGCGCGGACGTCGATCGGCTCCTCCAAGCGCGCGACCTGCTTGCAGTTGCTGTCGAGGAATGCGTGCCGTCGCCGACAACGAGGCTTGCCGAAGAATGTCTCTCGCAGATCCCCTCAGCGCATGATGTGCGCAGTGCGGTGGCCGACATGGGAACGGCTCTCGACCGCATCAACGGAGTCCTCGCCACCACCCGCGTGCTCGCGCGAGGAAGCCTGAGCAGCCGCATCACGGATGTCGATCTTGCTTCCGTCGTGCGTGACGTACGTCGATGGGCGACCGACGAGCTAGAGGGCGTCGAGGTCGAGGAGCTGATCGACGAGCCCATTGTGGCGCGTGCCGATCCCCGGCTACTCAGCCAGATCGTCCTGAACCTCGTGACGAACGCTGCGCATGCCGCCCGGCAACTACCCTCGCCACGCGTTCGACTTCATGTCTACGGCTCAAACGAGACCGCCATCGTGTCGGTGCGTGACAACGGGCCTGGTGTCCCACCCGAAGTCCGCGACCGGATCTTCGAGCCCTTCTTCACGACGCGTCGGGGTCAGGGCGGCACCGGGCTTGGCCTTGCCCTCTGCCGAGAGTACGCGACGCAGATGCAAGCGCACCTGACCCTGTGGAGCGCCCCTGGTCGAGGCGCGTGCTTTCGCATTCGCCTTCGTCGCGCCCCTTAGAGCACTACTGAGCCGGCTCCTTCGAGCGCGCGGAGAATGCCGACCCGTCGCGCGGAGTTTCTCCCGGTGGTGATCGCCGAGGCGGCGTTGCCTGCGCCCGCGATCGTGCAGGTCGAGGCGAGCGGGGTACGTGCAGCCCCACTTCCGCAAGAAGGTGTTTCGCCGCGAGACCCTGTCTTGCCGGTGCGGCCACATCGTCACGGCCCCCGCACCCGATCGCGTGGGCGACAAGACCCGGTACGCACCGAGCTTCATCGCGCATCTCATCGTAACCAAGTGCGGGGACCGATTCCGCGATACATACTTGAGAAGACCTACCGAAATCTCGGTATACCGATGTCGCGAAGCACGATGCGCTCGTCCGCGACAACGACTTCTGTGCCGTCGAGGGAGCGCGTCGGTCGTACATCCGAGCACATATCGCGCTGAATCGGCATCACGGCGAGCTCCCACCTATCAACGGCTCGGCCAGGACCGTTATTCTGGGTAAAATGACCACGGGGGACTTGGCCGCTCAAGCGCCCGGCGGAGAAGTCGAGAGTGCCGACTGGAGCGGGTCGCACCGCTATGGGGTGGTGCGCCGGATCGGCCAGGGCGGCATGGGCGTCGTGTACGAGGTCCGCGATCGGCAAGGCGGAGAGCCGCTCGCGCTCAAGACGCTCCTTCGGTTTACCCCTGCGGACCTCTATCGCTTCAAGCAAGAATTCCGCATCCTTGCCGACGTGAGGCACCGAAACCTGGTGCGCCTTCACGAGCTCGTGGTGACCGACGCAGAGCAAGCTTTCTTCGTCATGGAGCTCGTCGAAGGGACCGACTTCGTCACGCACGTGCAGCACGAACGATCGCGCTGGGTGTCTGATCGACCGACCCGCATGGAGTCGGAGTCGCGCGACCGGGCGACGCCCTTCGCCCAGACGACCCAGCCGCGCAGTAGCGACAAGATGCGAGCAGCGCCCGCCGGGCCCCCCACCGGGCCCCCCACCACGCCGGCGGACTTCGACAAGCTGCGCCCGGCGCTGCGTCAGCTGGTGGAAGGCCTGCACGCACTGCACGTCGCGGGCAAGCTGCATCGGGATATCAAGCCGTCGAACTTGCTCGTAGAGCCGGGCGGACGGCTTGTCATTCTCGACTTTGGCGTGGCGATGGAGCTCTCGCACCACGGGACCCCTGGCGCCGACGAGCAAGAGGTCGTCGGCACCGCTCAGTACATGGCGCCGGAGCAGGCGTTGGCCGAGCCGCCGACCCCAGCGTCCGACTGGTACAGCGTTGGCGTGGTGCTCTACCTGGCGCTGGTCGGGCTCCCCCCCTTCGCCGGGTCGGCGATGGACGTCCTCTCGATGAAATGCACGAGCCTCCCGGTCCCCCCGAGCGAGCGGGTTCAAGGAGTTCCGCCCGACCTCGACGCACTTTGCATGGCGCTGCTGGACCCCGATCCAGCCAGGCGACCGGGCCGCTCCGAAATCCTGCGATGGCTCGGCGCGTCTCGGAGCCTGTTGCCGGCACGCTCTCCGCTTCCTGTTGCCAAACGGCAGGACACGGCCCTCGTCGGTCGCGAGGCGCAATTGCAAGCGCTGCGCGATGCGTTCGCGGCCGCGCGTGGCAGCTCGGTGACCGTTCGGGTCGGTGGACAATCCGGGATGGGCAAGACTGCCCTCGTGCAGCACTTTCTCGACGAGCTCGTCGAGGGGCGAGAAGCGTTCGTGTTGCACGGGCGCGCGTACGAGCGCGAGTCCGTCCCGTACAAGGCCATCGACAGCGTCGTGGACGCGCTGAGCCGCTACCTGATGCGGCTGGAGGACGGCGGCGAGCCCGTGGATCTCCCGAAGGACCTTGCCGCCCTCGCGCGAATCTTCCCGGTATTGCGGCGTGTTAAGAGCATCGGCGATGTCGCCGCGGAGGAGGCTGCCACAGACCCCCGCCGTGTCCGGCTGCGAGCGTTTGGGGCCCTGCGCGAGCTGCTCCGGAGCGTCGCGCGCCGCATGCCATTGGTCCTTTACGTCGACGACGCGCATTGGGGCGATGCCGACAGCGCGGCGCTGCTTCTCGAGCTCGTGAGGCCACCGGATGCGCCCCCGCTCCTCATCGTGATGACCTATCGCGACAACGAAGCCAAGGCCAGTCCGTTTCTCGTCGAAATGAGCGCTCGATGGCCGAAGAACGCGGATGTGCGAGACGTCTCCGTGGGGCCACTCAGCCAGGGGGAGGCGCGTCGGCTAGCCCGGACGCTGCTCGGGCGCGGGGACGATGGGCTGGCCGAGAAGACCGCCGTCGCCGTCGCCCGCGAGTCTGGGGGCAGCCCGTTCCTCGTCGAGGAGCTGGCCCGCAGCGCCGGCGTGCACCTCGGGGAGAGGTCCGGGGGGCCAACGCTGGTCTCGATCACGCTCGAACAGATGGTGAGCGAGCGCCTGGCCTTGCTGCCGGAAGCGGCGCGCCGGTTGCTCGAGATGGTCGCCGTCGCGGCCCGGCCCCTTCCGCTGGCCACCGTGTACGACGCGTCGGGCGGCCGCGAAGAGACCGAAGAGACGATTGCGCTGCTCGACGCGCGTCGGTTCGTGTGCACGGGCTTGCGGGACGGGCGCGAGGTGGTCGAGACGGTCCACGCTCGCATCCGCGAGACGATCGCCTCGCTGCTCTCACCGGAGACGGTCCGCGCGCACCACGGCCGTCTCGCCCGGGTGCTTGAAGCGAGCTCCGATGCCGACCCGGAAGCGCTCACGATGCACCTCGTGGGCGCTGGCGAGAACGAGCGAGCTGCGCAGTACGCCGAGCGGGCCGCGGAGCGGGCGGCCTCGAAGCTGGCGTTCGACCAGGCCGCGCGCCTCATGCGGCTAACGGTCGACATGACGCCGGCGTCCTCGCCGGACGCGCGCCGGCTGCGTCTGCGGCTCGGCGAGGTGCTCGGATGGGCGGGGCATGGCGAGGAAGCCGCGCAGGTATACCTCGACGCCGCCGACGGGGCGCCCACCCTCCAGCGGGCAGAACTCGAGCGCGCCGCGGCCGAGCAGCTTCTGACGTCCGGCCGCATCAACGAGGGGGCCTCGGTGCTCGGCCGGGTGCTCACCACGGCCGGCGTGCGCGCGCCGAGGTCGCCTCTGAGCGCCGTGTTCTGGCTCATCGTCTACCGTATTTGGGCGAGCCTCATTGGGCTTCGCTTCAAGGAACTTCACGCCGACGACCTGCCGCGCGTCGATCGCCTACGCCTCGACGCGCTTTACGCCGCGGCCCTCGGCTTTGCCATCGTCGATGTGGTCCGGGGAGCTTGCATACAGACCCTGTACTTCGTACGGGCGCTGCGCGCCGGCGATCGCTCGCACGTACTGCGCGCCGCGCTCATGCTCGCAACCCAGCACGCGAACGGCGGCGGGCAGGAGAGCAAGCGCGAGCGGGCGTTGAGAGACCTCGTCGCGCGCCTCCTGGAAAAGAGCGACACCCCCGACGAGCACGCCTTCTTTCATGGGACTCGCGGCGTCGGCCTTTTTCTTCGGGGCCGCTTTAAGGAGGCGAGGGATTTGCTCGACGCGGCTTACGCCAAGTATCCCAATAACCGCGCCGGCTGGCAGTCCAACGGAAACCTCTTCGCCCTGTACTCGGCGATGTACCTTGGGGATATCGCCGACCTCGCGACCCGGCAGGAGCGACTGCTTCGGGAAGCCGACCAGCGCGGCGACCGCTACACCTCCGTGAACCTAGGGATTTCGGCCCCGAAGATCTTGGCCTTGGCCGCGGATGATCCGGACGGAGCCCGCCGCCAGGTGCGCGAGGCGATTGCGTTCTGGCCCCATAGCGCCTATCTCGTGCAGCACTGGCAGGTAATGCGAACCGAAGCGGACATCGAGCTCTACGTGGGGGAACCTGCGCGCGCTTACGAACGCGTCGCACAAGACGCGCAAGCGCTTCGGAAGAGCTTCTTGCTGCAAGGGCAGTTCATACGCGCCTTCACCGCCGACGTACGAGGCCGCGTTGCGATCGCCTCCGGCGAACGAGCGCCAGCGCAGCAGGACGCGCGCCTGGGCGAGGCGCGACGCATGGCGCGGCAACTCGAACGCGAACGCATGCCGTATGCCGCGCTCCTGGCTTCCATTCTGAGAGCGGGCGTCGCCAGCGTGGCGGGCCAGCGCGACCGAGCCGCGGAGTGTTTGCGGGCCACGATCGATCGGGCCTCGGAGACCGACATGGCCCTGCACAGATTGGCGGCGAAGTATCAGCTGGGGATGCTGACGGGGGGAGACTCCGGGGACGATCTCGTGCGTGCAGCGGCTGACGCCATGCAAGCGCAAGGCATCCGGGATCCTGGGCGCTTCGCCGATGTCATCGCGCCAGGTCGCTGGAAGACGGCGTAGAGGACGCCATAGCCTCGCCGCAAATCGCTAGCGCGACTGCCAGTCGCCCGGCATGTGACAGGCCACCCAACGCTGGGGGTTGCGCACTCCTTCCGCGCTCATCGCATCGACCGCCTCGCGAATCAACGCACTTCCCTCGTCGCCGCCCAAGAGCTCGCCCAATCGATAGCGCGCGGGATGCGCATACAGGAGGGTGTCGGTGGCCTCCGCACGATCGATCCCTGCACGCAGGGCGGTGATGGCGGCGCCGCGGTCGCCCGCCGCGTTGTCGGCCATGCCGCGCAGCAACAGTGCCAGCGCAGCGGTCCAGGGCTCGTGTTCGCGGGCGAGCTGCCGGGACATGCGCCGCGCCTCAGCGATTCGCGATCGCCGGAGCTCGCCCCGCGACCCGATCGAGGCGATCGCAGCGCGGCCACGCATGTAGAGCGTGGCCGCGCGGACGAACCCGGCGTGGAGTAGGAAACTGGCGTTGAGCTTCCGTTGGCGCTGCTCGAGGTGCTGATAGGCGCGTGCACCCTCACCGACATAGAGCTCGATCTCCGCTCCCCAGATCATCTCTTGCCAGTGCTGCAGAGAAAAGCCCTTGTGCGACCACTGAGACAACGCGTCGCTCATCTCGCGCCGCGCTTGCTCTGGGGCATCCTCGACGAGCGACAACCAGATCCCCGCGGCCGTGCGCACGTTGACCGAAGTGAACAGGTCGCGCCGCTCTGCGGCGTCGACGAGAAGACGCTTCTTCCTCCGGTTGCTCTCTCGGAATCCGCCCAAAAAATCGTAGACGTAAGCATCGAACATGCGCATGACCGAGAACCCGGCGAAACCTGGCAAGGGCACGGACATGGTGCGTTCCAGCATGGCTCGCGCCTCTTTCCAGCGGCCGCGGTTCCAGAGGCCGACGCCGCGCATACCTGCGTAATACACAAGTGCTTGGGGTCGCCCGTCGCGGTCGGCCAGCGTCTTCGAAATCTCGACCAAACGGAGCTCGACCTTGGTCTCGCGCTTGCCCGTCGCGGCCATGTGAGCCGCTCCGAGGCCGGCCGCGCGCAATACCTGAAAGCGATCGCCCTTTCGGAGCGCCTCGATGAGGTGCCGCGTTTGCATGCATGCCCCGAGGATGACGTCCACGATCGAGAACCCGTGTGCCACCGCAAAGAGGGCATCGACCCGCACCCGGTCGTCGCCACGGACGGCGCTCGGCTCGCGCTCCTGGAACCGCAAGCCGATGACGGCGAGCCACACCCGGTATACGAGCAACCAGAACACCGCGGCGAGCGGAGTGCGCGGCGCGGGCATCCCGATCTCGCCGAGGACTGCGTGCAGCATCTCCGCCCCTTCGTCCATCCGACCGGCCATGAGCAGTTGCTCGGCGGCGGCCCGCTGAAATTCGACACGCTGCTCCGAAGTGGCGCCCTCGATTGCCGCGAGGTAAGCCCGCGCGGACTCCTCGTAACGACCCGCAAACTGCAGCACCTCGGCCAGCCGTGCGCGGAGCCGGCGCACGTCGGTCGAAGGCGTCGATGCCGGGGAATGCTCGAGGCAAACGCGAAAGAGGCGTGCGGCTTGATCGAAGGCCAGCTTGGTGGCCGCCTGCTGCCCCGCATCGCCCGCGAAGCGTGCGGCGCGCTCGCCGTCTCCTGCGGCCAACCAGTGCATCGCCAGTGCGTCCGGATCGACGTCTGCCGCTGCCTCGAGCGCATGTGCAAGGGCGGCGTGATGCTGGCGGGCGACCGAAGGTTCGATCTGGGCGACGATGGTTTCGCGGATCCGATCGTGAACTGGTTCGACGACTTCGCGGCCGTCGCGCAGTCCGGAACGGACGAACCGACGCATGACGAGAAGGGCAACCGTGTCCTCAATCGACTCGACGCGCGCAGCCACCCCGACTGTCGAGACGGGAAGCGGTCGGCCTCCCACGGCGACCATCTCGACGACCCTGCGGGCGTTGTCCGGAAGTTCTGCGAGGCGCCCGGCGACTACCGCTTCGAGTGTGACTGTCGCGTTGGCCGTCACGAGGTCATGGGTTGAGCTGCGCACGAGCTCTTCGATAAGGAAGGGGCTTCCCTCCGATTCGTGCGCAACCACTTCGGCCATTTGCTGCGCGGACCGATCGTCGGAGCCGTGAAGCGAGAGACAGAGCCGCTTCGCCTCCGAGGGATCGAGCGGCCCGACGGAGAGGCTGAGCGACTCGGCAGCACCTGGCCAGCGCTCTTCGAGCTCGATGAGGAACTGCGCCGTCCGCGCGTCCTCTTCACGGTGCGCCAGGACGAGCAGGATCGCCGGCGCTTGCGGCGGACGCACCAACTCGAGAAGCATAGCCACACTGTCCCTGTCGCCCCACTGAACGTCGTCGATGGACACAACCAGAGGCTGCCGCGCCGACAGGCCCGTTGCGAGATCGCGCAGCGCCCGGAATCCGCGTTGCCGAATGCGCTGTGGATCGTCTAAGGGATGTTGGGTGAGGCCGCCCACCGAGGGCACACGCCGCAACACGGGAAACAGACGGGCAAGGGCGGCCAGGTCCTTCGGAAGGTCCATGGGCTCGCCGCCGTCCTCCAGACGCATCAAGTAACGACTAAGCTCGTCGATGACGGCATCGACCGTCTTGTAGGGCACCGACTCGCGCTCGTAGGCGCGTCCGCGGAGCACGAGCGCCTCGTTGCGTTGCACGAGCCCGTCGAGAAACGCTCGGACCAGAGCCGACTTGCCCATCCCGGCGCGCCCGCTGACATGCACCGTGACCGAGCGTCCGGCGCGCGTGGCTTCGAACGCGTCACGCAGCGCTTGCAACTGAGGTGCTCGACCGACGAGCGGCGCCTCGCCCACGACGATCCGGTCGGCTATCGCCGGCGCTGCGATTGTGGATAGAGCCCGTGGGGAATCGCGAGGCGCGTCCAGGTGATACAGGATTTCCGGCCCGATCGGGCGCTTGGTCGCTTCTCGGTCGAGAAGCCCGAGGCAGAGCGCGGCGAGGTCGGGGGGAATGCCCGCCACTAGGTCGGCCGAGAGGAACGGGTCGACCTTCGCCTTCAATCCGACCACTTGAGCCGGCGTGCCTTCAAAAGGCGGGCGTCCGACGAGCGCCTCGTAGAGGACCACGCCGACGCTGTACCAGTCGCATGCGGGGGTCGGCTCCTGAAGGAAGGCCTCGGGCGCCATGTAAAGCGGAGTACCAACGAGTCCCTCGTCTTCGCGGAGACTATCGTCCGTGACACGCGGGAGCCCGGTGGCGACGCCGAAGTCGAGGATCACCACGCGCCCCTCCGGCGTGACGAGCACGTTGGACGGCTTGATGTCTCGGTGCAATTTGCCCGCCTCGTGCAGCGCTTGAAGGCCAAGAACGAGCTGGCGCAGCGTCGACCGCAGTCGGTCAAACGAGATCAGCGGGCGGACCCCTTCGGCAATCCCGTCCGGCGCCGAAGCCCGTGATTGTCTCGTGTAGCTGACGAAGTCCGTGCCGTGCACAAGCTCCATGGAAAAGAAGATGCGCTCCCCTTCCGTCGCGACGAGTTCGTAAAGTCGAACGAGGTTGGGATGGGACACGTCGAAAAGCGTCCGAAACTCGTTCTTGAACATGAACAATGAGGTCGGCCCGGAATGGCGCAGCGTCTTGATAGCGACGCGCTGCCGCCGCTCACGGTCGAACGCCTCGTACACGGAACCCATGGCACCGCGCGCGATCCGGCGAAGAACCTCGTAACGAGCCGTTCCCACCCAGTCGAGCGGCTCCTGTGCGGACTCCCGAGGCATGCCCAACTCGAACCCTTCTGACTTTCCCGTCCCACTCGCACGATGGCGAGGACGCTCCAACACCGAGGCGTTGCCCTTCAGGGTACGGCACGGCGGATACGCCGCACAAGACGTGCGCGCCTTGTCGGACTGCCGCACTGATCCTCTACTACATGAACCTCGGCGAGTTCTCGAAGGCACCACCCGGTGCACGAAGCTGGGAACGAAGCATCGGGTCCGAGACGAGGGCGCGCCGGCCGGCGACATCGGAAGCGAGCGCTCTCCCTACGTGCGCGCAGGTCGACCGCCAATCTATGCAAAGGCGGCGTGCGTTCGCTTGGAACAGTTCAGGCCGTGGTGGCTACTTCCCGGACCAGCGCGAAATCAGCGGCGTCGGCGTTACTCTTGCGCGCCCATGCTCGACCCCGTCCTCTTGCTCGCAGCTCGCAGCCGCCTTGATGGACGCCCTTCGCAGAAGTCGAACGCAAGTGGCTGGAAGAAGTGCTACCCCACTTCCTCGCCACAGCGAGTCGTCAGCGCGTGCTGGCGGCGACGATGCGGCCCCCGATGCTCGTCGACGAAGACGTGGAGCTGGAGAGCCCGCCATTCACCCCGACCGAGCTGTCCGACTTCGCCGCAAGAGGGTTCCAGCGTAGAACCACGGACCACTTGAAGGGCCTGTGCGGACGAAATGAAGCGAACCATCCCAGCGCTCGTCGGTCTGCTGCTGGCGCTTCTCTCGTCGTCGGTCGCAGGGGCGCAGGCCGAGGAACCGACGAAATGGGAGCAGCTGTTCTTCCCGTTTCCGATCGTCGGGGCGCCCCCGCAGCTCGAACAGCAGGTGCAGATCTTCGACAGCTACTTCCGCGGCAACGCGGGCAGCGGCGACGTGCCGTCTGCCGAGATCGCATACATCGCGACGCCGCACCTCGGCCTCGTGGCGACGGTCCCATTTCAGATCGGCTTCGGCCGGCAGACGACAGGCTTCGAAGACGCTCAGCTCCTGGTGCAGTGGCTGGCCGCGGGCTCCCTCGAGCTCGACGACATGCTCTCGGTCGGAGCGATGGGCACGTTCCCCGTCGGGCGCGACGACCTGAGCACGGGCGACTACTTCGTCGGCCCCTTCGTCTACGGGGCGCAGCGGTTCTTTCACCGCGTGATCGTCGAGGGCAACGTGACGACGCTCCTGCCTGTCGTGCACGGCGCGTCGACCCGGCAGATCCTCGGCACGGGGCTCCTCGCCGTCCTGCTCACGCCGGAGCACTTCGCGTTTCCCGTCTACGCGCAGGGAGAGGTCAACAGCACCACGTATCTTGGCGGGACGGCCGCGCTGCCTCCCGGGACCGCGAGCAGCCCGGCGGAGACGCTCTTCATCGCCCCGGAGGTCTTTCTCGGGCCGTTCGTCAGCCCGATCAGCGACGGCACGCGGGTCGCCGCCGGCGTCTCGTTCAACGTCGTCGGCGACGACGTGCACCGGCAGACGTACACCGTGACGGCGGCCTTCGACATTCCCAACAAGTACGGGTACTGAATCGTATCACTTCGTGCCGAACAGTCGATCTCCCGCGTCGCCCATGCCGGGGACGATGAAGCCGCCTTCGTCGAGGCGCTCGTCGACGGCGGCCGTGTAGATTGGCACGCTCGGGTGCGTCTCGTGAAAATTGGCGATCCCTTCGGGCGCCGCGACGACGCAGACGAACTTGATCGACCGCGGCTTCGCGGCGTTGATCCGATCGACCGCGGCGATCGCGCTGTTGCCGGTCGCGAGCATGGGGTCGACGACGATGACGTCGCGATCGGCCATCTCGCGCGGCATCTTGAAATAGTACTCGACCGCGCCGAGCGTCTCCGGATCGCGGTAGACGCCGATGTGCCCGACCCGAGCCGACGGCAAGATCTGGAGCATTCCCTCGGCCATCACGGTGCCCGCGCGGAGGATGTTGATGATGACGACCTTCTTGCCGTCGATGACGGGCGATTGCATCTTCGTCGACGGGGTCTCGATCGTCTCGAAGGTGAGCGGCAGGTCGCGCGTGACCTCGTACGCCAGGAGGATGCTGATCTCGGCGAGCAGGCGGCGGAACGAGTTGGTGCTCCGCTCTTTCTGGCGAAGGTGCGTCAGCTTGTGCTGAACGAGCGGGTGAGCGATGACGACGACGTTGGCGGGCATGATCGTCAGAAAACCGTACCATCGCTACGAACCCGAAGGGGCGGTCCGCCGCCGGGACGGAGCTCGGCGGCGAGCTCGCGTCCAGCGCGCCACGTCCCGCCTTCGAGCACCTTCGCGAGCGGCAGCTCGCCCTCCGAGAGGCCGAGGAGCCCGCGAACGCGATGGGCCGTTCGGTCGAGGAGCGCGATCGTCAGCGCGCGCCACTCGATGACCACGTCGGACGAGACCTCGTGCTCGTCGCGCAGCACGCCAGCGTGCTTGGGCACGAGAACGCCGCCGTCGACGAAGAGGCCGCCGTTCCGGTACTCGGCCAGACCGGTGAGCTCGCCGAGGCCCGTGATCGTGAGCCCGGCCCACTCGAGCGGCTCGAAGAGCGAGTACGTGAGCCACTGCGAGAGCTTGTGAAAGGGCACGCGCCCCGCCCGCGAGTGCGTCCACACGTCACCGAGGTTCACGCCTCCCGAGACCTCGCGTCCGGGCCAGATCGATCCGAGAGACTCGAGCACGGCCGCGAGCACCGCGGAGGCCGCGAGCGTCCCGCCGTTCGCGAGGCCCGCGCGGTGAAGCTGGACGCCGAGGTGACCGAGTCGAGCCTCTCCGCCGGCACCACCGGCTCCAGGGGCGTACGCGCGGACGGCGTGACCGAGGCGCTGCATCAAAGTCGCCCGGCCTTCGAGGCCGACCATCGGGTTCGTTTCGTCGACCTGAAAGCCGCGCGCGAGCGAGGCTCCGGTCGTCTGCTCGAGAGCCGCGGCGTCTGCGCGAAGGGGCGCGCCCGCGGGGTCGTTGGAGAAAGCGCCGGCCGCGAACAGGTCGAAGCTCGCGACGGCGATCCCTTCGGAGCGCGCGTAGGTGGTGCCGCTGGCTTCGCGGTAACGCCATCGGTCGCCGGCGCCGGCGTCGAGCAGCACGCTGGGGATGACGAGATCGAAGCGCGCCGCGAGCTTCTCGTCTTCGGTGGCCGCGGCGGCGTCGAGCCGCTCCTCGAGGGCGCGGGCCCGGTCGACCCCGCCGGCAGACAGATGCCGCCAGCGGCTGTGGCCCGGGATCCCCCGGACGTCGGGATACGCAGCGCGCGTCACTCGCACCACCCGCTCGGCGACCTCTCCGAGTCGACCTTCGTCGACGGCCCAGTGGTCGAGGGCGCCCTCGAGAGCCGACGCGTAGAGAGCGCCGCACCGCTCGCGAATAGCGCGTGGGCTCCGCAGATAGGCGGCTTCGGCTTCGTCGCCGGGAGCCGCCGCCCGGCGATCGCCCCGCTCGTTCCGCGTCATGACCGCCTCGTCATCCCGTGAGCGCTCGCCCCTTCGGCTTCGCCAGCTCGTTGCCGTCGGGGATCGCGCCCTCCGTGAAGTAGCCGGCGGCCATCTTGGCGTCCATCTCGACGCGAGCGTCGGGCGGGATCATGTCGTCGGGGATGGCGATGCGATGGACGATCTCGATGCCGGCGCGAACGACTGCGTCGTACTTCAAGTTGCTCATCGAGACGAAGCGATCGATCTTCGTGATGCCGAGCCAGTGGAGCACGTCGGGCATGAGCTCCTGGAAGCGCATGTCTTGCACGCCCGCGACGCACTCGGTGCGCGCGAAGTATTGCTCCGCGCGGTCGCCGCCCTCTTGCCGCTTGCGCGCGTTGTATACGAGGAACTTCGTGACCTCGCCGAGGGCCCTCCCCTCTTTGCGGTTGTAGACGATGACGCCCGAGCCGCCCTGTTGCGCGACGCGGACGCACTCTTCGATGCCGTGCGTGAGGTAGGGCCGGCAGGTGCAGATGTCCGAGCCGAAGACGTCGGACCCGTTGCACTCGTCGTGAACCCGCACCGCCAGCGGCTTGCTCGGGTCGGCGATGGTCGTCACGTCGCCGATCATGTAGACGGTCGCTCCGCCGATGGGGGGCAGGAACACCTCGAGATCGCCGCGCGTCACGAGCTCCGGGAACATGCCGGCCGTGTGCTCGAAGAGCGTACGCCGCAGGTCGGCCTCGGTGCAGCCGAAACGCGCGGCGACCCCCGGCAGGTACCAGACCGGCTCGATCGCGGCTTTGACGACGTCGATGGCGCCGCCCGCGCGGAGGACCTTGCCATCGACCTCGATGCGCCCGGCTTCGGCGGCGTCGGCGAGCTCGGGGACGTGAATGCGCGCGCGGGTGACGGCGATGGTGGGCCGGATGTCGTAGCCCAGATCGAAATACGACTTGAAGGCCTGGCTCACGACGGCCCCGAACGGATCCATCGAGACGATCTTCGACGGATCGAACCACTGCGGGAACGGACCGATCGCGTGCGTGGGGGCGGTGTTGGTGAGGTCGGGCTTCTTCAGCGGATCCAGCGCCCCGGCGGCGACCGCCACCGCGCGGTACACCGAGTACGAGCCGGCGTGGGTGCCGATGACATTGCGCTGCGCCGTGTTCGTGACCGTACCGACCAGCGGCCCGCGCACCATCGGGTCCTCGGCGCCCCAGACGATGGGGATCGGCTTGGGGCCATGCCCCCCGGGGTGCGACGTGAGAACGATGGTCTTCGGTTGCTTCTTCTTCGGTCTCGGCGTGGTCATGACGTCCAGCTCGCGTCCGGCGAGGCGGCCCATCGGGTGGTGATCTTCTTCAATTGACTCCAGAGGTCGAGGGCGCCGGGCCCCGTGATGTCGCCTTGGCCGAACCGGGATTCCTTGGTGCCGCCGAACGAGAACGGGTCGCGCGGAACGGGGACCCCGACGTTGACGCCGATCATGCCGCTCGTGGCGTGCTGGACCACGTAGCGGGCCGCGGCGCCGCTCGAAGTGAACACGCTGGTGGCGTTGCCGTACGGCGTCGTGCGATCCAGGGCGAGCGCCTCGTCGAGGCTGTCGACGCGCACGACCGTGAGCACCGGCCCGAAGAGCTCGGCGCGGGCGCACTCCATCTCGGGACGCACGCGGTCGAGGACCGTGGGCCCGAGCCAGTGGCCGCCTTCGTATTCCCTGGGAGGCCGGGCCTTCCGGCCGTCGAGCGCGACGTCGGCGCCCTCGGAGGAGGCGGTGGCGATCGCGCGCTCGAGGCGGTCGCGGGCGGCGGCGTCGATGAGCGCGCCCATGCGGACGCCCGCGCCGGGACCGAGCTCGATCTTGGAGGCCGCTTCGACGATGGGCTCGATGAACCGTGACGCCTTGCCCACGACGACGAGGACGCTCCCGGCCATGCAACGCTGGCCGGCGCAGCCGGTGAAGGAGTCGACCACGCCGCGCACGGTCAGGGCCTCATCGGCGTCGGGCGCGACGATGAGGTGATTCTTGGCCCCTCCGAGGCAGAGCGCGCGCTTGCCGAGCGACGTCGCGCGCCCGTAAACCGCGCGCGCCACGGGCGTCGAGCCGACGAACGCCACCGCGCACAGGTCGGGATGGTCTACGAGGGCGTTCACCGTGCCGCGATCTCCGTGGACGACGGAGAAGAGGCCGGGCGCGTACCCCGCCTCGATCATCAGCTCGCCGATGCGGCAGGCGGCGAGGGGCACTTTCTCGGAGGGCTTCAAGATGAACGCGTTCCCGAGCGTCAGCGCGATCGGAAACATCCACATGGGCACCATCGCGGGAAAGTTGAACGGCGTGATCCCCGCGACCACCCCGAGGGCCTCGCGACGCGCCTCGCAGGTGACGCCCCGCGACACCTCGAGAGCCGCGCCGTCGTCGAGGTTCGGCAAGCTGAGCGCGAACTCGACCACCTCGAGCCCCCGTTGAATGCCCGCCAGGGCTTCCGCCGGGGTCTTGCCCGACTCGAGGGCGACCGTGTTCGAGAGGTCGGCGGCCTGAGCCGTCATCAGGTCGTGAAAGCGCCGAAGAGGCCGGACGCGTTCGCCCAGCGGCGTGGCGGCCCAGGCGACCGACGCTTGCTTGGCCGCGTCCACCGCTGCGGCCACGTCGGCCGCATCCGAAATGCCCACCGTGCCGATGACGCGCCCGTCGTAGGGGCTCTCGACCTCGAGGGAGGCCGCGCGCGCAGCCGGCCGCCAGGCCCCCCCCACCAGGTTCTTGCAGTCGCGAATCGCTTTCGGGAAGGAGAGGAGCAGGGCGAAATAGTCCCTGCAATTTCCGACGAATGCAAGCAGGGCAATCGCGCGCGCGTGACGGCGATGGCAGGCCGGCCCGGCCCGCTCGAAGCCGCGCGCCCGGCACGGTAGCGTGGGGCGCAGGCGATGCGACCGCTCATCATCGGGATCGCCGGCGGCACCGGCAGCGGGAAGACCACCGTGGCCCGGAAGATCGCCGGCGCTCTACCCGACGGTCGCGCTGTCGTGATCCAGCACGACTGGTACTACCTCGATCGCAGCCACCTGACGCCCGCCGAGCGAGCGCTCATCAACTTCGACGAACCCGACGCGCTCGACAACCAGCGTCTCGTCGACGACCTGGCGACGCTGAGACAAGGCGTGGCCACGGCCTGCCCTCAATACGACTTCGCGACCCACACGCGTGACCGCGAGGCGCGGACCGTTGCCCCCCACCCGGTGGTCGTGGTCGAGGGGATATTGCTCTTCGCGATTCCATCTCTACGCGACGCGTTCGACCTCAGGCTCTTCGTCGACACCGACGACGATATCCGCCTGTTGCGTCGGATTCGCCGCGACATCGAGGACCGCGGCCGCGACATCGGCTCCATCGAAGCCCAGTACCTAAAGAGCGTGCGCCCGATGCACGAGCGCTACGTCGCTCCCAGCCGCCGTCACGCGCACCTGATCATCCCCGAGGGCGGCGAGAACGAACCGGCGCTCGACGTGATCGTCGGAAAGCTTCTTCACATGCTCGCGACGTGATCCGAATGCAAATGTGACCTCGATGCTGCTCAGACAGGTCACGACGAAACTTCGTGACGCGCGATGCGAGCGACCTGAAGCGTGCCCACGTGAATGGCGAGTACCGATCGGAGTAGCTCGTCACGCTGCTCGGGCGTAGGAGGGGCCGCGACCCACTGCTCGAGCTCCGCCCGGAGCGACGCGGCCCGCTCGATGAGCCGGCGTACTTCGTCCGTATCCGGAATCGCCTCGAGCGCCTCACTTGCCATCTCGATGGCGTGCCTTACACGTCGCACATCGACCCTGGGCGACACCATTCGCCGCGGTGCGAACGCCTCGAGCGGAGAAAACGGCGGAAACGCTGCCGCTGGCGTGCGCGGCTTCGGTTTCGAAAGGGCCATAGTCCGATGAAAGCATCCGGCGCGGTAGGAATCATCACCGCTCGTCTGCATGCGAATGCTGTTCGTCAGTAAGAGTCAGTAAGAGGAGGCGCCCGCGAATGTGTTATCGTTTACGCGGTGGACATGCACGAGCGAGAATCAACATCCGTTCGACTGTCTCCCCCGTCGGGGCCGTCGCGCGATATTCCGGCGTGCCCGGCGTGCCGGGCGCCGATGAATACGATCGTGCGCGCCGTGCACTGCCCGTGCGACGCTCCGTGGTGCGTCAGCGAGACGAGGCGCTCCGTTTGCCCCGCGTGCGGTCCACGGGATTGACGGCGGTCGAGGGGAGCCGCGGGCTCCCCTGCAGCTCCCCATCCGGGCCGAGGGGGCATTCAGTTCGCGGGCTCCATGGTAGCGTTCGACACCCCCTGATGCGCGCGGCCCACGCGAAGCTCTCCAACGACGCCCCCGCGCCCGCATTGGGCACCTATTCCGCCGGCTTCGAGCCGATCGCGAAGCGCTTCGCGTTGCACCTCCGCAACGGCGCCGAGGTCGGCGCAGGGCTGTGCGTCTTCCACCGCGGCAAGTGTGTCCTCGATCTCTGGGGCGGTCTTGCCGACCTCGAGGCCCGTCGCCCCTGGGTCGACGACACGCGCATCGTCGTCTTTTCGGTCACCAAAGGTCTCGCGGCGATGGCGCTCAACATGCTGGCCGATCGCGGCCAGCTCGACTGGGACAAGCCGGTGGCGACGTACTGGCCCGCCTTTGCGGCGGCGGGGAAGGAGCGGGTCACCGTTCGTACGCTCTGCAACCACCGCGCGGGGCTGCTGGCGCTCGACGCGCCGATCACGATCGACGACTGCCTGCGGAGCGATCGCGCGGACGTCGTCCGGGGGGCGATCGAGGAGCAGCTCCCTGCGTGGGAACCGGGGAGCCGGCAGGGGTACCACGCCCTGACGTTCGGGTTGTACGCGAGCGAGCTTTTCCGGAGCATCGCCGGCGAGTCGATCGGCACGTTTCTCCAGCGGGAGCTGTTCGAGCCGCTCGGCTCCGACGCGCGACTCGGCACGCCCGATTCGGAGGACTCGCGCGTCGCGCGCCTGTACACGCCCGCGGCGCACGAACGGGTCTTCGGCCTCGCGAGGGACGCGCTCCGCGGTGGCTCGACCGAGACCCGCGTCGTGCGCGCGCTCCTCCCGAAGCGCTCGCTCATCCGGCGCGCGTTCGGCAATCCTCGAGGCGGCGGCATCGCGGAGTACAACGAGGTGCCCGTCCGGCGAGCGGAGCTCGCGTGGGCGTCGGCGACGGCGAGCGCGCGCGGCCTCGCTCGCGCGTACCTGCCTTTCGCGTCGGCGGGGCGCTTCGAGGGGCGCGAGTACCTGCGCGCGAGCACCCTCGAGCCAGTTTACGCGCGCCAGTCGTGGTCGGAGTGCGACTCGGTCCTGCAGAAGCCGATCGGCTGGTCACAGGGCTTCGTGAAGGAAGGCGCACACGTGTTCTCGCCGAACCCGGAGGCGTTCGGGCACCCCGGAATCGGCGGCGCGCTGGGTTGGTGCGATCCGACCCGCGAGATCGCGCTGGGCTACGTCATGAACCGCATGTCGTGGCGCGTCCGCTCCCCGCGGGCGATCGCGCTCTGTCGAGCGCTCTACGATTGCGAGCCGTTGCGCGCGTCGTAGGCGTCCCATCGCTCATGTGCGGTGCCTGTGCAAGGCTAGGCGGCGTGCTTGCGCAGGTATTCAAGCCCGCCCGGAACGTCCCGCAGCACGCGGAGCAAGACGTCCATCGCGGCTGTCTGAACGTTGCGAGGCTTCGGAGTGTTCGGCGCGCCACAGAGGATTCGAACCTCTGACCTACGGCTCCGGAGGCCGTCGCTCTTTGCGCGTTTTGCACGGGCAAAGACAGGACCTGCTCGGGATCCTGCGGCTGCAAAGCGTCGCTGGTCTCCGTGTCCCGTTCATGTCCCGATTCGGCTTCAACGCCATAGCCCGAGCTCGGCGGCCCAGCTGCCTGCTTGCACCTCCCAGGCATGTGGACCATACTGGACCACATGCAGCGGACCTCGCTTGTCCAGGCCAAAGCCCACCTTTCCGAGCTCGTCGACGCTGCAGAGCATCGGGGCCAGCGCATCCTCATCTTGCGTCACGGGAAGCCCGCCGCGGCGATCGTCCCCGTTCGGGTCGCGGAGGGACGATCGCAGGGCCGCGTGATGACGAAGGCGCAGGCCGAGGCCTTCATGGATGAGATCATCGCGGCCGCGCCGAAATCGAAGATGTCCACCGCAGCGGCGCTCGGACGCGATCGACTCGACGGGATCGAGTAGTGCGGATTGTCCTCGATGCAAGCGTGGCGGTCGCCGCTCAACGCCCCTTGGAGCCCGCCTATGCCGCTTCTCGCGCACGCGTGGTCCGCTTCCTGACCGGCGAGGACACGGTCCTCGTTCCATCATTCTTCGCCGTCGAGGTGAGCGGAGCGCTCTCGCGTCTCGGCTTCGACCGGCCGACGATCGTTCGCATCGTTGACCGTCTCACGACGCCGCCACACGAGGTCGTCACCATCGGCCCCCGAGCCGCGAGGGCAGCGCGAGCGGTCGCCATCCGAGGGAAGCTGCGCGGTCCGGACGCGCTCTACGTCTGGCTCGCCCGCCGCGAGGGCGCGCCTGTCTGTACCCTCGATCGGGAGATCGTCACGCGCGGCGCTCGCTTCTGCGAGGTGATGGCCCCGTGAGGGGGTTGCGGGCAAAGGACGCGGTTCCGTAGGGCTCCGTGTCCCGTTCGTGTCCCGCTGGGGGGCCTTGGCGGTCCGTTGTGGAGCGATCTTGGATGGTCGCCCCAGCACGCCGACGTGCCTTTCTAGGGTATGGTAACGGTGGTGCTCGATCGTCGGCGGACGCTGCGACGAAGAGGGCGCGAGCTTCCGCGGTCATCGCGCAGTCGGCCCGACCTGAGAGCCCTTCATGCGTCCTTCGATTTCCGTTCTTCTCGCTCAGATCGCCTCCATTCGTCGCCGGAGCTCCAGGATGTTCGGCCTCCCGCTCCTCGTGCGACGGCTACACGCTGCCTCCTCCGAAGACCGTCGCCCTGACCGGCAATGCGGTTTGCGAGCACGCGCAAGCGCAGCCTTCCAGCTTTCACCAGCACCCCCGACCACATGAGGTCGGTAACTGCGAGGTGAATGACGCAACCAATGATGCGTCGTGTCGCGACTGGATCAGGCCGCGCAGCCCGACGACACGGGCCTATGGCGCGCAGATCGAAGAAGTAGCGACCACGCACCGGCGATTCGCGCGATTTCCGCGACGATTCAACCGCGATTGAGTTTCGGGACAGTACGCCCTCCGAACTTCGGACAGCATCATTTGGTGATTGCCCCGACCGTGCAAGATGAACTACTGGCGTTCGCCGAGACTTACTCGGGAGGTGTCTATGAAAAAAGGCCATGTTCGTTTTGCACTAGCAATTTCTGCCATCGCGGTCGCCGGAACGTCGCTGGCAGACGATTCGTCGTCGGGCGACGGATGGACCGAGTACAACTACGACGCGAGGGGGACGCGCGACAACGTCTCGGAGAAGAAGCTAAGCAACAAGAATGTCGGCGGGCTGAAGATCGAGTGGACCTATCCGGCGGCGGGCCCCGTCAACGGTACGCCGGTCGTGGCCGACGGTGTCGTCTACGTGGGCGACGGTGCGGGCTTCATGTACGCGCTCACGACCTCCGGCACCTTGCTCTGGAAGACGCAGGTGAACGCTCCCGTCTCGGCGACCGTGACGTTGAAGGGCGGCATGCTGCTCTTCGGCGACCAGGCCGGCTACCTCTACGGGCTGAAGCGGAGCACCGGGAGCATCGTGTGGTCGTTCCGCCCGGACTCCAACCCGGTCGCCGCGATCTGGGGATCGGGTGTCGCCATCGGCGACAACGTCGCGTTCGGCGTCGCATCGAACGAAGAACCTGCCGTTTTGAATCCGAGCTATCCTTGTTGTTCCTCGCGCGGCTCCGTCGTCCTCCTCGAACCGAAGACCGGCAAGGTGGTCTGGCAGACGTTCATGATCAGCGACGCTGACAAGGCGAACGGCGCGGCCGGGGCGAGCGTCTGGAGCACCCCGACGTACGACGCGGAAACGAAAACGATCTACGTCACGACGGGCAATAACTTCAGCGGACAGACCGGCATGAGCGAAGCCTTCGTCGCGCTCGACGCCCGCACGGGAGCGATCCGCTGGGTGAACCAGCGAACGCCGCTCGACACCTGGAACTACCTATACCCGTACAGCCCGGGCCACGTCGATGCCGACTTCGGTGACTCTCCGCAGGTTTACACGCTCGCGAACTGCCGGAAGGTCGTCGGTGCGGGTCAGAAGAGCGGCTTCTATCACGTGCTCGACGCCGCCACCGGTCAGCTCGTGAACCAGCTGCAGGTCGAGCCGGGTGGAACGCTCGGAGGGCTCTTCGCCGATACGGCGGTGGCCGACGGGGTCGTGTTCGCCAACGGGATCAACTGGCCCGGCGGAAACCCGGGCAACGTCCCCCCGACCGCCGGGGATCTGATCGCAATCGCGGGCGACGGCTCGCACGAGCTCTGGCGCTTCACCACGCCGCAGTCGCCGGACATGTCCGGCGTCGCCGTTGCCAACGGCGTCGTCTACTTCACCTCGGCGTTCGCTGGGCAGCTCTTCGCGCTGGACCAGCGTACCGGAGCGCCGCTCGCGTCCGTCCAGATCAGCCCCCAGGTCGGCGCCTGGGGCGGGCCCTCCGTCGTGGACGGCAGGGTCTACGTCGGGACCGGCGTCAACTTCGGCGCGGCGAGCGTTCCGGGCGCGATCACGGCGCTCGGCCTGTGATCCGGGTGTGATCGGCTGCTCGCCGGCGCGGGATGCGCACCGGCGAGCAGCACGTCTCTCGCCCGAGTATGGCGCAGATTGCCCGCAACCTCACCGACGCCGCAGCGGGCCCGCTGACGGGCTTCGGGCACCTCATCGTCGATCGCGATCCCCTCTATACGCCTCAGCGGCGCGGACTCGAGTGGGTGGTCACGTCCGGAACCGGCGTCGGCGTCGGCCGGGGCGTAGGCACCGGCGGTACCGGAACGACGGGCCGCGCGGTGGGGCGGGGGACAGGCGGCGCGATGGGCAGGGGCTTGGCCGGCGTCGTCCCTGCGGCGTGCGCGCTTGGCGCCGTCGCCGGCGTCGCGGGCTCGGTCGGCTTGCGCGTCGCGGGCTTCCACGCGGCCGTCGAGTGGCAGTCGGCGCACGTCGTCGGGAACGTCGAGTGCCCCGGGAACTTGCTGCCGTCGTAGTCCTTCCGGTGGCAGCCCACGCACGCCTTCGGCGTGCCCCCGAACACGGCCGGCGTCCCCGTGTGGCAGTACTTGCACTCGGCCTTCTCGTGGGCTCCCGTCAGCGGCCACCATTCGTGGTGCAGCACCGACGGGTGCCACGCCTCCTGCGAATGGCACACCGCGCACGTCGTCGGCTTCACGTTCACGTGAACGGGATGGTCGACGTGCCGGTACTCGGGCATGTGGCACGAGGCGCAGTCGCTCGGCGGAAGGCCGGTGACTGCGCTCGAGGCGCCTGGCGCCGGTGCGTCGGCGGGTGGCGATGGTTGCGCGGTGCACCCGACGCCGACGACTCCCGCGGCGAGCGCGCCCGAGGCCGCCGCGAGGGCGACGAGCCGGCGCAGCAAAGGGCGCCCGCTCAAAATTTCTCCTCGCGAAACGACATGCCGAGTCGCGCGCAGACCGGGCGAATCTTCGCCGCCAGGCCGGGGGGCCCGCAGAAGTAGACGTCGACGCGCTCGGGCGCGTGCTGCGCGCGGATGGCGCCGAGCATCTGCTCCCAGTCCGGAGGCCCCATGTGCGTGTGCGTTCGCAGGCCGGTGATGATGTCGCTGTGACCGGCCGCGTGCCCGACCTGGCGCGCGAGCTCGAGCCCCAGCGCCATGGCGCCCCCGCGTCCGGCCGTCATGCAGAGGTGAATGTCGAGCAGGGCGGTCAAGTCGTTCTTTTCGAGATCGGCGAGGAGCGCCGCGAACCACTCGAAGGAGTACTGGTCCTTGTTCAGCCAGAAGAAATGCGCCTTGGCGAGCCTGGGCGGCCGCTCGCTGCGCGCGCGGAGCAGCAGGCTCTCGAGCACGCTGGCGAACGGCGTGACGCCGATGCCCGCGCCGATGAACACGGCGAATCGAGAATCGAAGATGTGGGCACTCGGCGAACCGTAGGGCCCGTCCACGTAGGCGACGAGCTCCGGCCGCGCGCCGCGCTGCTCGTCGCCCTCGACGCCGCGACGGAGCGCGGCGGTCCAGTTGCCCAGCGAGCGGATGTGGAACGTGAGCTTCCCGCTCTCGCTCGCGCTGCTGATGGTGAAGGGATGCCACTCGTGCTCGGCGACCGCTGGGATGCGAAGAAAGGCGTAGTCGCCGGGGCGCCACGTGAACCCCGGGGGCGTCCGGAGCTCGATCCGCGTGACCCCCGAGCGCAGGGCGTGCGCCTCGACGACGGTGGTCTTCCGTCCGCGGCGGGCGAGCCGGAAGATCTGTTCGACGGCGAAGCCGAGCAGCGGGACCCCGGCCCACAGGAGGAACGACGGCGAGTGCGCGATCGCGAGGACGAACCAGACGACGTAGAGCAGGTGCGAAAAGTAAAAGAGCTCGAAGCGCGCCGTGCGCCGGATGATCGAGAGCGCGAAGACCCACATGATCGCGATGACCACGAGGAGCGCGACGCCCGTGAGCCCGCGCTCGGTCCGGAAGACGAACCCGTCGACCGAGCCGGTCGGGTGCCCGATGACGTAACTTGCGATGAGCGCGCCGCCGTGGGCGAGCCCGAGCGCCACGAGCGTGTGGCCGACCACGCGATGGAACGTGACGGCCTGGTCGATCGGCAGGGCGCGGCCGACGAACGTGGAGCGCACCCAGGTGAGCCACCGCCGCATCACCGGCACGAGGAGGAGCGCGCCGTTGAAGTCGATGCACTTGGCGAGCGCGCGCCCGGCCTGCATCAGCTCGTTGACCGGCGGCCCTCCGCGACCGCGCGCGAGGCCGAACGCCAGGATGCCCACGTTCGTGGCGATCCAGGCGCAGAGGACGAGCACGGGGCCGAGGCCGTTCTCGCGGGGAGAAGAGAAGAGGGACAGCGAGCCGCCAGGCGCGCCGCCCTCGACGCGGGCGACGATGTCCTCGTTCGGCGCGATCCACTGGGCTTCGCTCCGCGTCATCGCGCGTAGCAGGGCAGGGTACTTGCGGACGACCGCCTCGAACTCCGCGAAGCTCAGTCGCCCGTCCGCGTTCTTGTCGGCGGCGGCGAACAGCGACTGCGCGAGCCGCTCGGCCGGCTGCGTCACGCGCTCGGTCACGTCGCTCTCCGACAGGCTGATCGCGATCATGCGGAGCAGCTCGTCCCGGGAGAGCGCGCCGTCGCCGTCGTGGTCATGGACGCGGAAGGCGAAGCTCAGCTTCTCTTGATCCGTCCCAGCGATGAGCGCGCGGACTCCGGCGATGAACTCGTCCTTCGCGATCACGCCGTCCCGGTTCAGGTCGAAGCCGGCGAGCACACGCCGCGCGAGGTACTCGCTCCGCAGACCGAGCGCGTCTTGCAGCGTCTTGACGTCGATGACGCCGCCCTTGGCGGCCAGCCGGGCGAACGACCGTTCGATGACCTCGATCAGCGCCCGATCGACAGACGAGGGACGCGCTGGCTGTTGCACGCAGCGGGACGCTACCTCGATCCCGTGGCGCACGTCACGCGCCAACAAACGGACGGCTCGCGGACGCATTCGAATCAACTCGATGAGCGGCGCCGCCATGCCGAGCAGCGGAATCCTGTCTCCGGACGCGACGACCGCTTGCGTGAGCCAAGGACGCTTTTGACCGCGGCGACGGGTCTTGCCGCCGACACTGGGAGCCTCCGACCGCGGTGGTGACAACGCCTTGTCTTGGGGGCCGCACGCGATAAGCTAGCGTGTGCGCCCGTCGCTAACGCTCCCGTGGCTGACCCTCGCGGCGGCTTGCTCGAGCGCTTCGCCCGTGAGCGCCGGACCCGGGGCGACGGACGGAGGAGCCGACGGCGGCGGCCCGGAGCAGTTCTTTACGCCGGACGCTGGGGCGCTCGATTGGGACGCCGATCTGGGCCTCGCGTGTACGGGCGCGTCCCCGTCATTCACGACTTCAGTCGCTCCGATTCTCGAGGGGTGCTCGGGGGGCGAGCTGTGCCATGGCTTCCCGTCGCCCCCATACCTCTACGGCCAGCTCGTCGACGTGGTCGACGAGTGCGACGCCGGCGTGATCGTGAGCCCGGGGAGTCTCCAGGGGAGCTATCTGCTCCACAAGTTGACGGGGATCGCGCTTTGTCCGAAGAGCGAGCAGATGCCCCCCAACCGGTTGCTGCCGCAGCAAGACATCCAGACGATCGCTGACTGGGTTTGCTCCGGAGCGCCCAACGACTGAGCGCCTTGCCAACTTCTCGCATCCCTGCTGCGGCGTTGGACATTCGGGAGGCGGCGCGACGCAATTGCGTTCGCGGCAATTTCTCCGGAATCCATCGTACGGTTCATGCGGCGAGTTGTTCGCTCGGCGCCGGCGCCCCGGGGGTTCTCCGTCGTCGGTTGGTTCGCAACCCCTTCGACGAGGGAGCCCCCCGGGGCGCCCCCTATCCCGACGAATCGTTCGGAGTGGGCAGAAGCAGGCCCAATAAATCAAGAATTCCGTTTATGAATGTCAGAGGGTGGGGCGGACAGCCCGGCACGTAGAGACTTGGCACGAACCGCTCGATGAAGCGTCGGTCGAGGGCTGAAGATTGCGCGTACGGGCCACCGGAAATCGTACACGCGCCAAAGGCGATGACGAATTTGGGTGCCGGCATCCCCTCGTACGCGAGCTCAATCGCCTCAGCCATGTTGCGCGTGAGAGGCCCGCTGAGAACGAGCCCGTCGGCGTGGCGCGGAGATGCCACCCAGTCGATTCCGAAACGACCAAAGTCGAAGTTCACGTTCGACATGGCGTTGAGTTCGAGCTCGCAGCCGTTGCACCCGCCCGCCGAGACGGAGCGCAGCTTGAGTGAGCGCCCGAAGACTCGCTTCAGGGCCGCCGACACGTCGACGGCCGATCGTTCGGCGTCGCCCTGCCTGACGACGAGCCCGTCCAGCGTCGACGACGCCATGTGAGTGTTCGACGAGAACGATATCTTGCCGGACGGGCACGCATCGACACACTCCGAGCAGAAGATGCACCGACCGAGGTCGAGACGGACCGGATCGAGAGAAAGAGCCCCCGTCGGGCAAACGTCCGCACACGCTCGGCAGTCCGTCTGGCAAGGGCGCTCCGCGATCACCGGCAGCCCTCGAAAGCCGTCCGGCACGGCGCGGCGCAAGTCCACGATGTACTGCCGGCCCTGCGACTTTCGGACTTTCAGCGCGTCGAACATGGCAAGTAGATCCTCAGAGGTCGTGACCGCAGTAAGAGAGGTCGAAGCTTTTGTTGCAGATGGGAAAGTCGGAGATGTCGTTGTTGCGAACGGCGGCGGCCAGTCCGAACCAGTTTCGCAGCGAAGGGTCCTGTATCTTGTAGTGCCGCAGCCCCCCTGCCGAGTCCGTTTCGATCGCGTGAACGACCTCGCCGCGCCATCCCTCGCAAATCGCGACGGCGAGGCTGCTAGGGGCGAGCGCGCGCGGTGCGCACGACGTTCGCCGGATCTCGCCCCCGTACCCGACTGCGGCGTCGAGCCAGCCCAGCGATGCTTCGATCTCCCGGACGCGAACGAGCGCGCGGGCAGCGCAATCCCCGGCCGCCTCGGTGACGATGGTGATCGGGGCCGCAAGATACGGCCCGTCTCCGGGCTGCGCGCGGGCGTCCAGGGCCACGCCGCTTGCGCGTGCGACGAGGCCCACGAGACCCAGCTCGAGCGCTTCCGCCGTCGCGACCGTTCCGACGTCCTGAAGGCGATGCGAGACCGAGCGTGACCGCAGAAAGAGCTCGTTCACGATGTCCACGTCGGTTCGTATCCGGTCGAGATTGAGGCGGATGGTCGACAACATGGACGCCGGCATCGACGCGCGGGTGCATCCGGGTCGGAGCCAGCCCCGCCCGAAGCGACTGCCGCACAATAACATCGAGGTATTGATAGCGGTCGTCCGAAGCCGCCCGTAGCTGGCTGCGCCTTGCAGGAACGCGATGTCGTTGCACATGCCCGCCAAGCTCGCGAGGTGCATGGCCACCCTCTCCAGCTCGAGGCCAATTCCCCGCGATAGCCTGTCTGCGTCGTCGACGGAGACGTCTGCGAGAGCCTCGACTGCGCTGCAGTAGGCCCACGCATGAGCCACGCTCGAGTCTCCCACGACCGTCTCGACCAGCGGGGTGAGTCGCCAGGGTGCGCCCTTCAAGAGCTCCGCCTCGACGCCGCGATGCTGGAATCCTAGCTGGATTTCGAGGTGATGCACAGTCTCGCCGAGGCACATGAACCGGAAATGTCCTGGTTCGATCACACCGGCGTGAATAGGCCCGACCCCGACCTCTTGTACCTCTTTCCCACCAAGCTTGTAGAATGGATAGTCCCCCGTCCGGCCGAGCTGCGCGCCCGAGAAGCGGACCGGCTTGAGCCAGGGGTGACCGTGCGGCGCCACACCGCACTGTTCGTAAATTTCTCTTTCGAAGATGTGGAGCTCCGGCACCTCGCGTGTCAACGAGGGGAAGCCCCGTTCGCGACTGACGGGCGCACGCAAAACGCGAAGTCGGGCGCCGTCCTGGAAGACCGCTGTCAGCAACACGTCGCCGGCCATGTCGCCGCCGCGTCCATAGAAGGTCACGAGATGCTCGCCTCGGGCCAGGCGATCGCGCAGCTGGTCGAAGAAGGCGGGCGCCTCCACGGCGAGACCGTCGGTCGCTTGCAAAGCGACCGACGTCACCTCGACACTCCGAGCCCCGCCGCAACCTGCCGGAACAGGGCGTTCACGGACGGCGGCAGGTAGAGGCCCATCGCAACGAGAGCGCAGAAGAACAACAGCTTCGGGAGCACGGAGGTCAGCGGCTGGCTGGCCCAATTCACTCGTTTCTTCGACTCCCCCCAGATCATCGGGAAGACGGCGCGTCCGGTCGCAACGAATGTCACCGTGAGGATCACGCAGAAGGCGCTAAAAACCGAAATGAACCCACCGCGAATCAGGCCGCTCAAGATAATGAGCTCCCCGAGGAAGCTCCCGAAGGGAGGGAGCCCCAGCAGCGCAAAGACGCCGACCATGAAGAATGCGCCGCTGTAGGGCAGATCCTTGATCAGCCCCCCCACCTCGCGGAGGTCGTCCGTCTGATAGTGCGAGCGAATCTTGCCGGCGGTCAGGAAAAGGATCGCCTTGATGAACGCATTGCTGACTGCGTATAGAATCACGCCGTACGCCGTGTCGCCACCGAGCGCCAAACCGACGGCAATGACGCCGCCGTGGTTGAGGGCGGCATAGGCAATCAACCGCTTGTACTTGGTCGCGGCCACGGTATGCAGCGCCGAAACGGCCATCGTGGCGAGCCCCATGCCGAGCAGCGTGCCGCGAACGAGCGCCGGGTCGATCGAGCGAAAGGCCTGCATGACGCGGAGAAGATAGACGAGCGCGACGTTGAACTGGATCGCGCCGAGAAGCGCCGTCGTCGCGGGGGGCGCCGCCTCATAGGTGTCAGGTAGCCAAGAATACATGGGAGCGAGACCGAGCTTCGTCCCCAGGCCGAGCAACAGGAGAAGGACGCCGAGTTTCTGCCAAACGCCACCACGCATCTCGCAGGTCACGAGATCGACGATGAAATAACTGAACTCACCGTGGCCCGTGCAGCCGCCGGCTCGCGCGACGAAGACGAGGCCGAGAGATACGAGCGCAAGGCCGACACTCGAGAACAAGAAATACTTCCACGAGACGAGAAGCACGGAGTCGCCGCCGCCATGTTGGATGAGCGGCACGGCCGCGAGCGTCGTGAGCTCGAGAAGAGCCCACATGACGATGAGGTGATTGGAGAGGACCGCGAGGTTGCTCGTCGCGACGAAGAGCACGGCAAACGCCGCATAGCGACCGATGGTTTGCGCAAGCGAGGGCTCGCTGCGTACGCGCGACCAGACGTAAGTCGCGACGCCGAGAAATATCGCGTTCACGAGCAGCAGAAACAGCCGAGACGTTGCATCGACTACGACGAAGCCAGCGGCCAGCACGAGGGGTACATCGGTGTGGACGGTCACGGCCAGCCATCCGGCGCCTCCGGCGCTGAGGAGACCAAACGCGACGAGAAGCGCGGGCGCAATGGAAGCGTCTGACGCGGGCCTGCCGGTCGTATCGACAGCCCCGGATGCGCTCGCCGGATTCCAGGTCCTCATTTGGCGATGCCGGAGCGTTGCTTGTTGCGCCCGAGCGACGAATAGGCAAGGAGCGAAAAGAAGCGCCCCAGCGTCAGCATGACCGCCAAAAATACGATGGTGACCACGAGATGGATGGGTAGGGATAAGCGTGGAGTGTCGGCGAGTTCGAAGAGAGTGACGGCATTTTCGATTCGCAGCACCCCGATCGCCTGACTGACGACTGTGTTGCGGGATCCCAGCACGAACAATCCGAGGGCCAATGCCGACGAGGCGACGGCGACGTGCGTGACGACCTGGGTGCTGTCCAGCGCAGCCGCTGGGACGACGGCCGCCGCGAACCGAAAGGCGCCGAAGACGAGCATGCCCGCAAGGGTCCACGAGAAAAAATTCGGCGCGATGACGTCGCTGCGGGCAGGAGCCTTTCGACGCTTCAAGACGCGGTAGAAGTACGCCGGAACGAGAAGGCCACGGACGATCGGTAGGTCTACGAGCACGAGAAGCGAGTGCCAGGAAGGAGCCGTCTCGTCACGCAAGGCGATCCAACCCAAGAGGAGCCCCTGCAGTGAGAGGCCCAGGAGGCTCGTGCGCCAAGTCGCCGCGAAAAGCGGCACAAGAAGGACGACTAGAAACGTAATGAGCAGGTACGTCATCCGCCGCTCCCCAACCGCCATGCGGTTGCAAGGAGGGCAATGAACGTCGCCACGGTGGCGACCACGATATACTGCGGGAGGGCCTTGAGCTTCAGGCGCGCAACGAGCGACTCGACGCATCCGACGGCGAGCGCCAGGACGAGCATGGTGGCAAGATGAGTGACGGTCGCAATGGCGGGGCTGGTCTGGAACGGCACCGGATTGATCACGGCGGCGACCAGGGCAGCGAGGAGGGTCAGTTTCATCGCAGATGCGTACTGAAGAGCGGCCAGATCGGGGCCGCTGTGGTCGAGGATCATGACCTCGTGAATCATCGTTAGTTCGAGATGCGTCTGAGGGTCGTCCACGGGGACCCGGGATGACTCGACCTGGAGGACGACAAACAGCGCGATGGCGCAGCCCGCGGTGGTCGCGATCCGGTCGGAGGAGCCAAGGCCGACGTGGACGATGCTGGCGAACGTGTCATGACCGGTCGCGGCGGCGAGGGTGCCCATGCAGAGGAAGAGGGCTGGCTCGACGAGGGCACCGAAAGTCGCCTCCCGGCTCGCCCCGAGGCCCTCGAACGAGCTCCCCGCGTCGAGTGCCGCCAAGATGACGAAGACTCGCCCGAGGCCCCAGAGGTAGGCCACCGCCACGAAGTCGAACGGAAATGAGATGGGCGCAGCATACCCGAGCAGCGGGACGGCAAGACCCGAAACAAGCGCGGTGGTCAGCGCGACGAGAGGCGCAATCCAGAAGATTGGCGTCGTCACGTGGCTGTACACGGGCGCTTTCCGTAGGAGGCGAGTGAGATCGAAGAGGAACTGCAGAAGAGGTGGGCCCTTGCGTCCGGCCCAGATAGCCTTGGTTCTATTGATGACGCCGACCATGCCGATGGGGGACGCCAAGAGCGCGACGACGTGAAGGACGACAGCGAGGAGCGTCATGGGACGTCTCCCCGGACGAAGACGCTCACGACGAGCGCCACGAGGACCACGAGGCCAAGCCCGAACGCGAAGCGCGGCTCCTCCGAAATGCGTGCGACGACCTTGGTCGAAAAGTCCTGGCCTTCGCCAAGGGCCTCGAAGATGCGTCTTTCCACCGTGTCGACGTTGTAGGTGTCGAGGTGCCCGGGCGATTCGGGGAAGAATCCCACGGGCAGTCGTTCCCGACGCTGGAAGTGGAGGACGCTCTCGAACGACGATGCAAATTGAGCCGAGAAAGACGTGCCCGTCGTCTGCATGCGCGACGTCGTGCCGGTGTATCCGCAGCCCCACGTCACGTGCTTCGTGTACCTGCCGCGGACTAGCCACCATCGGCCGACCAGAAGAACGAGGAAGACTGCAAGCAGGAGCGCGCTGGTCCACGCGACGGGCTCGAGGAGACCGGCGGCCTCAAGGATGGCACTACCGGGCGGCGCGGAGGCCGGGCCCATGAAAAGCGCCGCCGGTGCCCGCACGATTCGTAACGCGACGGCAGGGACCACCCCGAGGAGCACCACACCGACGGCGTGTGCGCACATGGTGAGGCGCATGGAGAGAGAGGCGTCGTGGGCGGCGTGAACCGTCGTATCGCGAGGAGCGCCGAGAAAGGAAACGCCAAAGGCGCGGACGGTCGCCAGGGCCGACGCGCCTCCGACGAGGGCAAGCAACGAGGCAGTGCCGATCAACAGCGCTCGCTCGATCCCTGACGGCGCTCCTGCGTGAAGGAGGCCCGCATAGATGAGGAATTCGCTGACGAAGCCGTTCAGAGGGGGTAAACCAGAGATCGCGAGACCGCCGAGCAGGAAGAAGAAGGCGGTCCACGGCAGCTTTCGGATCAACCCCCCGAGTCGCTCGAGGTCCACCGTGTGCGTCGCGCGATAGATCGAACCGGCAGCGTAGAAGAGCAGACACTTGAAGACAGCATGATTCAGGATGTGAAGAATGCCCCCGGTGAACCCGAGCGCCACCAGTACGGGCTTGTGCCAGCTCAGACCTAGATAGCCGAGGCCAAAACCGATCCCGGCGATCCCGACGTTCTCGGTGGACGAGTAGCCGAGAAGTCTCTTCAGATCCCGCTGGGCCGTCGTGTAAAGAACACCGACGAGCGCCGTGAGCGACGAAAAGGCGAGCAAGTACCAGCCCATCCACGCGTCGGGAGCGCCTATCAGCAAAGTAAAGCGAAGGAGACCGAACAGGCCGGCCTTGTGAATCACGCCTGACATCAGCGCCGATACATGAGCCGGCGCAGCGGCGTGCGCGCGTGGAAGCCAGGTATGAAACGGAAAAAAAGCGGCTTTCAGGCCGAACGAAGTGGCGAGCAAAATGAAGGTGACATTGCGCATCGGGCTCGGGATGCGAAGGAAGTTGGAAAAAGATCCAAAATCCATGGAGCCTGTGGCGCTGCGCATGGTCATGAATGCCGCAACGAGCACGAAGAATCCGACGTGTGTCGAGACGAGATAATTGAAGCCTGCAAACCTTGTCTTTTGACTTCGATATTCCCAGATGACCAGAAGCCACGCTGCGACCGCGGCGATCTCCCAGCCGAGGAGGAAGACCATCGCGTTCTCGAGCGTATAGATGAGGACAAATGAAAAGGACGTGATGTTCAGCAGGGCAAATTGCACCCCGGCATTTCTCGAAGCGAACTGCGGCCTCAGATACCCCACGGCGTATAACGTTCCCATGAGGGTCATCGGAAGGGACCAGACAAGAAAGAATGCGCCCAGCGCGTCGAGGTGGGCCGTGACCGACTCCACCGGGTACGACCAGGGCACGGTCGCCCGCAACTCACCGTCTCCGAGCAGAACGGGCAGGGCGCACACGAGGGTGAGCGTCGTGCCGATCAGCTGGGAGACGACGCCCGCCCACGCTCTATGAACGTTGTTACGAAGTGCGAGGCTGAGCGCTGCGCCGAGCAAGAACGCGATCTGGGCGAGCGTGAGGAACGTCATCGCCTCAACTCCTCACCGGCTGACTGCCGTTGGCGTCGAGGATCGCCTCGGCCACAGCGAGCAAGACGACCGAGCGGGTTGGAGGACTGGTGCGGCGCGCCCAACCGGTGTCTACGGCGCGGGACCGTCGTGGGCCATCGGTGGACGCGTCCGCGAGGCTAGTCGTCTTCCGGCTGGGGATCGCCCTACGCGGAACCCGGCAGGGCAAGCTCGATGCCACGGCTAGAGCGCGCGACATTTCGACCTGGCGCGGAGCGTCTTGGCGTAGGCGTAAGGGCAGGGCATGAGATTGCGACGCTGAGCACGACAATAGCAGCGGGGGCGGCGCAGAGAGACACTTTGGCTGGTATGTTGTCGCTCGCCGATGCCGAGCCCGCCACGTGAGCAGTTGGTCGTCGGAAGCGGAGTTACGGATCGATCCGCTGCCATTCGGTGCGGGTGCGCGAGCACGCTGAGACGGCGACGGAGCCCGTGGGACCATCGTCGGTGCATGGAGCCGCCGGTCCCCTCCGTGGCGCATGCATCGCATGTAGCAGAACGGATTCGCCGAGCGGTGGATCGGCACGCCGCGCCGAGAACTGCTCGACCACGTCATCGTGCTCGGGGAGCGGCATTTGCTCCGCTTGGTCCGCCAGCATGTCGCCTACTACAACGAGGACCGACCCCATATGTCGCTCCGCGGCGATGCGCCGATCGCGCGCCCCGTGGAACCACCGAACGCGGGCGACGTCGTCGCGCTACCGCCGCCGGTACTCGAGGGCGGCGTGATCGTGCCGCATCAGTTCTTCGTCACCACACCCACACCACACCCACACCACACCCAGATCGCGGTCGGAGATGATCCCGACGAGCTTGCCGCCGTGAAGAACGGGCAGTGGCGGATGTTGTGTTGCTTCATGACAGCGGCCGCGTGCGTGAGCGTCTGTTCGGCGCCAACGGTGTGCGCTCCCGACGTCATGTACTTCTCGATGGGGATGGCCATCGTCATGACGTGACCGGGTAGCAAGGAGCAGGCCCTGAAAAGGGCGCGGGCTTGTCAAGCGACGCTGCGAAGCAGCGGCCCATCGATCACCTGGATCTCAATCTCCCTGCCGCTGCTTCTGTTTGTTCGCCTCCCCGATCAGCCGACCTGGCTGGCAACCGTACGGCGGACAGCGGACACGTGAACCTCGCGGCGCAAAGTTCACACGAGAGCAGGGACGCAAGGTACATCGACCCGAGCGTCCACGCGGCCATCTCGTGAACGTCCGTCCGCCGCGCCAGCAGGTTGCATGTTCGGAGGTCGTGAGCCTTCTCGGCGAGTCTATGGGCGCTGCGGGCCGCGAGAGCGGCGGTCTCGTGTGCATCCACGAGGCACATGAGCCGCTCATCTACAGGCTGTATTGTACCGTCGCCCGTGGCGAAGGCAGACGCTTCGAGCGGCATGGCTCCGTGGGTGGGGGCGCGGACCTCCCGGGCGCGCGTCGCCAACTCGGTCTCGGCGTGGCGCAGCTCGTCCTGCTGCTGAACAAGCAGGCGCCGAAGCGTCATGCAGGTCGGCCCCCTCAACTTTCGCTGGAAGTCACGCGTCTGCAAACGCAGCGCGTGCGTTTCCGACAGTACCTTAGACAGGCCGTTCGCGATCTCGTTTGGACGCTTGGCGTCGGTCGTGACTTGCATGACGGCACCTCCGGAAATTCAACCGTTGGGCTTTTCGCCTGAGCTGCGTGGCCTTGGCGCGCTTAAAGCACTTCATGCATCTCTCGCACCGGTCTTCGCCGCTCGGACCCCACGCCGATTGGCCTGTTGGGCGCGGACGAAACGACGCAGACGCGCAAGCCGACGGCGAATTCCATGCGCTCGATGCGCACAACATGCGCGCTGGCGCGCTGGGTCGGTTCGCGCGTATTAGTGGGCTTCGGCGCCGTTGACGAGGCTCGCCATTCGGCTCGTGAAGGGGATGAGCTCGCGCGGGGTTCATCAGCATGGCTGAGCTGAGCCATTGGTCGCGTGGCAGCTCGCGCGGGATATGCACCCTTCCGGTATCCGGTGAACGGGCACCAGCCCCGCTCGCCAGCTCGGTCATCGCGATTCCCGTGCTCGGCGGACTGAACCACGACTACCGCGCCGCGGCGTGACGACGGCAGATGGGCTAAGGAGCCAGGACAGCCGCGTTCCTTCTCGCAGACGATCGATCCCGCGGAGAACATCACGCCGATCATGAGCAGCGGCGTGTGGCCAACGTGCAACAGAAGTCGCCGCCGGACGTGTTGCCCGTGCCGGCGGCCGGGCCGTCTGATATGGCTTCGGTCAAGAGGTTCTCCGCAATGTGTCCGTATCTTCGCGCCAAGGCGCTCCTGGCCGTTGCTCCGCTGCTTCTCGTGGTGTCGTGTGGCAGCTCGAGCGACTCAAGCGCCCCGCCGGGCGGTCACCTCGACGGAGGCTCCAACCTAGACGGAGCGTCCAGCTTGGACGGAGGTTCCGACGCCGGCCCCGTCCCCCGCCCGGATGACACAACCGCAGCCGCGAACCGCCTCGCGTGCAAGTACGCGCGCGGGGCCCTGCCTGCGGCGACGCTGGGCCCGGGCACCCCGATCGACGCCCAGATCCCCATCAACCACATCGTGGTCGTGATGATGGAGAATCACTCCTTCGACAGCTACCTGGGCCACCTGAACCAGTACGCGAACCGCACCGACGTCGAGAGCGCGCCCGACGGCACCACCAACCCGGACACGACCGGCGGACCGCAGCCTTGGGTTCACGCGTCGCACCTCTGCACGCTCGACACCGATCACGGCTGGGCGGGCACCCACAACGAGATCGACAACGGAAAGATGGACGGCTTCGCGCAGGCCAACGAGGGATTCAATACGAGCGCCCTCCCCGCGTCGTCGACCGATCCGGCGCTCTCGAGCGGGGGCCGCGCCCTCTGGTGGTACGACGAGCGGGATCTCCCCTTCTACTACCAGCTCGCGAGCACGTTCGCGATCGCCGACCACTACTACTGTTCGGTGCCAGGACCGACGTGGCCGAATCGCAGGTTCCTCTATGCCGCCACGAGCTTCGGCGGGACGGCCACTCCCAGTCCGTTTCCCGACCTCTCGGCTTACCCCTTTCCGGGCAAGAACCCGGCGACGATCGCCGACGAGCTCGAGACCACGCACACGACGTGGATGTACTACGGAGACGGTGGCCTCTCGAGCCTCCTCATCACGTACGCGGGGGGCGTGGCGACCCGGTGGAACCGGACGGTCACCGGAACGTTCGCCGACTTCCAGCAGGCGGCTCAGGCGGGCATGCTCCCGCAAGTGTCGTTCGTCGACCCGAACCTCGCCTCCGAATTGAACAACGCGGACGGGCTCGACGAACATCCGCCCGGCGACATCCAGAGCGGGCAGAAGTTCGTGAGCGACGTCGTGCAGGCGGTCACCGCGAGCCCTCAATGGAAGGACACGGCGCTCTTCATCACGCACGACGAGCACGGCGGCTTCTACGACCACGTCGCTCCTCCGGCGGCGTGTCCGCCCGACGGAATCGCGCCGATCCTGAGTACAGGGGACACGACGGCGGGCGGCTTCGACAGGTACGGCGTGCGAGTCGTCCTCATTGCGGTGAGCCCCTATGCGAAGAAGGGCTACGTCGGGCACCACGTGTACGATCACACGAGCATCACGCGCTTCATCGAAGCGAAGTTCAAGCTCCCGGCGCTCACGGCCCGCGATGCGAACGCCGAACCGCTGACGGATCTGTTCGATTTTTCGACGCCCACGTTCGCGACGCCTCCGACGCTCACGGCGCCGACCGTCGACCCGACAGAGCTAACCTACTGCGAAACGACGTACGGAAAGTAGGGACCGCGGCCCTCCGTCCGTCGACCACGCTGGGGGCGCGTGAGCACCTCCACGCTGAAGAAGTCCGCCGCGGCGATGAGGTCAACGCCGGAGCCAGGCTTCATCCTGCGCAGCGATGTGATCGGCCAGGGGGCCTGTCTCGATGCCTGCGTCGCGCGCGAGCCTCGTGATCTGGGCGAACCGCTCGGAAGGCCTCTGAGCGACCGATGCGACGAGAGACGACACCAGCGCTCCAATGTCGTTGAGGGTCGTCGGATCCGTGAACCGGCGCGACCCGTCGGCGTCGGTCATCGACCTGGAGCCGGCCGCGTCAATGCCAAAGCTCGCGACGACGTTGGCGCCCTGCCAGCTCAGCGTCCGCATGAGGTCCCTCCGGGCGAAGACGCCGCCGCTCGTCCCTGCGCTGAGGAGCGCGACCGGCTTTCCGTAGAGGTCGCCGGAGCCGACGACCCAGTCGAGCGCGTTCTTCACCACGCCGGCGATCGCGCCGGCATACTCGGGCGCAGCGATCAGCACGGCGTCGGCGGCGCGGATCTGGGCGCGAAAGGCCAGCACCGCATCGCCGGGGTCGTCGCCGCGATCGGAATTCAACGGTGGAATAGACCCGAGGCCCTCGAACGCGCTCACCTCGACGCCACTCGCCGACAGCGCCGCGCGGGCGACGTCGAGCGCGGCCCGATTCGTCGAAGTCCGCTGGAGGCTCCCGCAGACGAGGAGGACTCGAATCATCGGGGTACGATAGGCGCGGGGCTTTCCTCGCCGCAACAGATCCGCGCGCCTGGTCACCGCGCCGTAGGGCTGATACGGGGTTCTTCCGGAAGATGCCTGCGTCGCCAAGAGCCCACCTCGAGACCTTCGGCTTCGTCGTGCTGCGCGACATCACTGACAGCTCCGCGCTCTCCGCCGAGTTCGACGCCACGATGCAGGAGGCGTTCTCAGACGCGAGCCCGATGATCTCCGGTTCGGCGGGCAACGAGTTTCACTACGTGCCGATGATGAGCGACCGCACGCCGGTCAGCCTCGGGTTGGTCGTGCGCCTCTCCGTCCTCGCGGCGGAGCTGCTGGGCGGCCCGGTGCTCCCGGGTCGCGCCAAGGGGACGCGGTACCGCGGCTCGACGGTGTGGCACCGCGATTCCGAAATGCCGGTCCGGAGTCTGGGCTTTGCGTTCTACTTCGAACCGCTCGGCGCCACGGATGGGGCCCTCCAGGTTCTGCCGGGCTCGCACGCGCCGGAGTTCGCGGCGGCGGTTCGCGCCTACGCGGCACATGCGACCGATCTCCCTGGGGTCGCCGTCCCGACGGCGCCGGGCGACGCAATCGTCTTCGACGAGCGCCTCTATCACGCGAGCGCAGGCGGGGGTCTCCGGCGCCAGTGGAGGGTCGACTTTGTGACCGACATGCCCGCCCAGGACGACGCGCTCCGTGAGTATTTTGCGCGACAGTACTCGCCGGACTGGGACGGGGGCTACGACGTGGAGAGGTTCCCGAGCTACGGCGCCCACTGGCGGACTCTGAACGCGCGATGGAACGAGCGGCTCGATGAGCTTGGCGCCTATGGCGCGGCAGCGGCCGAGGAGGCTTTCATGCGGGCGCGACAGCGTGAGGCCGTGGAGAGACCCCAGGCGGGCTAGGAGCGGGTGGTGTTTGGTCACCCTCGCGCGACCTAATCCGCGCGCAGCTGCGCGACGGCGTCGCGGAACGACGTGGCAGCCATCTCCTGCTGCATCGGCATCGATCAGGAGGGCTCGCGCACGCCCCGGCGCCATGTGCTCCATCGAGCCGAGCGACATCAGCACCGGCGGAACGCCGTCCTCGAGAAAGGCTCGCAGTTCCGGCGTTGGCGTCCACGGCTCGAGCTGATCGGGCAAGACGAACTCTCCGCACACCTGGTGGATCTCGCTCCAATCCGTCGCGGGTGGGCAGAGCGTCGGGCTCGCCGCGTGGAGGTTGAGCCGCTCCGAGAAGATGACGTCCGGGATCGCGTGGCGGGGCGCCGGCAGCCCTTTCTCGGCGAACAACTTGGCGCCAGCCGCAACCAAATCGGACGACCTTCCAGTGCGACTGGATGGCTCAAAACCCTTCCCTTACGGGACACGCGGCTTGCGCGCGCCACCCCTCAACCGCCGCCTATTCACCGTACGACGCAGCGCCAGCAGGCGTTCGCGCGCGATCCGGTCAGCGGCAGACTGCTGTGCTGCAAGCATGTACACATCTTTCATCCCGCCGCGATGCCCGAGGTTCTGCGCGAGGCGCTTCTGTCCGAATATGGATCCGACGATTTGCCGAGGAACATGACCTTCGGAGACCGCGGCGTCATCCCGGACGCCATCGTTCACCACCTTAGGAGAGTGACCGGACGTTTCGCCTCGGATTCGGCTACCTGCCGCTGAACGAGCTGGCGGGCGCGCTCGGCCTCGTGCGGGAGGCCATGAGCCGTGCGCTTCGCACCGAAATTTGATTCAGGACCATCAGAACACGAGGACAGACGCCATGCCGGTGATCGTATTTGAGTCGGGAGCACTGTCGAAGGACGTCAAGCGCCAACTGATCCAGAGGCTGACCGACGTCTCGGTCGAGATCACCGGTATCCCGAAAGAGCTGTTCTTCGTCTCGATCCACGAGCTACCGGACGATGACATCGCGGTCGGTGGGGCGACGGTTCGCGAGATCAAAGCAAAGCTGAACCGCTGAGCTCTTTCCCGGAGCCGTGACTCGAGGGGGGCGCTTCGTCTCGACCGTGTGGCGCTAAGACGCACCGATCTTGCGCGCCTGCCGCAATCACCAATCACTTTGGAGCGCACTTCGGCGGCAGAGTCTGCAATCGATGCGCCGACGTGCAAATCAGGCGCGGCGGGATACGCGCTTCCCGAGCAAGACGTCGCCGACGGCGATTCTTGCCAATGGAACGAGACATGCTGGACGGATGCCGAGGAGGCCAGAATGATTCAGACAGGCGAGCACCGACGAGAAGAACGATGAGCAACATACGGTTCTCCTCTCCAGCTATCCGGAGCGTTACTTCTTCGCAGCATCCTTGACGCCGTGTTTGACCTCCTCCACGGCGCCTTTCACTCTGCCCTTGACTTCGTCCACCTTGCCTTGGCGCTCCAGCTTCTTGTCGCCCGTCGCCTTGCCTGCGACTTGCTTGATCTTGCCTTTGACCTTGTCGATGATTTCACCCATTGGGGTCGCTCCTTGTTCGATGATGCATTTGAAAGCTCGCTCGACGCCGGAATGACTCCGGCGCGGCTATCAATCAAGACCCGCAGCAAGTTCGGTGCCGCCATCGCGACGCGCGGGGGGTGCGCGTCGCGATGGCGGGTTCGGTGCGCGTTGCTGCGCGTTCCGACGTTGAACAGATAGGACGAGCGTGCCGGCCTTCGAGGGAAGACCGAGGCAAGGGTTGCGTCTGCGCGCGCCCTATGCGCGGACCAGCGCTCGTCGTTCGGTGTGCTGAAGGCGCGATGACGGCGATCCCACCAAGGTCGCGCGAATCGCGCTCGAGAACGCCGTCTCGGTCGCAGGCGTCCTCTTGCTGACCGAGGCCACGATGACCGAGATCCCGGAGCCGCACGCGAAGAACGACGCGGCGTCCTCGCTCGAATGATGCAAGGGCCTCGAACGATGAAGCCCGATCTCGAAACTCGCCGCGCTCGCATGGTCGACGGGCAGCTCGCCCGCCGCGGGATCACCGATCCGCGCGTCCTCGACGCGTTCCGGCACGTCCCGCGGGAAGCGTTCCTCCCCGAGGAGCTCGCGGAGTTCGCCTACGACGACACGCCGCTGCCGATCGCCGAAGGGCAGACGATCTCGCAGCCATACATCGTCGCCCTCACCGCGCAGGCGCTCGCCCTGAAAGGCAGAGAGCGCGTTCTCGAGGTGGGGACGGGCTCCGGCTATGCCGCCGCCATCCTGGGGCGTCTCGCGCAGGCCGTCTGGACGATCGAGCGCATTCCGGCGCTGGCCGAGCGCGCGAAGACCCGGCTCGCGGAGCTCGGGTTCTCCAACGTGGAGGTGACCGCGGGCGACGGTTCGCTCGGGTGGCCCGAGCACGGCCCCTACGACGCCATCGCGGTGGCCGCGGGCGGTCCCATCGTTCCGCCGGCTCTCCTCTCGCAGCTTGCGATCGGCGGACGCCTGGTGATCCCGGTCGGCGACGACGAGTCGTCGCAGGTCCTCACGCGCGTGACGCGCGTGAACGACACGGAGTTCCGCGAGGAGCCGCTGATGGACGTTCGCTTCGTCCCCCTCATCGGCGAGCAGGCCTGGGGCGGGAGCGGGGAGCTGACGAGGGCCCCGAACATGCCCCGCGGTTCCGCCGGGCTCGCCAGCCTCGTCCGCGAAGCGGCCGATCGGATCGACGACATCGAGACCGCGTCGCTCGACGCGCTCATCGATCGAATCGGCGACTCGCGCCTCGTCTTGCTGGGCGAGGCGTCGCATGGCACGAGCGAGTTCTACCGCATGCGCGCGCGCATCACGCGCGAGCTCATCGCCCGTCGAGGCTTCGACTTCGTCGCGGTGGAGGGCGACTGGCCCGACGCTTCCCGGGTCGACGACTACGTGCTCGGCGGTGCCCGTCGCTCGACGCTCGAGTTCACGCCGTTCGCGCGCTTCCCGACGTGGATGTGGCGCAACGAGGAAGTGCACGACTTCGTCGACTGGCTGCGCGCGCACGACGCGAGCCACCCGAATCACAAGGTCGCCTTCTACGGGCTCGACCTCTACAGCCTCTTCACGTCGATCGCGGCCGTCCTCACCTACCTCGACGAGGTCGACCCCGACGCGGCCAGGGTCGCGCGTCGCCGCTATGGCACGCTGACCCCGTGGCAGAAGGATCCGGCGGCCTACGGCCAGGCCGTCCTCGTCGGTCGCTACGAGAGCTCCGAGCCCGCGGTCGTCGCCATGCTTCGCGACATGCTCCGGCGACAGACGGCCTACTCGAAGCGCGACGGGGAGCGCTTCTTCGATGCCAGCCAGAACGCGCGCCTCGTCGCGGACGCCGAGAGCTACTACCGGGAGATGTATTACGGCTCGGTGCGCTCGTGGAACCTGCGCGACGGGCACATGTTCGACACGTTGCGGTCGCTCCTCGCCTTCTACGGGCCCGACTCGAAAGGGATCGTCTGGGCGCACAACTCTCACGTGGGCGACGCGAGCGCGACGGAGATGAACGCTCTAGGGGAGCACAACCTCGGTGAGCTTTGCCGCACCCTGCTCGGGGAAAAAACGTCCATCGTCGGGTTCGGCACCGACCACGGGACCGTCGCCGCCGCCTCGGGTTGGGACGAGCCGATGGAGCGGATGCGTGTCACGCCGGCCGCTGCAGGCAGCTACGAGCGCATCTTCCACGACGCGGGCGTCCCCGCGTTCATCCTCCCGCTGCGAAACCCGAGGAGACGCGCGGTGCGCGAAGAGCTCGCCGCGGAGCGACTCGAGCGCGCCATCGGCGTCGTCTATCGACCCGAAAGGGAGCGCGAGAGCCACTACTTCTACGCGAGCCTCCCGCGGCAGTTCGACGAGTACATATGGTTCGACGAGACAAGCGCCGTGAGGCCCCTCGAAGGCATGACGCGCGCTTGGGCTGGCGAGCTCCCCGACACCTATCCATTCGGAGTCTGAATGACGTTCGTTCGGACCGTCTCGTGGGCGTGGCCGTTGCTGCGGCCCGGACCATGCACGCCCCCGCCCTGTTCATTGCGGCCCTTGTCCTTCCGTGGGACGGCCTCGTCGTCCCTTCTGACGATGCCTGGATAGCGGGAGCTCGCGTCCTCTCCGAGGAGCCGCTGTCGCCCGAGCTGCTCACGCCGGGCAAGTCGCCGGTGCCTCGGGTCGGCGCCCTCGAGCAATCCGTTCACGATCTCGGCCGCCAAGCCCAGACCACCCGGTCCGCCGATGGACGCGCCCAGCTCTATGGCGAGATCGCGAAAACGTGCAGGTGTACACGACCGAAGTCGTGAAGGAGCTTGCCGACGAGGCCCACACGGCGCGCAAGCAGAACAAGAACGTGCTCGCACTCCTGACCGCCTGCTGCCGTGCACGCGCGGGCACCGGCTCGCTTCCGTCGCTGTTCGAGCGCGACGTCGTCGTCGCCGCCTAAGCCGAAGTCCGCGGCTCCTCGCGCGCCATCGGGAAGTATCTAGTCTAGTCGCGTGGCGCGTCCCGACACTGCGGACACGCCCCGCTTGCTTGAGCCGCAGCATCGGCCGATTCAACTCCCGCGCCGTCGCGCCAACCGTCGGCGCGATCACGGTCATCATCTCGCCCGGCATCCGGCACACCGCCTCGTACACTCGCTCGCTGAGCGTCCCGATCTCGTCGGCCGCGCGTCGCGCGCCTCCCCGCGAACGCGCAGGCGTTGTCGTCGTCCTCGGACGCGACGGCTTCGCGCTCGGCGTCGCGGCCGTCGCGAACGCCCGGTCCACTGCCGCCCGAGCGGCGACGCGGGTGGCCGAGATGTACTCCTCAACGAGATGCTCGATGCGTTTGCACAGTTCCTGCGGATTCGTCGTGTTCGTCATGCGCGACGAATTCGCACGTTCCGCGTTCCCCCCTCAACCCCTCCCCTGAACGGATACCAGCGCTGCGATGAAACGTACTCGCTCGTCCACGACGCAGGTCTCCCTCCACGGCATCGAGGGACCTTGCCCAACCGCCGCACGCCAAGACAGCGAGTGTCACCCAGGTCCCCGGTCTAAACTGTTACCGGTGTACCCGGTCCGTACCTGCCGGGCGTGCCACCCCAGAGCCGGGTAACGGCTGACGCGCCGGTCGGCTGCGATGATGCTAGGGTTCGCCACGTGACCGCTGGACGTTCCAACCCTGCTGGACCTGTCCCTGAGGACGCCCGTCGCGCTCGCGTGTTGCCGCAAGTCGATCGCGCACAGCGCGTCGCAGCGATGCTCAGTCGCTGGGAGGCCGAGGACGTTTCCGGCGAACCCGATTGGGACGTGGCTGGCTTCGAGCCGTTTGCCCTTCGTTCGCATCCCAGTGGGTCGTGAAGCTGCTGCTGGATACCGGAATCCTCGGGCAGCTCTGCCACCCGCGCAAGCACGCTGATGTCCGTGCGTGGTTCCGGAGGGCCGTCCAGGAGCACGCCTTCCTCGTTTCGGAGCTGGCCGACTATGAGCTCCGTCGGGAACTGCTCCGGATCGGAGCCACGCGCAGCCTCTCACGGCTCGACGAACTTACACGCGAACTCCCTTACGTTCCCGTTACGACCGCGACCTGGCGGCGCGCCGCATCACTATGGGCCGCCGCGCGCAACACCGGGAACGTAACAGCGCCTCCCGAGGCCCTCGACGGCGATGTGCCGGTCGCGGCGCAAGCGCTCGAAGAGAGCGCCGTCGTGCTGACGAACAATACGAGGCACTTCGAATCGCTTTCGGTAGCGGCTGTCGACTGGACGGCGGTCCCGGTGCCGTAGCGGTGTCGCGAAACGGGCTCCGACCACGTTGGGCACGAGTCGTTCAGCCGAACACCGAAGGGCGACAGGAACTGCTTCGCCTGTTCGCGTGTCAAGAAAGGGGCGGGAGACAACGTAACGCCCATCGGGCGCGACTCGCTCCGCTCGTTCGAGAACGCCGACCAAGTTGAGGCGACGCTCGCGCAGCGACCCATCCTCAAAGTGGCGGGTATCGGTTTCGAGCTGACTACCAACCACGAGACGCGCGGACCATCACTCCGTGAGGCCACTGCGACGTCACGGGCCTCCTCTCGTGCGGCACGATTTGGTCGCACTGACTAACGTGGGCGCTCAGCGGGAACGCCTCTTGCGCCGAGCCCCGACGCCGACGACCAGGCCGGCGATACCCGCGAGCCCGAGGCCGTTGGTGCCGGCGCTTCCGACCGCGCTGGAGGAGCAACTGCCAGAGGAGCCCCCCTTGGACGCCGTGACCCCTCCGTCTGCATGGCCCGGCACCTCGCAGATCCCTCCGATACAGGACTCCTGGCAGCAATCGATATCCTGCGTGCAGGAACCCCCTTGGGGCAAGCAGGCGGCGCCCGGCAGCGTGCAGATGCTCGAGCCGCCGGAGGCCGTGCAGTTGGCGCCGGCGTTGCAGCAGGTGTCCTGCGCGGTGCACACCGCGCCCGTGGCGATGCACGCGCCGCCGTCGCCCGCGTCCCCTCCGTCTACGTGGCCCGACAGCCCGCAGACACCTCCGATACAGGATTCCCGGCAGCAATCGACATCCTGCGTGCAGGAACCCCCTTGGGGCAAGCAGGCGGCGCCCGGCAGCGTGCAGATGCTCGAGCCGCCGGAGGCCGTGCAGTTGGCGCCGGCGTTGCAGCAGGTGTCCTGCGCGGTGCACACCGCGCCCGCGGCGATGCACGCGCCGCCGTCGCCGGCGTGCGCCAGCTGGGAAGACAACACCCCCAACGCCGCAGCCATCAGCCTGGGGAAGAATCGTCGTGGAGAGTTCATGGTTAGGCCTCGAGGACCCCTCCGAGAGCAAGGGGTGTACCGGAGCGCCTTTGCATCCGATTCGCCCGCAACATCTTCAGGACCTGTGCCGCGCTGTGCCAGACCACGACGCGTGGATCGCCTCGAGGCAAGGAAACGAGTTTTCCCGTGGCGAGTACGAGATCGCGCAGCCTTGGGCCTGTGGCCGATCGCGTGTTCGTCGCGAACGTTCGCAAGCACGGCGTCACGTTCGAGGAGGCGATGACCGTCTTCCTTGACGAGCTGGCCGTTCCGTTCGAAGAGGGTGCGCACTCGCGACGATGGAACATCCTGCTCTTCGTGCTCACGGCCCGTACAGGCGCCGCTGCAACACCCTTCGGTACGTCGAGCCGACCGCCAAACTACTCGACGAGGTCGAGCCATCAATGGAAGTTGGGGCGTCTTTGACCGGCCCGTGCCTCGTAGCACCGCGGGCGCGATGACGCCCGCGCGAGCAACGTTTTCATCGCCCCGGTGAAGCGCAGCTTCATGCCCAACTACTCGCCGTCACGAAGTTGTCGTCTGTTCGAGCGCGTCGCTGATCAGCGGTGCGATGGGCAGCCAACTAGCTGCTCAGAGGTGGAGGGTAACGTCTCGCCCGAACACGTCCTGACTTGATGGACTTCCCGTGCTTGCGGCCGAGACCAAGCGGTAGCGTGAGGACCTTCCCGGTCCCCTGGCCGGGGCGGGGCCGTTCGGCTTTCTTGATGGTCGAGGCGCTCGCTATATTCCGACTCATGAGGCCCAAACGTCCCCCTCTCCCTTCTGAAACGGTAGGAGTGCAGTCTCCCACGCCGTGCACGACGCGCGCGATCACGTTCGGCGGCGAACGTCACCATGACGATTTCTTCTCGATGAGCTTCGACTTCCCGATGATGTGGTTCGAGAGCGGGAGCATGCTGCTGCGAGCATCCGATGCCCTGCTTCGCCAGGTAATGATCGATGCGGATGCGATGCGACGCTGGATGAAGGCGTCCTTCGAAGCGAACGCGCACCTGCCGGGACAAGAGCGCGCCGACATCCGACGCCAAGTTGCGTTTCTCGGCGTCCTTGCCGTCGAGAATGGGCTGAAGGGTGTCATCGCGGCTGACCACATGATTGCTCGCGCGCCCGACCCGTCCCCCGGGAAGCTTCACGCGGATTTCAACCATCACGACCTTGCGGCTCTGGCAAACAAAGCCACGGTATCGACAACCGATCCTGGGGAGAGCGCTGTCCTCGTCGGCGGTCGATGGGTCACCGAATGGCTTGGTCGCTACCCGACCATGACGACGGCGGCCGACAACCCCAATACATGGCGGCTCGGACCCCTCGCCACGTTTGAGGCGTGCGAGCGTCTGTTCCTCCGCTGCGTGGAAGAGGCAGCCACCCGGCTTCACCCGCGCTTCGGTACAGGAAAGACTCTCGCTGAATACGTAGACGACGACCGGAAGCATTGGGCGACGCGTTGTGGAGGAGTCGACGATCTCGGCGACATCGAAAGAAAAGAGTCGGAGGTCGCTCACTTTTCGGCGACGGGTCGCATTGAAGGCAAGCCCCCGGAACGTCGGTGAGCTCGCGCTCGCCCTCTTACCGGGCGAGGAATTCGTCGACCACGGCGACGGTGCGCGCCTGCATCCCCTGCCCGTCCTTGGCCGGCCCAGCTTCCGCCGCGCCCAGGTAGGCGCGGTGCGTCGCGCACGGGAACACCGCG